>Ga0272442_10010764_pt1 | contig 11236 bp, 13 predicted proteins | sample SSMForm2O_FD_200262 | JGI IMG/M metagenome (GOLD analysis project Ga0272442, IMG submission 200262) | Marine sediment archaeal communities from Little Sippewissett salt marsh, Falmouth, MA, United States - SSM-Form-2O | ecosystem: Environmental > Aquatic > Marine > Wetlands > Sediment ...
GGTGGAGGGAAGCTGCAAATATGTTGTCGGCAAGCGGTTTAAGGGCAGTGGAATGAGATGGAAGAAGGCAGACAACCAGAAGGTCTTGAGGGCACGGATGGCCAAGATCAATGGATACCTGGAATCCCATTACCAGCCAACCCCACAAGATTACACCTTCCAACGCCCCCAAAAGGCTGCTTGATGGCTATTTGTCAAGGGGGGGCTGCCGGTTCTGGCATTGCCACCCGACCTCACCTACCATCATGAGTTGGGACAAATCGAAGGAGGCTTGTAGGGGTAATTCATGATATACTAAGGAATCATTGACCTTGGGAGGGGAGCAATGGTTCAACAAATCATCACACTTCGAGACATGTAAAAATACGCTGATCAGTTATTCACTGGCAAGCGGGAAGCGAAGAAGACGGCGCCGATTCTGAAGGGAATCTTGGATGCTTAGTCCTCCAGGATCTCAGAGATTGTGCAGCATATGGGTGGCCACCAGCATCGATCCCAACAGAGCCTTAGAGATCTATCAGGATCGAATGAAGATCGAAGAATCCTTCAAGGATCTGAAATGCCTGCTGGTGTTAGAGAGAATCATGATCAAGGATCGCCACTACATGGAGAAGTTGATCATGCTGGTGCTGATCGCCTACACCATCGGGGTTCTTGTGGGTGAAAAGATTTGGGACCGGATGTACCGGAGCGAAAAAAAATGGAACCGTTATTCTGGCCTTTTTATTCTGACTATGTAGCGAATTACCTTACCTGGGAAGGAAATACGGAGAATGAAGGTATTGGCCTTCCGGCTATTCCAACAGATGCTATGTGCTTCCGAAGTTATCCCAACTTAGTTCGGTAGGTCAGTATTAACACTTGACAAAAAGATAGAAAGTGTACTAAAATTGGTCTGATAATATGTTAAGCAACAAAGTTTACTAGTGCAAATGCTACCATGTAATTGAGTTGTCATATGGAAGATCAAAGTATTCTACAGATGAGAAACATTTCCAAGCATTTTCCTGGCGTCCAAGCTTTGAAAAACGTGAGTTTGAGCCTGAACAAAGGGGAGGTATTGGCGTTAGTAGGAGAAAATGGTGCCGGAAAATCGACGTTAATCAAGATTCTTTCCGGAGTGTATAAGACGGACAGCGGGGAAATTGTATTTGAAGGTAAAGGAACCGAGATACAACATCCATTGGATGCAATAGGGTTAGGAATAAGCACCATCTATCAGGAAACGTCGCTGGTACAAGAATTGAGTGTGGGAGAGAATATTTTCCTGGGTCGCCAGCCTATGAAGCATGGGAGGATCGATTGGAAAAGGATGAATCAAAGCTCTCAGGGCATACTTAGTGATCTAGGAATTAAGATAAAAGCATCTCAAAGCGTCGGTGATCTTTCAGTAGCGCAACAGCAGTTTGTTGAAATCGCAAAGGCTCTGTCATTCAATACAAAAATAATAGTTATGGATGAGCCTACAGCTTCCATAACCGACGAAGAAACAGAAAAATTATTTGAAATAATACGAAAAATCCAACAGAAAAACACTTCAGTTATTTACATATCACATCGGCTGAAAGAGATATTCCAAATCGCGAATACAGTCATGGTTCTTAGAGATGGTGAAGTAGTATCATGCAATAGTATAGAAGATTTAAATGAGCTCGATGTCATAAGATATATGATTGGAAGAGATATTGGTAATATCTTTTCGGACAAGAGCTATGAATGCGAAGAACACATTTTGTTCGAAGCGAGAAAGTTGTGTAGAAGAAAAAAGTTCAACAACATAAGTTTTGAACTGAGAAAAGGAGAAATACTGGGTTTCTCAGGCTTGGTAGGCGCAGGAAGAACCGAGATTATGAGAGCAATATTCGGATTGGATAGGCTCGATAGTGGTGAAATATATATAAATGGAAAAAAAGCAACAATTAGTAACTCTGCGGACGCAATAAGAAATGGAATCACATTTGTGTCGGAAGATAGGCGATTAGAGAGTATTATACAGGGATTTAGTATTACAAAGAACATCTCAATACTACTACTGAAGGCTCTTCGGACAAAGCTTGGTTTCATCGATCGCAGGAAAGAGAAGACATTAGCGGAAAAAGCCATAAAAGACTTGTCAATAAGAGCGAGCTCCACAAATGAACTGGCAATGAATTTGAGTGGAGGAAACCAACAAAAAACTGCCGTAGCGAAATGTCTATCGTTTTCTCCAACTATAATGATATTAGATGAGCCGACAAAAGGTATTGACGTCGGAGCGAAAAAAGAAATTCATAGCTTGATAAAGGAATTGGCTCACAGCGGTGTAGGTATTTTGCTCGTATCCTCTGAATTACCTGAAATAATCGGCATGTGTCATCGTGCGGTTGTTGTGCGGGATGGAGAAATCACCAAAATCCTTGAAGGAGAAAAAATAACGGAAGAAAACTTACTCAGGAGTGCAGTAAAGACTAGCATTGGTCTCGCGAGTAAAAAGGATCAAACATGACTGGTGTGGCGGATAGAAATCAAATAAGAAAAACAGTCAGAGTAATCTTTTTCTCACAGACTATGTTGATAATACTTCTATCCAGTGTTCTTTTAATGACATTTCTATCGCCTAATTTCCTGACATTGAGAAATCTATTCAATATTGTGCGACAGGTAGCGGTTCTCGGCATCATGGCGATTGGAATGACATATGTGATCATTGGCAAGGGAATCGATCTGTCTATTTCCGGAATGCTATCCTTGTGTGCCATAGTCGGAATGAAAATGCAAAACTATGGTTTTGGAGCGGTTCTTGTCGGCGCCATCTTTGTTGGGACGTTGTGTGGTCTTTTAAATGGATATTTAGTAGGCAAGGTAAAGGCAAATCCAATCATAGTTACTTTGGGAACAAGTCTAGTATTTGTGAGTTTGGCGCTAATCTACTCGAAGGGTAGAAGCATTATAAACAGAACCGAGAGGATATATTCTTTTTTTGGCAATGAGAACGTACTAGGAATACCTGTTGTATTGTTGTTGATTATTGCGTTGTTCCTAGTTGCGGGTATTTATCTGAGTCGCTCAATATATGCAAGACGTTTGTATGCAGTTGGCCTAAACGAGAGAGCAGCGTTGGCATCGGGCATAGATTCCTCCAAAATTGTCTGGATATCATACGTGGTTCAGGGACTGTTTGTAGCGCTAGCTTCACTTGTCTATACATCCAGACTAAACACTGTTCGTGTAAACATAATTACACCGTATGTTTTTGACGTTATTACTATTGTCGTGCTAGGAGGAACGACACTTTCTGGTGGATATGGGAGTTTATACAAAACCTTCATCGGATTGATTTTGTTTGGTGTGATTCAAAATGCTATGGGATTAATGGCTATTCCGTATGAGTTTCAACAGATGATCAAGGGGATCGTTCTGATATGCGCCGTTGTATATGATGAGTTTAGCAGAAAAAGAAGGATGTCGGAATGACAGGAAGCGATATGTTTGTGCGCGGGAAGAAAAATGAAAAAGAAAGCCAACGCAAGGTAGAAAAAAAGCTTTCTCGCGACATCATTGAACAGAAAAGATTCATTAAGTTTCTACTTAACCAAAAATTACTAATACTGATTGTGCTGCTCGTAGCGGCAATGGCGATAAAAGATACTAACTTTTTTTCACTTTCTGGGGTTTATGAGATATTTGACCATATAGCAATTATCGGAATCATGGCAGTAGGTATGACAGTACTGCTTATTAGCGGGTCATTTGATTTGTCTATAGGTTCGGTTCTTTCTTTAACGACAGTTATCGTCATGCTGTTTCAAGAAAGAGGGATACTGATCTCAATTATAATGGGAGTGGTTTCCGGTATAGCAGTAGGAATACTGAATGGCCTTATCGTTGTTAAGGGGAAAATCAATCCGTTCATAGCAACATTGGGATCAATGTTGATAGCAAAAGGTTTTGCTTTAGGAATATCTAGGAGTCAAACCATAGTTGGTTCTAGAGCTGAGTTTATTTTCCTCGCACATGGAAAAGTTTTGGGAATACCCAACCCCTTCATTTTGCTGGTGATATTTTTACTAATAGGGTGGTATATTCTGCGATTTACGAAATTGGGAAGAAATAGTTATGCAATAGGAGGAAATGAGCATTCGGCCATTCTTGCAGGAATCCAAGTTAACCGATCAAAATTTGTTTTTTTTGTTTTTTGTTCTCTAACCGCCTCTATTTCGGGATTGATTCTTGCTTCAAAGACAAACACAGGAAACGCCATTCTCGGCGACAACGTCGTGCTCATAGTAATCGGGGGAGTTGTTCTTGGAGGCACGAGTTTGTTCGGTGGTCGAGGTCATATCATGGGAACTATCCAAGGAGTGCTTGTTCTGGGATTGATAGAAAGGGCAATGGTGGTATTCCACATCTCATCTTGGTATCAATACATGTTGAGAGGGATCGTTATACTAGCAGTTATAGTTTTAGATACGGTGATAGAAAGGAGGAGAAGAGAGATGTTGTGACAAATAGAATTGTCTACCGCTTCGAATGATTCCATTTATCTATTAGGAGGAAAGATGATGAAGAAACTATTGTTGATTGGTTTAGTTTTGTTGGTAGTAGCTGGATTTGCGTTTGCCGGCGGTCAGGGTACGGGTGATGGCTCTGGTGAAGAAAAATTCCGGGTTGGTGTCGCTGCCCCTTATATGGATCCGCCGTATGACGCTGCATTCTGGAGAATGTGGGATAAGCTTGTAAAAGAAAAACCTTATTCCGATTGGGAAATAATCATTACCGATGCTCAAGGCGATCTAAACAATCAGATTAACCAGATAGAAGATTTAGCACGAAAGGAAATAGACGTGTTGCTGGTAAAACCTCTGAGCGCCGCAGGCGTTGTTCCGACTTTAAATAAGGTATGGGAAGCATCAGGAAAAACTCTTCCAATAATCACTGTCAATCTGGGAACCGATCCAGCGCAAATTCCCGCTGTAATCGCCCACACAGGGCCGAATTACTATCTGCAGGGACTAGCGGCTGGAGAAGGCTATGTGAAGTATCTCGACGCCCACAACTTGGACAAGGTTAACTATTGCATTCTGCTAGGAAGAGCTGGATCTGATGCGACGAACCTGAGGAAGCAGGGGTTTCTGGACAAGGTTGAAGAAATGGGCGCATCTGACAGATTTGTTCTTCTGGATGAGCAACCTGCTGACTGGTATACAGACCTGGGGCAACAAGTAGCAGAGAACTGGATTACCTCATTCGGCGATAAAATGGACATGATTTATGCAGAGAATGATGATATGGGAATCGGTGCGGTGAATGCGTTGAAAGGTGCCGGGTACGAAAAGGGAGAGGTCCTGGTAAATGGAGTCGATGCGGGGTTTGCTGGTACATCCCTAGTAAAAGAAGGATGGATGACCTTTGTTGTTCTCCAGTCACCGATGTTGGATGCCGAAGGGGCTCTTCACTTGGCGGATAAATTGAGGAACGGGGAGAAAATCGAAGAGTTTTTCAACTACATTCCTAGCCCAATAATCACCGCTGAAAACGCGGATGAGTGGCTACCTAAGATAAAGGAAACTTGGGGATTGTAGTCTATCTATTGTCGGTTGGAGGATTCTCAAAATGTGTGAAGGGTTATGGGTGAGATAGAACGACACCTATCGTAGTAGAATAACTCGCGGAAATGCGCATCAGATGTAGCTCACCCTAACCCGTTCACATAGACAATAATGCTGGCAGGGAAATCCGACTACCGACATAAGAGCGTTCACGGAACGAAGGAAGTAGTGATCAAATGGAACATGAGAAACGATTGAAAGATCGAGTTGCGATTGTTACAGGTTCCGCGCGTGGAATTGGAAGAGCTATTGCACTTAGATTTGCCCGGGAAGGGGCGCACGTCGTTGTCCAAGATCTCAGAGGACGCGAAGCTGAAGAGGTTGTCCAATCGATCAGCGAAGATATTGGCAGCACAGCCCTATTTGTGAAAGGGGATGTATCGGCTGAAAACGATGTGAAGCGAATCGTGGAAACCGCCGTCTCGGAGTTTGGAAGAGTCGATATTCTCGTAAACAATGCTGGTATATCATTAATGCGGAAGATCCACGAAGCAAAAGTAGAAGACTGGGACAGAATGAACAATGTCAATCTGAAAGGGGTTTGGCTTTGTGCTCGGGAAGTTGTTCCTTATATGATCAAACAGAATTACGGCCGCATTATCAATATTTCTTCCATTTCCGGATTGGTTGGTTACAAATGGGAATCGATTTATTGCGCGACAAAAGGTGGTGTAATAAACATGACGAGAGAACTTGCAGTGGAACTATGTGAATACAATATCAACGTCAATTGTATCTGCCCCGGGATCACAGATACTCCAATATACGTTGACGTCAACTATCCACTGGATGATCCAAAGAACCTTGAGGAAACTTTGCGGGCGATACCGGCCAAGAGAATCGCAAAACCTGAAGAAATAGCAGGCGCTGCTTTTTTCCTGGCTTCCGAGGATTCAAGCTACGTGATGGGCCAGATCCTGGCAGTTGACGGCGGCTACACGGCGATTTGATCCTGGATATCGACGAAAGAGTTCATTAACGATAGTAGAGAGTGAAGTATGATCAGAATAACCCTTATGGAGCCAGAAAAGTTTGTTATAGATGAGGTTCCGGATCCCGAGATAGAGCCAGGCGAAGCTCTTATCAGAGTTAAGTCAAATGGTATCTGTGGAGGCGACGTCGCTCCGTACGTCGGGAAAAAGCTAGATATATTCCCTTTACCATCCGTTTTGGGGCACGAGTTTGGAGGTATAGTTGAGGATATCAAGGGGAATGCCGGGGAAGTTAGAATTGGAGATAAAGTAGCCGTTTATCCGGCTTTGCCCTGCGGAAACTGCTACTACTGTACTCGTGGCATGGGGTTTGCGTGTAACAACATGAGATTCTATGGAGTGGGTGGAACTGATGGTGGATTCGCTGAAATGTTTAAAGCACCGATTGACAACTGCGTGGTGCTCGACAAAGAATTCGAATTGACCAACATAGGAATTATTGAGCCGGCTACTGTTGCTCTAAAAGCAATCGGTGAGTTTGTGAACTCAACGTTAGCAATATACGGTGTTGGATCAATTGGGATGCTCATGATTCAAATTGCGAAATCTAACAACAATAAAATTGTAGCCATTGATATTGATCAAAAACATCTTGAGACAGCGCGTCTTATCGGGGCAGATTTAGTTGTTGATGCAAATGATGCAAGTAAGAATGCAATAATACGGAAATATTTAGATAGTGAAAGAGATGAGATAGATGCGATCATTCTTACTGTTTGCAGCCAAGAAGTTCTAGATTGGGCAATAAACAATGTCCGCAAGGTTGGAACAATAAAAAACATAACAGTAATGGATTCCGTTGGACTATCGGTTAATTTTAACCAAGTATGGACAAAGCAACTCACTATCTCGGGCCAGGACTGCTATACGCAGGAACAGTTTAGGAAGGCAGCACGGCTTGTAGAGGAAGGTATAATAAAGAAAGAAGGGGTAATAACAAAGTACTTTCCATTAGCAGAGGTTGAGGAAGCTTTTAAGTATCGGGTCAACGAAAATGCTCTGAAGGTAATACTGACCGGATAGAAAGGAAGAAGGACGGGAGAAAGAGAAATTAAGTCAGGGAAAAAAACGGCTCTGCTGTGATCGGCATGGGCACAGTTGGAACCTCTGCCTCAAAGGAGTTGAATGAAGAAGTTGTGGAAAATGGAGTTGGTTTCTTCAATTCAGCTTGCAGTGCCGGCGCAACAAAAACGAGTGATGGGATTGTGTCAATCGTGTTCTTGGTAAGAAAGATATATGTACCAAAATATTCGCTATGGAGGGATTCGCGGTTCTACCCGGAGACAGCGGTAGGCTGAAAATGATAAAGCTATCAAATTAAATAATGGTGATGACAAGATTAGAGGGAACGATTGAAGCATTCGTGATAGCAGCACGGGCTTGATTTGGCCCACGAAAATTAAGGTGCTGGACGGTGCTCTGGCGGGTAATACAGTTCTAGGAACAAAACTGTCGTTGGCACAAAAAATAGTTTCGAACCAGGAGTTTAAGCCGTACTTCACATAAATGATCTCCAAAACGTTATAGACACGGCGCGTGAGATCAAACACGTATGTTTCTTGACTGCTCAAGTTATAGAGACTTTGGGTCTATATCGCACAAGTTTAGTGACTGCGGTGAGATAGTTCAGTTATTTAAGAAATGGGTGAAGAAGCAAGTTTTTTGCACTAAAAGGTGGATGGAGACGATAAGTTAACAAGAAAGGAAGTGATTTGATCGCCTCACCATTTTTTTAGGTGAACGGAGTATAGAATGACGTATAATAGAATTGCAAAGAAGATTTACCACACTGGCATTAATGTGAGTGATATGGACAGAGCCTTACATTTCTATGTTGATCTGTTGGGGTGCCAGATCAAGTTGGATATTGAATGTAAAGGTGAGGAGCTTGATAGAGGACTCAATCTAGACGAGTGTTGCTTTCGATTGGTGTATCTACAGATTGGCTCGGATGAGATAGAATTATTTCAACATCGTTCGGGGCCCAAAAAGAGTTCAGCGGATAGTAGTACCAGCACAATAGGAATACGACATCTTGGTTTTGTTGTTCATGATATTGATGAAAGCTATCGAACTCTTTCGCAGGCGGGGGTTCATTTTCTCTCTGAACCGATTCACAATGCGGATGGTGTTAAATGGGTGTATCTAAGAGATCCAGACGACTATTATGTTGAACTGGTGCAATTACCAAAAAAGAATTGATAGATGGAGAGAATCTTAAAAAAAAGATAGGGAGTATGCTATGAAACTTCAAGGACAAGTGGCTATTGTTACCGGCGGATCAAACGGTATCGGGCAAGGAATTGCATTGGCGTTTGCAGAGGAAGGAGCGGATGTTGTTATTGCAGACGTCGCAGAGAAAGAGGGAAAGTCTGTTGTTTCACAAATAAAACAGAAAGGACGCGATTGCTTCTTTGTAAAAACCGACGTGGGCAATATCGGTGATGTTGAAGCAATGGTGAGCGCAGTAAGCAAAGAATTCGGGAAGATAGATATCCTTGCGAATGTGGCGGGTATTAGCAAGGCTGGAAAGATAGTTGACGTCAGTCTTAATGCTTGGGAAGAAATAATGGATATCAACTTAAAGGGGGTTTTCTTATGCTGCAAGGTCGTAGGCAGAGAAATGATCAAGCAAAAAAAGGGTCGCATTGTCAATATGTCCTCGATCGCGGGAAGGAATGCTGAACGAGGAAACGTCCCATACTGCGCAACGAAATCAGCAGTCATTAGCATAACACAAGGTTTAGCTCTTGAGATGGCGGAATACAACGTTAATGTCAATGCAATATGCCCAGGCGCAACAAACACACGATTGATGCAACAAGTATTTGTAGAGAGAGGACCGGTTTTGGGGCTGACCGCCGAGAAGCTCAAGGTGAAATTCGAAAGCGGTATTCCTCTTGGGAGAATGGGTGAGCCTGCTGATATCGGGAAGCTCGCCTGTTTCCTCGCTTCCGAGGACTCCTCGTACATTACGGGGCAGTGCATCGTTATAGACGGGGGTATGGAGTTGACAAGACCCGGTCTCTGAGCAAATCAACCGGCGCTTTCGGTTGGAATGGAGGAAAGGGAAGAGAACGATATGAGTGAGAAGTTGTACGATTTAACACAGAAGTGGGGTTCCGGAATATGGCAGTGGCCGGCGTTTGACGACACGGTCGTGACCTCAACGCACAGGCACGGGAAGCAGGGACTGAGGAGTTTGAACATCTATACAAACATGCACACGGGAACCCATATTGATGCGCCCGTGCACTTCGATCCTCGGGGCAAGGACATAGCCAGCGTCCCCCTGGACAGGCTATACGGGGAGGGGGTGATCGTTGATGTGAGCGAGTTGGGAGAGTTTGGAATAGTAACCCCGGATCTGATCACATCGAAGGTGCAGGTGAAGAAACACGACATTGTCGTTTACTACACGGGGTGGCACAAGTATTCGTGGGAAGGAGACACGCCGGATGAGGTGACGTACTTCGGCAAGCTTCCCGGATGTCATAAGGAATGGGCGAAGTTTGCCGTGGAGATGGATCTCAAGTGGGTTGGATTCGATACTCCATGCTATGAGCTGGCGTTGAACACATACATGAGGGAGTTTCACCCTGATCTGATTCCGCTGGCAGAGAAGAAGATGGGCATCGATTCTTATGACGAGAAATATCCTCGTGACGAATACAACATCGTCCAGAAAATGACTCTCCCGTATGATTCACTCCACGTGGAATGCATCGGAGGGGAGATTGATATTGTACCGAAAAATATCCGGTGCAGGATCGGATGCTTTCCCTGGAAGTTCGTTAGGGGTGACGCGTCGATAAGTCGCGTAGTCGCTTTCGTGGGTGAATAACGGAATTTCGAAATAGATGCATCCTACCAACAACAAAGTCGGCGACTTATTCAAAGGTATACATCATTTCGGTATAATTGTATCTAATATGGGCAACGCCCTGAAGTTATACAGAGATACTTTAGGCTTTGCGGTAGAAAGAGATACTGGAGAAGAAGGCTTAGATAGTCACTATGTCTCGTTGGTGTGCAAACTCACCGGAGTGAATGCGCAGAAAGTAAGAATTGTATACTTGCAGAGATACGAAGTTCGTATTGAGCTGTTACAGTTTATAGGGATTGTCGAAAACAAACGAGACAGAAATTATCAAGGCTGCCATATTGCTACAAACGTGAAAAATTTTACTGCAGCATATGAAGAATTGAGGCGAATCGGTTTGATTCCAATTTCAAAACCTCAGACAATTCCTAGTGGCCCAAACACTGGGAAACGGGTTGTTTATTTGAAAGATGAAGACGGTAGTAGAATCGAATTGATTGGGAGATAGCAAGATAGAGAAGCAGCAAAGAACAGATTATCGGAAAACCGCGGTAGGTTATGATTTGTGTGATTCATAGACATCGTTTCAATTATACTGGTCTGTATAGACCATGAAGTTAGGAAACATTTTAAATGTGTAAAGCTGTACCAGGAATTAGGAAATGCTGGTACAGTGTGTATTCGTTGTGGCATCTCACGCCCCACTCTCCACGAGTGGCTCAAGAGACCGGATCAAGCTCTCGTTGATGAACGCCCCGTCGTTATCGGTGTCAATTCCGAGCAGGGGAATGGGCAACTGGGACTGGATGGCTTCCAGCCCCTCTATGACCAAA
>Ga0272442_10010765_pt1 | contig 11236 bp, 9 predicted proteins | sample SSMForm2O_FD_200262 | JGI IMG/M metagenome (GOLD analysis project Ga0272442, IMG submission 200262) | Marine sediment archaeal communities from Little Sippewissett salt marsh, Falmouth, MA, United States - SSM-Form-2O | ecosystem: Environmental > Aquatic > Marine > Wetlands > Sediment ...
GCGGCCATGGATTCCAGACTCTTCGAGCCGGATCCTTCGGAAGGCACGCTAACGATAGATCAGGTCTCGCAGGAGGTCGGCCTCGCTCAGGCTGATATGAGTAAAGAGGAGCTCGCCTGTGAAATCGTTCGCCAGCTCCTGGAGGCCTGGGCGGCGGCCGATTATGTCAAGGCTGGGAAGCTCCTCGGCGGTGCTCCACCGAAGTTGTTTCTGAGAGAGGATTATCGTAGCTTACAGCCGATCAGCATTGCTTCCATTGGCCGTCCGGTACTGATTGAGCGCTCACCAACTGTGCTCAGGGTGAAGTGCAGGTACAAGGTCGAACGTGACGGCCAAGTGAAGACCGTCAACCCGACATTTGCTGTTGATGGAGTCGATGGTCAACCGAGACGCTGGTATGTACTCTGGCGTATTTTAACCTCTTCGAACAACAACAGACAAATCACAAGCCCTCGGATGTGGCTCCGAGGGCTTCTTTCATTCCGGCTGCGTCCCTCCTCAGCATCGACCGATTCATCACACTGATCACGCTTGACCCTTTCTTCCGGGCAGCTCCAACCCGCAGAGATCGACGGTGGAGACGCCCTGGACTAATATGGTAAGGAATTAACGCGATGGTAGAATAAACCGGCGGGCCAGGCGTAGTACACTATGAGAATGATCATTCTTAAGACCACGTGAGTGGGACGCGATGCTCGAAGACGAAGTCCTGAAGTGGCGATTCAAACGGGGCAGCGACGAGGCGTTGACGCTGATCTACGAGAAGTACCTCGAACCCATGCTGACGCTGGCGATGGGGCTTCTCAACGATGCGGGTGCGGCCGAGGATGTCGTACAGGACGTGTTCGTTTCGTTCGCGCAATCGAGACGGAGCTTCCGAGTACGCGGCAGCCTGAGCGGTTATCTGGCGACGAGCGTGGTCAATCGCGTGCGCGATCACCAGAGACGCCTACGACGACGGGGCCGTGGCGGCGAGAAGCGAGGCCAAGGGGCTTCGGAGGCAGGCGGTCCCGAGCAGGCCGTGATTCTGAGCGAGCAGGCGACGTTGCTCAACGTGGCGGTGGCGGAGCTGCCCGAGGAGCAGCGGGAGGTCGTGTTGTTGCGCCTGAAGGCGGGCATGAAGTTCCGGGACATCGCCAAGCTCCAGAAGACGTCTGTCAACACGGTACTGAGCCGGTACCGGTACGGCCTGGAGAAACTGCGATCCACGTTGAACGGTGAGGTAGAAGAATGGAGCGGCTGAACAGGACGGAAGAGGCAATTCGAAGAAAGCTCCATGCCAAGGCCAGCTCGGCTCTGCACGATCGCGTGTTGCGTCGGGTACGGCAGGCAGAGGAAGAAAATCAAGAGATAGCACCGGCTCCTCGTGAGCCCGGTATAGGGAGATCCATCATGAAAAGTTCAATGGCAAGACTAGCGGTAGCGGCGGCGATCGTCGCGGCAGTGGTATTGGGATTGTTCGAATTCATCGGGAGCGACGAGGGTTCCGGGGTGGTCTGGGCCGAGGTGGCCCGGAAGGTGGAAGCCAGCCGGGGATTAATCGTCCGGAGTGCAGACTCCATTCCGTCCAGTGAAGGTGACTATACAATCACACACACCTCGCCGAGATACAGCCGAAAGGACTTCTACAAAGACGGGCAGATTATCCGGACCGGCTATGTAGACCTCACAGCCTCCGACACCTATACTCTCGCAGACGTCTTTCACGCACACAAGCTCTGCGTGACTACCACATACAAGAGGAGCGAGTATCAACTCTTCCTTGAGCTGCGCGACGATTGGACGAATCCCAGTTTCCTGGTACGGATGATCTTGTCCGGCGAGCACATTGAACTGGGGCAGAAAACCATCGAGGGGGTGTTGTGCGAAGGTATCGAGACTACCGACCCGGCTTGCCTTGGCCCCCTGCCGGAACAGGTCAACAATCTTCGAGTAGAATTCCGACTGTGGGTCAGCACCGAAACAGGGTATCCCGTTCTGTACGAAAGCAGCATGAGTGGCGAGTATGAAGGGGAGGTGTGGGAATATGGGAGCGTAATGGACCAGTTCCAGTGGGACGCGGAGCTGGACTCGGCCATCTTCGAGCCGAACATCCCGCCGGACTACGAGGAGGTCGCAAGGCCGGGGATCGTAGAGCTATAACACACTCACGGAGGCACACGGATGCCACAGGCCGGATCGGAGAGGTCCGGCCTTTTCTTTTGCCTGCGGAGCCCGCCTGGAGACCATCGAAGTGGTAGAATGTCCGTTTTGACGATACTAAGATCGGTTGGTTTGGTGTGCTATAGGTGAAGGAAGGCTTTTCTTTGGTTGTTGGTGCGTGTTGATTGAAGACCCATTGCTGATCTGGCGGTTCAAGCGTGGCAGCCGGGATGCCCTGGAGCGGATCTATGAGAAGTATAAGAACGATCTGCTGAAGCTGGGGGTGTCGCTGGCGGGTGACGTGAGTACGGCCGAGGATGTTGTGCAGGACGTGTTCGTGAGCTTTGCGGAGGCGGGCTCGCGGATTCGTCCGGCGGGGAACCTGCGGAAGTATCTGGTGACGTGCGTGGCCAACCGGGTTCGCAACCTGCGGCGGGACCGGCGGAGGCACGAGACTGGGGCCATCGCGGGTGCGGGGGAGGTGGTCTGCGGGCGTCGCGGTCCGGCGCAGTGGGCGATTCTGAACGAGGAGCTGTTGGGGCTGAGCCGGGCGATGGCGCGGGTTCCTTACGAGCAGCGCGAGGTGGTGAGTCTCTACATGGAAGGCGGTATGACTTTTCGGGAGATCGCGGCGGTTCAGGATGTGTCGATCAATACGGTGCAGGGCCGGTACCGGTACGGCATGACGAAGTTACGATCCCTTTTGAACGGCGAGTTGAGAAATGAAGCCGGCTAGTGAGATACGAGAACTTTTTCGGAAGGCAGCGGCGGCGACCCGTCCCGAGATGGATGCGAAGGTGCTGGGGAAGGTGCTTGCCGCTCACGAGAGACGAAACCAAGGCGATTCGGCCGGGAGCCGGTCGGACGGAAGGAGAGGAATTATGAAGAATCCGATCGCGAAACTAGCGGTCGCGGCGGCGATTGTTGCGGCGGTGGTGTTGGGGTTGTTTGAGTTTGTGAGTAATGATGGTGGCTCGGGGGTGGTGTGGGCGGAGGTCGCCGAGAAGGTGCGAGCCACTAGCGGGCTGGTCCTGCGCTGTACGGAGAGCAGCTCTTTCGTGCCGGATGAGGGGGATTATGCCATGAAATACTTCACGCCGACACGCGCGCGGACAGACTCCTACAAAGATGGCGAGATCGTCCGGACTTTCTATGACGACTTGGAGACCATGACCTTCTTAGGCCTGTTTCACCCACGTAAGCATTATCTGAAGAGGCAGCATGGCGGAGGGATCGAAGGATTCCTGGAGCAGCAGGAGGACTGGACGAACCCGCGGTATTTGGTGGGGCAGATTCTGTCGGCCGAGCACAGAGAGCTGGGGCGGCAGACGATCGACGGCGTGCTGTGCGAGGGGTTGGAGACGACTGATCCGGCGGTGATGGGGCCAATGCCGGGTGAGGTTGAGCGTCTGGAGGTGGAGATGCGGCTCTGGGTCGATGCGGGGACAGGATACCCGGTGCGGTTCGAGGCGAAGATCTCCGGCGAGGCAGAGGGACAGGCGCTGGCGTCGGAGTGCGTTATGGATCAATTTCAGTGGGACGTGGAGCTTGATCCGGAGTTCATGAAGGCAAGCATTCCGGCGGACTACGTGTCGATGGACAGTCTTTGACAGACGGACGAGGACGGTATTCCACAGGCCGGGCCGGATTTGGGCTCGGCCTTTCTCATGCGCCGGGGAGAAGGATGGGGGTCGGGCAGAAAAAAGGTGGGGGCGGTATACTAAAGGGGGCGGGGGGACGTGATATAGGGTGAGAACGATCGTTTCTGTTGGCAGCGTGCGGGCCAGGTCATGTGGGAAGACGAAGTCCTGAAGTGGCGATTCAAGTGCGGCAGTGAAGCGGCGCTGGCGCGGATCTACGAGAAGTACGTCGACGGGTTGCTGACGCTGGCGATGGGTCTGCTGAATGACGCGGCGGAGGCGGAGGACGTGGTTCAGGACGTGTTTGTGTCGTTTGCGCAGTCGGCGGACGGCTTTGGCTTGCGGGGTAGTCTCAGGGCGTACTTGACGACTGCGGTGGTCAATCGCGTGCGGGACCGGGCGCGGCGGGAGCGGCGGCGCGGAGGCAAGGCAGGTGAAGCGCCACAAGGAGCGGCGCCGGGGCGCGGTCCTGACGAGGAGTTGGTTTTTGCGGAGGAGGCGATGCGCCTGAGTGAGGTGTTGGCGGAACTGCCTGACGAGCAGCGGGAGACGATCGTGCTGCGACTCAAGGGGAATATGAAGTTCAGGGACATCGCCAGGGCTCAGGGTGTTTCGATCAACACGGTGCAAGGACGATACCGCTACGGCCTGCGAAAGCTGCAGGCCGAATTGAACGGTGAGGTGCAGGAATGACGCGGCAAGACAGCGTGGAAAAGACCATCCGGGAGAAGCTGGGTTTCGCGGCGGGGGCGGGGCTGCGGGAGCGAATGCTGAGACGCGTGCTGGATGCCCACGAGGTATCGAGGCGGGCCGGGGTGAATCCCGGGCGGATGATGAGATGGAGGAGAATGATGAGAAGTTCCATTATGAAGATGACGCCGGCGGCGGTGGTGATTGTGGTCGTCGCGGTATGTATTGTGTTCTGGCAGGGTCCGTCGACTCCAGCCTATGCTATTGACCAGACGGTCGAGGCGATGAAGGGCGTGCGCTTCGTGCACGTGGTCGAGCGTTCGGGCGTAGGTGGCGTGATCCGGGGGGAACGGTGGATCGAAGTGGGCGAGGACGGGCGGCAAGTGCGGTATCGGCAAGACCGAGCGCCGCATGTGCTGGTCATCGACGATGGCAACTCGACAGCGCGGTTTCATCCCGACACCAAGACGATGTATCTCTATGACCGCGATGAGATGCCATACTATTGGAGAGGCCCGCTGAGAGAGATGTTCGATAACCTGCAACAGGAGGGGCTGATTATTCAGGAGAACGCGGTGCATCGGGGTCAGCACGTTCACAAAGTGTGGTGGCCGATGATGCGACGCGTCTGCTACGTCGATCCACGCACGAAGCTGCCAATCGCTATCGGAGGAACCGAGCTGAGCTATGAAGAGCCGGCGCCCCGGACCTTCGACGTCGCCCGTTTCACGTCATGGGATTACACTGTCATTGACCAACACCCCGGTACTGATCCGGCGGAGGGGCGGAGGCGCGAGCCCCGGCGGGAAGACCTTCTGCACGCCAACATAGAGTTGATCCTGGATGCGAATACCTCCGTGGAGTGTGTCAACGGCGAGAAGTTCATCCCGCTGTATCAGACAGGGCCACGTTCATATGCCGGCGAGGTGGATCTAAAGGTGACGTGCGACCGGGATATCGCCATCCAGGTACATGTGAGCATGAACGGCGCCGTGCCGGCCAACTCCAGATGCTGGACCTTGGGAAGTCGGCCTTCTCCTCCCGGAGGCGTCGTGACCGTGGGGATTGGGCTGGGGTCGGTGCCCAGGATTGCCCCGCGCGTGGGCTATGTCGGAACGCTGACGGTGCAGGTTATGCCGCTGCCTGAGCCGATGAATGACGTGGACGCCTGCGATATGCTGGCATTTGCGCTGTACGACGCGAAGCGCTATGACGAGGCACTGGGCGTCTTCAGAAACATGGAGGCGGCAAGCAACGCGGAGGAGGACCAGCGGGGCATTGCCATGGTCTGGCAGGGGCACGTGCTGGACCTGCTGGGGCGAAGGGAAGAGGCCATTGCGCTGTACCGGAAGGCGGCCAACCTGGGGTTGGAAGCCGTCAGGGGTCACAACCATTATGGATTGCCCGAGGCGTTTACACCCTATGCTAAGGAGCGGATGGAGACGCCTTTTGTACGGGCGGAGAATCGGTCTGAGAATTAGGAGCACCGCGAAGCAGAGCGTCGAAGCCGCTTGCAGGTTTGCCTGAAAGGACATGGCCGGGCCGGGTTTGGGTCCGGCCTTTTTTGTGCGCGGGAGAGGGGTGGGGTTTTTGTATACCCAAATGGGGGTGGCGGTTGTGTTATAGGTGATGGGTATCCTGAGCCTGGGAGTGTTGGTTGGCGATGCTTGAGGACAGCTTGCTGATCCGGCGGATCAAGGGCGGCAGCCGGGAGGCGTTGCGGCGGGTCTACGAGAAGTACCGTACGGACCTGATCCGTCTGGCGGCGATGCTGCTGCACGATGGCGGGGCGGCCATGGGATGGGCAAGAAGGTTTGCCTGGGGGGCTTAAGCCTGTACAATTGGGGGGCATTCGTCTTGGCGACGCTGCGACGAGGCATTTGATGCGTGCGGCCTAATTGGGCGGACCGGGTATGATTCTGGGCAGGCTGAAGCAACTGTTTCATCGGTTTCGGGGCCGGCTCATTGAGTTCGACCTGGGGCCTTACGAGAAAGTGCTGGGGCGGATCGATGCGCGGGAGGAGAGTCTCAAGGCGCTAACGGATGGGCAACTGAAGGAGCAATCGCGGGATTTGACTGCCAGAGCGCGGGCGGGGACGTTGTTGGACGATCTGCTGGTGGAGGCGTTTGCGCTGGTGCGGGAGACGTCGCGGCGGGTGCTGGGGATGCGTCACTTCGACGTCCAGGTGCTGGGCGGGATCGCGATGCACCGGGGCAAGCTTATCGAGATGCAGACGGGGGAGGGCAAAACGCTGGTGGCCGTGATGCCGGCGTATCTCAATGCGCTGACGGGTCGCGGCGTTCACATCTTGACGTTTAACGATTATCTGGCCCGTCGTGACGCGGGGTGGATGGGGCCGGTGTATGCGTTTCTCGGTTTGAGCGTGGGCTTCGTGCAGGAAGGGATGTCGCCCCGGGAGCGGCAAGAGGCGTATCGTTGCGACGTGACGTACGCGACGGCCAAGGAGGCGGGGTTCGACTATCTGCGGGATCATCTTTGCATGGACAAGGGCGATCTGGCGCACCGGGCGTTTAACTTTGCGATCGTGGATGAAGCGGATTCGATTCTGATTGATGAGGCGCGCATTCCTCTGGTGGTGGCGGGCAGCACGGATGAGGTGGCGGCCGATCCGTACCGAATCGCGGAATTCGTGGGGGAGCTGAGGCCACACTTGCACTACGGCACGGACGAGAACGCGCGGAATGCATATCTTACGGATTCGGGGCTGGACCGAGCGGAACGCACGTTGGCCTGCGGGAACCTGCACGCTCCTGAGAACCTGTTGCTGATCACGCAGCTTCACTTGGCGCTTCACGCGCACGTTCTGCTGGCGCGTGACGTGGACTACATCGTCAAGGAGGGGAAGGTCCAGATCGTCGACGAGTTCACGGGGCGCGTGGTGGAGGACCGACACTGGCCCCATGGTCTGCAGGCGGCGGTTGAGGCGAAAGAGGGAGTGGCCATCCAGGCGGAGGGAATGATTCGCGGCTCTACGACGCTGATTCATTTCGCGCGGCTGTATCCGAAGCTGTCCGGGATGACGGCGACGGCGCAGGCGGCGGCGGAGGAGTTCAACGCGTTCTATGAGCTGACTGTCGTGGTCATCGGACCGCATCGGCCATGCGGACGGCGCGATGAGACGGATCTGGTCTTTATCAGCAAGGAGGCGAAGCGCCAGGCCCTGATCGAGGAGATCCTGACGGTCCATGCCACGGGACGGCCGATCCTGGTGGGTACGAGCAGCGTGGGTGAATCGGACGACCTGGCCGAGGCGCTGGAGAAGCGAGGCGTCGAATGCCAGGTGCTCAACGCGAGGAATGACGAACCGGAGGCCGAGATCGTGGCCCGGGCGGGGACACCGCGTGCCGTGACGATCTCGACCAACATGGCGGGTCGCGGCACGGATATTCGGCTGGGCGGCGAGACAGAGCAGCATCGCGACACCGTGGTGGCGCTGGGCGGGCTGTACGTGATCGGCACGAACCGATACGAGAGCCGGCGTGTGGACGATCAGTTGCGGGGGCGGGCCGGCCGACAGGGAGATCCGGGCTCATCGCGCTTCTTCATCAGCGTTCAGGACGACCTGCCGCGGCGATTTGGCATTGACGCGTTCGCCCCATCTTCCTACGATGAGCCGGCACAGGATGTGCCCATTGACGATCCGGAAGTCAGTCGTGAGATTGCCCACGTGCAGCGTGTTATCGAAGGCCAAAACCTGGAGATTCGCCGAACGCTTTGGCAGTATTCGTATGCCTTGGACAAACAGCGGCGGATTCTGCACGGGCGGCGTCAGGACTTGTTGACGGGGAGCGCGTCTGCGGCGCTGCTGAAAGAGCGGGCGGCGTCGCGCTATCAGGAATTGGGCTCGGAGGTGGGGCCGGAGGTTCTGGAGGGTGTGGAAAGGCAACTGACGCTTTTTCACATTGACCGGTGCTGGGCGGAGTATCTGGACCACGTCGGGCATATTCGCGATGGGATTCACCTGGTCAGCGGCGTCGGACAAAACGCTCTGGACACCTACCACCGTCAGGTGGGGAAGGCGTTTGGCGACCTGATCGCCTCGATCGATGACAGCATCGCGGAGACGTTCCTGTCGGCTACCATCACGGCCGACGGGATCGACCTGGAGAAGGAGGGGTTGAAGGGTCCGTCTTCGACGTGGACGTATCTGATCAATGACAATCCGTTCGACGGCTGGTTCGGGCGCATGTATAAGACGGTCACCCACTCGTCGGAGCTTTTGAAGAGCCTGCGACGGGCGGTGACGTACAAATCCTCTTGAGATGATGTTGACTGCGCGTTGACTTAGAAGGAGCTTGGGATGAAGCGATACGGACTAGAGCTGGTTTCAAAACTGCTTCCGGCTGCTCTTTTGTGCGTGGCACTGTTTTGCGGGTGCGTGGGGCACAGCCAGCGGGGCAAGGCCATCGTTGCCGGGCCGATGCAGCAATGGCACACGGTGACGTTGATCTTCGACGGACCGGCGACGAACGAGATCAGCACTCCCAATCCTTTTTTCGACTATCGCCTGAATGTCACGTTTTCGCGCGAGGGGAAACGCTATGTCGTGCCGGGTTACTACGCCGCGGACGGCGAGGCGGCGCACACCAGCGCATCGGGAGGATCGAAATGGCGGGTGCATTTCGTCCCGGACGAGCCCGGCCGGTGGGAGTACGTCGTTTCGTTTCGTCTGGGGCCGGGGGCGGCGATCAGCAGCGATCCCGAGATCGGCGAACCGGCGGCCTTTGACGGCGAGCAGGGTTCGTTCACGGTGACGGCGACGGATAAGCTGGCTCCCGATTTTCGTGCCAAGGGTATGCTGCGCCACGTCGGGGAGCGGTACCTACAGTTTGCCCAAACGAAGGAATACTTCATCAAGGGCGGGGCCGACAGTCCTGAGAACTTCCTAGCGTACGCAGACTTCGATGACACGTATGACACGGCACCGCTGACGCGCAAGGGGGAGGCGGTAGGAGGCGAGTTCATTCACCGGTATGAGCCCCACGTGCAGGACTGGCGCCAGGGCGATCCGACCTGGCAAGGCGGTAAGGGCAAGGGGATCATCGGGGCGCTGAACTACCTGGCGTCGAAGGGGATGAACAGCGTTTACTTCATCACGTACAACATCGACGGAGGCGACGGCAAGGATGTGTGGCCGTGGATCAATCCGGCCAACCGGTTCCGCTTCGACTGTAGCAAGCTGGATCAGTGGGACATCGTTTTCTCGCGCATGGACAAGCTCGGGCTGATGCTTCACGTCGTGACGCAGGAACAGGAGAACGACCAGGGTCTGGACGGAGGCGGGCTGGCTCGCGAGCGTAAGATCTACTATCGGGAGTTAATCGCGCGGTTTGGGCATCATCTGGCGCTGGTCTGGAACCTGGGCGAGGAGAACACCAATACAGACGCCCAGCGCAAGGCGTTCTGCGAATACATTCGGAGCGTGGACCCGTACGATCATCCGATCGTGTGCCATACATTCCCGGGTCAGTACGATGAGGCCTACGGCCCGCTGCTGGGCTACGAGCACTTCGATGGGCCTTCGCTGCAGACGAACGACACGCACAGGCAGACGATCAAGTGGCTCGATGCATCGCGGGCGGCGGGTCGACCGTGGTTTGTGTGTCTGGATGAGATCGGTCCGGCCCATACGGGGGTCAAGCCGGACAATGACGACCCCATGCACGACGACGTTCGCAAGAAGCATCTGTGGGGCAACCTGATGGCGGGCGGGGCCGGCGTCGAATGGTATTTCGGCTATCGCTTCGCTCACAACGATCTGAACTGCGAGAACTGGCGCAGCCGGGCGCGCATGTGGGACCTGACGCGGATCGCGCTGGAGTTCTTCCGGGGGCATCTGCCGTTCGCACGAATGAGCCATCACGACGAACTGGTGTCCACCGAAGGTGTCTACTGCTTTGCGGAGCCTGGATCGGTGTATGCGGTCTATCTTCCTGACGGAGGAACGACCGAGCTGGACCTTGGTTCTACGACAGAGGCGTTCACGATTCGGTGGTTCAATCCGCGAAAAGGCGGTCCTATGCGCATCGGGACGGTTGGGCTGGCGACCGGGCCCGGCATGGTCAAGATCGGGCAGCCCTGGGAGAATACCGACAAGGATTGGCTGGCCTTGATCGAGCGGCAGTCACTGAAGAAGTAGGTGGAGGGGCCGGCGGCGCGATCTGTTGCGGTTTCCAGGGCATCCATGTGGCTGAGAGGGGCTGTACGGCGGACATCTGGGGGACTGAGGCCGCCAGGCCGGTGACCTATTCGATCGCGAAATCCGGTGATTTAGGCGGGAACAGCGTCATTGCACCGGAGAGCCGTATTTGGTATAAAAGTAGGGTAAGACGCCCGGATTCCCGATTGGGGTACGGTGGTGTAGAGTGAGCGGTGTGGCGGCAGGTCAGTGTCGGAGGCTCTGACGCAATGCGTGTTCCCAGGCAGACGGCCAAGGGGGACGGGGCGGAGCAATCCTCGCCTCGTTGTGGATTCATTCTATCCTCACATCGGGCTGGGAGTCTGTTGACAGGGAGGAAGGTGAAGACACGAGCCGATACGGTGTGAAGAACAGGCGCATGCAAATCGGCGTAAGATGGCGGGTCATACCACCAACAGATTAGAGAGGAGGATTCCCGCACGGAGCAGGGGTACTTCCGTTGATTCATGAGAAGGAGGACTGGTCATGTGTAAGAGACCACTGTGTGCAATTGCCTTGCTGTTCGTGGTTAGCGGCGCGACACAGGCTGGGATTCAGAAATGG
>Ga0272442_10010766_pt1 | contig 11236 bp, 11 predicted proteins | sample SSMForm2O_FD_200262 | JGI IMG/M metagenome (GOLD analysis project Ga0272442, IMG submission 200262) | Marine sediment archaeal communities from Little Sippewissett salt marsh, Falmouth, MA, United States - SSM-Form-2O | ecosystem: Environmental > Aquatic > Marine > Wetlands > Sediment ...
CCAAAGAAAACACAAAGCAAAAAAAATTATGTCAATTGGGCAGGTGGCACTGCATTAACAATTATACCGACCATAATAGGGTTACGGAGTTCTGATATGGACCCTATTAATGTTCTCTTAATTGGTAGTGGCATTCTATGGGTATGGATTGCTTTCAAATACTCTGACTTCCACGTTAGAAAATATCGTTATTTCAAGCTTGTTTGGTGGATTGTTTTTTCAATAATTATTATTACTTCTGTGACTTTGGCTTGTTGTGCGCGCGGCAAACCAAAAGTAACGAACCAAGATTTATTGGCAAAGCTGAACGAAGTGTTGGCTACAATTCAAAAAGATGAAAGCACTCGACTAAAAAAAGAATATCCTTTAGGATACGTGATGATTGCCTTTTCGGGAGAGAAACATATCGTAGATAACTATTCTGATAGATTCCAATTCGACCAAAATGTCAAAATCTACAAGGACAATCAAAATCTTCTGCGAATAGAAATGTACAACCTTTTCGATAAAGTTAATGAAAATCAAATAGGGATGATATCTGCTGGGATATCATTAAAACCAGGAACCAAACAATCAATAGTACGTTTTCCTTCCTTCAGAGTCATAGGTGAATGCTTAAAAAATGAACCTATTGGTGTTTATGCCGTTATTGGTTTCAGTGAAGATTAGCACAAGAATAGGATTTTTTAATTTTGTACTTGACTCACAGAATAAGTTTTCGTATATTACAAGTATTATGAAAACGAAACAGACAAAACCCGGCGAGACAAAGAACGAAGTATTAAGCGAAATCCCAAAGGCCTGCTTTGATGAAACTGCCGCCGTAGAGTTTCTTGAAAAACAACGATGGGGCAATACTCCTGCTTGCCCCCATTGTGGTAGTACGAACGTTCGTAAAATGACGAACGGCAACGGGGGCAGAAACAAGCGTTTCTTGTGGCGGTGTAAAGACTGTAAGAAGCAATACACTATTCGGATCGGCACGGTTTTCGAGGATAGCCGAATTCCTTTGAGAATTTGGTGCTATGCGTTCTGGGCAGCGTGCGCATCTAAGAAAGGTGTGTCTGCTTTACAAATAAGTCGTCAATGCAGCATATCTTATAAGAGCGCCTTGTTTATGATGCACCGTATCCGATATGCCATGCAAGAAGAACCAAAGGCAAAATTCAGGGGCATTGTAGAGTGTGACGAAACCTATGTCGGAGGCAAGCCCCGCAAACCAGCTAACAAGAAAAATAAGCGTGGTCGTGGTACAAAGAAAACTCCGGTTGTTGCCATTGTGGAACGACGCGGCAAAATAAGGGTAAGGCCCGTAGCCAATGTCACAGCCAAAACGTTACGCAAAGCGATTAAAGAAACAGTTGATACAAGACTGGCGCGACTATGTACTGATGAATTACCGTCATATACATCTATAGGTTGGGAATTCACTCACGGTCACGGTAAAGTAAAGCATCAAAGACTACAGTATTCAAATGGATCGGATCACGTCAATACGGCGGAGTCTTTTTTTGCTCTCTTGAAACGGGGATTGTATGGAACGTTTCATGCAGTGAGTAAGAAGCATTTACATCGGTACTGTAGCGAATTTCAGTTCCGATGGGATACCCGAAAACTCAATGACGGAGAACGTCTCAGCGCAGCTATTAAGGCCAGCGAAGGAAAACGGCTTATGTACCACAAGCCAATTGCTCATTCTGCGTAGTATTTTTGCTCTTGACAACAAGTGAATAATATGGATATTCAGAATGGCCGTGGCGGGAGTCGAACCCGCATGGGGTATCAGCTTTGAGGGCGTTCCCCAGTGGTTTCCAAAACCACCGCGTATGCCGATTTCGCCACACGGCCCAAAATCGGAAATCTCGCGCGGGTTTTTAGGTGTTAGGCCCGCGCGAGAATTTCCTTAGATTTCTCTTGACCGTTGGTGGCGGGATCGGATACATTGAGAAAATAAGATGATTAATCATGATGCGCCTCCCTGTGCATAGTGGGGCTAATCCTTTAATTGTCTTATCAAAGCCGGAGAGTGCTGCAACACCTCCGGCTTTATTGTTATTTTTCTCCTACTGCGGATACCTCTTGTATTGGTATTGTGTTCTCCTCTGTTTTAAGTTTGTACATACCACGACCAACGCGCTCAAACAAATCCTTGCGTCTGGTAAGAGCGGATGATATGAGACGCTTTGGCTTCGTCTTGCCGTCAATGGTAACATTCTGACGTTGTATTTCTGTTGCCAATTCGGTAATCCTCATTGCTTTACCGGATTTTCGCAATGCCGACGTTATATGTGGCACAATGGAATCTGGTATTATAGGCCGTGGTTCATTTGTGCCGGAAATCTTTTGAGCTTTTGAAATAACAGTGAGGCGTTCGAGGACTTTGCGTTCAACGGCAAGATGAAATTCATACTCGGCGATCTTGTCCTTGCATTCCTTTATTTGATCGTCTATGCTATTCATTTGTTTATCCGTAAACTTCTTATCGGACTTTTGATGATGGAATTGTATGAGTTGTCAACGAAAAGTCAAGGCTAAAGGAATGGAATTTTTTGCAATGTGGTAATGATATGGGAAAAAAAGAGAAGCCAGGGCCTAAGCCCAATCACTTGAAAATCGACTCTGACAACTGGGAAACGGCCATTCAGAGGGCAATAAAGAAGGAAAGGCCCCCAGAGGGCTGGCCCGACAAAAAGAAGAAAAAAAAGTCGTAATCTGGGGGATTTAGGGGCTTTGTAGGTCTAAATTTTTGTGCGTTAAGTACATACTTCCGAAAATTTGTCTCAGGTGATGAAAAGAGAAGGGTAGATTGAATAAGGGCAGAAACTCAAAATTGTTCGAGGAAGCGCAGGTCGTTCTCGAAAAGCAGACGAATGTCGGCGATGCCGTACTTACGCATGGCGAGGCGCTCGATGCCGAAACCGAAGGCCCAGCCGGTGTACTTTTCGCTGTCGATACCGACGGCGTCGAAGACGTTCGGGTCCACCATGCCGCAGCCACCCATCTCGACCCAGCTTTCGTTGCCGGCCTTGTCCTTCAAGAGCAAATCGACCTCGGCGCTGGGCTCGGTGAACGGGAAGAAGCTCGGCCGAAAGCGCCACTTCGTTTCCCGGCCCAAAAATGTATGGATGAATTGCTCGATGGTCGTTTTCATATCCACCATGCTGATGCCCTCATCAACCACCAGAGCTTCAAGCTGATAAAACATGTACATGTGCGTCGCATCGACGGTGTCCGGGCGATAGACCCGGCCGGGCGCGACAACACGAATCGGCGGCTTGGTGTGTTCCATGACGCGAATCTGAATCGTCGAGGTCTGGCTCCTCAGCAAGGTGTTGTCGTCGATATAGAAGTTGTCCGAGGGATCGCGCGCGGGATGTTCGGGGCCGATGTTCAGGGCGATAAAATTATGCCATTCATCTTCGACTTCCGGGCCGTATGCCACGTCGAATCCCATGCGACCGAATATCTCGAGCAGCTCATTGAGCGTCTGCGTAATCACATGGGTCTTACCGAGTTGGACCGGTATGCCCGGCAAAGTGACATCAATCAGCTCCTGCGACGCGGATTCCTTCTGCGATTCCAAAGTCTTCTGAAGCTCTTCAAACGCTTTGGTGACTTCTTTTTTGATGCGGTTCGCGAGTTGCCCGGCTTTCGGCTTTTGCTCAGAAGGAAGCTTTCCGATCTGGCTAAGCAGTTGGGTAATTTGTCCCTTTCGAGAAAGATACTTGATGCGGAACGCTTCCAGAGCAGGAAGGTCGGTAATCTTCTCCAACTCACTGAGGGCGTCTTTGCCGGTTTGTTCAAATTGGTCAAGCATTTTCTCGTATGTCGTCTATCGTATGTCGCATATCGTCGATATGGAGAAAAACGGCCTCGCCGGGAATTATGTTTGGGCCACAACTCCGGCCGCTTCAACGATGGCATCGAAGGCCTTCGGATCGTCGACGGCAATTTCACTCAGCATCTTCCGGTTCAAAGCGATATTGGCCTTTTTACAGCCATTGATAAACTGGCTGTAGCGTATCCCGCGCTGCCGGCAGGCGGCGCTCAAACGAACGATCCACAGGCCCCGGAAGTCGCGTTTTCGGCGTTTGCGATCGATGCGGGCGTTGACGCCCGCGCGAAGTCGGGCTTCTTTGGCGAGACGATACTGGCGGCCCGTGGCGCCGCGATAGCCCTTGACCGCTTTAAGGATTCGTTTTTTGGCTTGGCGCCGTGCAGCGCCTTTTCTTACTCTTGGCATGTCAGCTTTCCTTTGAAATTGCGTGATTCTTCGCGCTTGCTGGCGGCAGCTGAATGGGCGGCAACCCAAGCCGAGAAGCAAGCGATATCATTTCATATCTTTGTGACGAATCTGAGCTGTTGGTTATTGTGTCGTGCTTCCTTTGAAGCGTTAAATCCTTTATTCGCATAATTTGATTTTGGCGGTTTTCGCCATCGGACCGGTCACCACGGCCGTACTGCTCACGCGCCGTCGCCGTTTGGCATTCTTGCCGCTCATCAGATGTCCGCCGCCGGTGCGTTTGTGCTTCACCTTACCGGTAGCGGTAACTTTGACCCTCTTGCTCAAACCCTTATGGGTTTTTTGTTTCGGCATTTGCTACTTTCCTTAAAATAATCCACCGGAATCCTGCACTCAACACCGCTATTCGTACGGCCTGATACATCGCAGAATAATTTAAACTCCCATTTCTACGTGATTTGCCCCCGTTGGTCAACATCATTACCGGCAGTTTCTCCAAAAAAATCTATATTTCTCACATCTCAAGCGCACGACCACTAGGCAAAACCTCGGTGAATTCTTCACATCTCAGCGGGACTTCTTTGGAGATTTGTGCGGACCGATGGGCTATTTGGGCACGAGCAGAAGCGTCATGCGCCGGTGGGTCATTCTGGCGGGGCGCTCGATTTTCGCCAAATCCTGCAGATTTTCGGTAATATGCTCGAGCACCTCATAACCATGCTCACGATGCAGCATCTGGCGCCCACGGAAAAACATCGTGAATTGTACCTTATGGCCCTTCTCCAGAAATTCACGCCCGTGCTTGAGCTTGATCTCCAGGTCGCGCGTGTCGGTTTCGGGTCTGAGCCGGATCTCTTTTAACGTGGCGGCATGACGTGAGTGTTTCTTGTGAGCCTCGCGCGCTTTTCGCTTCTGGTCATAGAGCCATTTGCCATAATCCATAACCCGGCAAACCGGCGGATCGCTCGTCGGGGCCACTTCCACAAGATCCAATTCCGCCTCACGCGCTCTGGTCATCGCCTCATTAATATCGACGATCCCAATCTGATTATTTTCCTGATCGATCAGGCGGACCACTCTGGCCTTAATCCCCCCATTTACCTTTAAACTTTGTTTACTTATAGTGCGCCACCTAACCTTTCCAAAAAGTAACAAACCCTTATATGGACCATCTTCATGTCAACAGCTCATAGTTATAAACCTTGAATCTCACAAAAACAAGTCAATTTTTTTATCGGCAATTTTGCATTTTACTATTGCTAAAAATTCGGCGATCGTCATCGCTTTGTTCTCTTTCATCCCTCGAATCCGTACGTTGACGGTGTCGGACTGAGCCTCTTTCGGACCCACCACGAGCATATACGGAAGCTTTTCGCTATGCGCCCGGGCAATCTTAGCGGCGATCTTCTCATCCGACGAGTCGCAGCGACAACGGATAGGGGCTTCCTTGAGCACCCTCTCGACCGTTACCGCGTAATCATTGCTCTTTTCGCTGATCGGCAGGATTCTCGCCTGCTCCGGTGAGAGCCAAAGCGGGAAACTCGCACCATAATGCTCGATGAGAATACCGATAAAACGCTCGAAAGAACCCAACACCGCCCGATGGATCATCACGGGCGTCTTTTCGGTATTATCTTTATCGGTATAAACCAATCCGAAACGCTCCGGCATCGAAAAATCCAGTTGAATGGTCCCCAATTGCCACGACCGTTTGAGACAATCTCTGATATGAAAGTCAATTTTCGGACCATAAAACGCCCCGTCGCCCTCATTGATCTGATAGTCTATGCCTTTGACCTCGAGGGCCTCCTTGAGGGCCTTCGTGGCCGTTTCCCAAATCTCATCCGAGCCGATGTGCTTTTCGGGCTGAGTGGATAACTCGATATGGAATTCCTCGAATCCGAAGGCCCGATAAATTTCAAAGGTCAAATCGATGACCCCGATGATCTCGGGCTTTATCTGTGCCGGCATACAAAAGATATGGGCATCATCCTGCGTAAACTGACGGACGCGAAACAGCCCGTGCATCACACCGCTGGCCTCGTGGCGATGCACCAGGCCCAGCTCGGCCACACGCATTGGAAATTCGCGGTACGAATGTTGCCGGGTTTTATAGACCAGACAGCCCCCCGGACAATTCATGGGTTTAATGGCGTACCCCACATTATCGACGTCGGTGAAGTACATATTCTCCTTGTAGTTGTCCCAGTGGCCGCTCCTGTGCCATAGCTCCTCGTTCAGAATTACGGGCGTACGGATTTCCTCATATCCATATCGGTCGTGAACGCTTCGCCAGAAGTCCACGATGGCGTTCCAGATCACCATCCCTTTGGCGTGCATGAATGCGAAGCCGGGACCGGCCTCATTGAAACTAAACAGATCGAGCTGCCGGCCCAAAACACGGTGGTCGCGCGCCTTCGCTTCCTCCAGTCTTTGAAGATAATCGTCAAGATCGTTTTGCGTGGGCCAGGCGGTTCCATAGACACGTTGCAACATCTTCTGTGTCGGATCGCCATGCCAGTAGGCGCCGGCGACGGACATGACTTTGCAGCTTCCGACCTTGCCCGTGCTCGGCAGGTGGGGGCCCCGGCACAAGTCCTCGAAGCCGTCCCCATGCGAATAGAAACTGATAATGTCACTCTCCGAGCGGTTGATATTGTCGATTTTGTATTTATCGCCGGCCAGCTTGTCCAACGCCTCGGATTTGCTCATTTCAATACGAACAAAAGGCCTGTCCGCTTCGATGATCTCGGCCATTTTTTCTTCGATTCGGTCGAAATCGCTCGGTCGAATCGGCTCATCGAGATCGACGTCGTAGTAGAATCCGTCCTCGACAGTCGGGCCATAGACCAGCTTCGTATCCGGCCAAAGACGGCAGATCGCCTCGGCCATGATATGCGCGCAGCTATGTCGCATCACCTCAAGCCCTTCCGCGTCCCTGGCCGTAATAATCTGGAGGGACACGTCCCCATGAAGAGACGTTGACAAATCCACTAATTGTCCATTGATCCTGGCCGCTAAGGCTGCTTTTGCAAGACCCGGGCCTATCTGCTCGGCTAATTGCGCCGCGGTGATCCCATCGTTCACGTCCAGTTTACTACCGTCCGGTAGTGTGATTCGTGCCATAAATCTATCCGGTATTTCCAAACTTTTTTATCTCTACCGTCCCAAACAAAGGGGATGGAATACATTTACCCCACCGCATGTTGCCTGTCAATACTATTTATCGCCCAATTTCTCTTGTAATATTATGCTTTTTCGTGTATAATAGGAACGAAGCCGATTTGGTGCGAACTGATAAGGAGGAAGCCAAATGGATGCGAATTTGGTATTATTCAAAAAAGACGGCTTACAAACAGCTTTTTCCTTGCCAGACGACCTGACCGTCATCGGTCGACGTCACGACTGTGATCTATGTATTCCCCTCAAGGTCGTTTCCAGAAGGCATTGTCAGATCAGCCAGAATAACGAAACGGTGAAGATTCGCGACCTTGATTCGAGCGGCGGAACTTTTTTAAACGGCAAACGCATCAGTGACGCGACCGTCCAGGCCGGTGATTATATCACGATCGGTCCGCTGACCTTCCAAGTTCAAATTAACGGTGAACCCAAAGACATCAAACCCTCCCAGCCGGCTAAACCCAAAAAAGCACGTCCCAAAGCCCCGGCAGAAGAACCGTCCGGCAGCTTTCCCGAACTGGAGCTGGAAGACGACGATTCATTCCTTGCCGAACTCGAAGACCTGTAATCCAACCTGAAGTCGGCAATAACACTGAATGGCTTATTGCCTGTCAAAATCTATGGGATCATATCACTTATTCCTTGAGTAAGCATGTCAAAAGCTCGCGATGCTGTGAAAAGTCGGGAACGATGATATGCGCGCCGGCTTTGATCAGGCGGGTGCGTTTTTCGAGGTTGAGACCATGGCGGCGAATCTCGTCGCTGGCGACGCCGATAGCGATGCCTTCGCGTTTTCTGCACTCCCGCATCTCGACGGGTCCGTCGCCAAAGACCGCAAGCTCCGGCCCCTGCAGATTGTTTTCGGTCATGATGTTATCAATGACCATTTTCTTGGAATACTTCGTAATATCGCCGAGACTGCCATAAAGGCCGCCGTCGAAAAGATCCGCGTACCCCAGCGCTTCGGACTCGGCGGCAACGTCCTGACGGTCCGTCCCGCTGGCGAGATACAGCTTGACACCTCTTTGTTTTAATGCCTTGATAAACTCCAGTGAGCCTTTGACCGTGTAGTCGTTGATATCGAGCTCACCTCGTTTGAATTTGGCGATGCGCTTGTTCACCTGCTCCATGAGGGCGTCGTTGTAGATTTGCTTATAGCCGAACTTGTCACGAATCCTCCCGGCCGGAACCAAACCGAACTCCTCGACCATCTCAACCAGAGCTTCCATCTGTACGATGGTCTGGATGCCGGTGGATTGATCGATGTAGTCCAGGACGCGATGGCGGACTTTATTGTACAGGGCCTCATCCGCCGTCTCGTATTGATCGCCGAGAATGGCCTTGATCATGACGGGCGCCATAATCAGCTCCCAGCCCTGTCTCAACGTGCTGATGGTCCCATCGTGATCGAAGACGGCGTGCTTGATTCGGCCCGGCGGTAATGACTCACTGCAAAGCTCGATCTCGGTGTCGTCCAGATAACACGCTTTCCGCCGATCCGAAGCGAGTTCCGGCTGATAAATATAATCCGGATCCCGTCCGATGTCGAGAATTTCAGGTCCGCTGGCCGTCCCGGTCTGGAAGAGTTTCTGCACGGTGACCGCCGCGGCGAGATTGGCGAACTCCGACGCTTCGGCTGGCTGGACACCCGCACCCAGACACAAGGCCAGGGCGCTGGTTACCGTATCGCCCGCGCCGACAATATCGAGCTTCTTTAAGAGTTGAATCCCGGGGATTTTGTGTAGGCCCTCCGAATCGACGGTTAATATGCCTCGTGAGCCGCGGGTCAAAAAGACCGGCTTGTTGAATTGCTGGTAGAGATTCATGGCGAATTTTTTAACGCCGCCCAAGGCAATGACGTCGTCGAGCTTCACGTCAACGTTGTTCAGATGCGCCGCTTCCAAATCATTTGTCTTGCGATAAATGTGCTTGAACTTATGGCCGAAATGCCGGGAATCCAGCAGAACGACCTTCTCATCGAATTCCCGGAATAGATCGTTCGCCCGGTCGATAAAAGATTCGTTGGTGATCGAGCCGGGGACCTGCTGGTTGGCAATCAGCACGTCGGCCGTCTGCAAAGCATTTTTGATGCCGTCCAGCAAGGCCCGGTCGGTGGCTTCGGATCGAATATTGAAGAAGCCGAAGTCCATCCGCGGCTGCTCATTGCCCTCGAGATACGGCTTTCCGAACGTAACCGTATCGAAATGCTCGTTCTGAACGACCAACCACTTTGTGTCCACACCCAGCTCGTTGAGCTGGCGAGTTAATTCTCTACCATAGATATCGTCGCCGAGCGCGCCGATCACCTGGATCGCCTTCGGCTCAAGAGCGGCGAGATTCGCCACGACGTTCGACGCCCCGCCGAGCGAATAGTAATGCTTGCTGACCGCTCGCGCCTGAAGGCCGGTCTCGACCGAGACTTCCGAGCCGCGGGGATCAAACAGCCAGTAGGCGTCAATGCAGAAGTCACCATAGACGGCGACTCTGACATTCTTAATCCGAGCCAATATCTCCTGGATACGTTTTTCCTTCATCTTTGTTAGCACCTTTGGATCACGACTGTTCCAAAATCATCTTATAAAGCAAGGGAAAGGTCTGTTTTTGATTGCCCGGTATGTAATAGCCTTTTCCGTCAAAGGCCTGAGGGATTCGCGTTACGACACTTTTCTGGTCGCGATAATAATAGCCCTGCATACTTTCATCATTCATGGCGCGAGCATCATGATGCCGGAGATCAAAATCCGCCGTGATAATATGCTTGGGGACATTGCCGGTGTTCGCCGCCATCGAGACGGCCTTGAGCAAAACCTCCGGGCCGGTCACGGCGCTTCCGATGTTGAGGACCACACCGCCATCCGTGAGTCGAGATATTTCCTGCGTGTAGATGAGGAAGTCTCGGCCGGAACAGCCTCCCTTGGCGCAGCCGTCGAAGGACGGGTGCTGGTCGATCACATCCGTTCCGATCCCGACGTGCAAGGTGAAGGGAACGGTATGCTCATAGCACGCCGCAAGAACGCTCACTTCAGGATGCGCAAAATCGGCCGGCGAACCTTCTTTCAGAACTCCGGCAAAAATCCGATCTCGGAATTCTTCGTCGCACATCATCCGGCCGAGAGATTCGCCGCAACCAAGCTTCAATTCTTCGCCTAAGGTCAGGGCTTCATTGAAGTAAGCAAATTCATAGGCCATACCGAACCGGCCCTTCCCGAGCGCATTCGGGACGTTCTCGCTGGTTTCGCCGATCAGCGCCAGCTCGAAATCATGAATGGCCGTGGCGCCGTTGCCGGCCACAAGACTCACGAGACGGCGCTTCACAAGGTCGGCAAGCAAGGGCCCCAAACCGTTTTTAATCAGGTGGGCGCCGGTAAAAAGAACCACGGGTCGATTCGCCTGACGGGCTTTGATGATTTCTCCGGCAATCGTCTCGATATCCTGAGAAGTCCCTTCAGACACGTTGATACTGAGATCACCAATATCTCCAGGCCGGATAAGGTCATTAAGCGTCACCTTATTGGCACGCGTTTTCAAGGGATATGTGCTGATTCGGCCCAGATCAAAGATATCGTATCGTCCCTGGTAGTCCATAGGTGAATTTCTGTTATTGGAGCCCTTCAAGCAACTTTTTCAGTCGTTCGATGCATTGCACCATGCAGCGAATCGTATGATAGTTCACTTTCCAGGAATGGCTCATGTGCGTCCAGATCGGCTCGCCTTCTCGCGTGGTTAACGGCCACCACTCGCCGACCGGATGATGGATCATTTTATCGAAAACGAAACGATGCACGTTTTCATACGCGGGCCAGTAGTCCTCCG
>Ga0272442_10010767_pt1 | contig 11235 bp, 3 predicted proteins | sample SSMForm2O_FD_200262 | JGI IMG/M metagenome (GOLD analysis project Ga0272442, IMG submission 200262) | Marine sediment archaeal communities from Little Sippewissett salt marsh, Falmouth, MA, United States - SSM-Form-2O | ecosystem: Environmental > Aquatic > Marine > Wetlands > Sediment ...
CGTATCGTCCTCAGGGACATAATAATAATCCCGCTTGGTGTACATGGGCCCGTCTTCATCCGGGTCGCATATAAGTCTCACCCAAGGATCATCGTTGGGCGTGAGATTCTCAATCGTCCAGGTGAAGTGAGGTGGACTGGTCGTCTCGTCAAACTCAAGGATTATCGTTGGCTCCGGCGCCGGTGTCGGAGACGGTGACGGGCTCGGACTTGGCGATGGGCTTGGACTTGGACTCGGAGACGGGCTCGGACTCGGCGACGGGCTCGTTGACGGCGTCGGCGTGGGCATCGGCCTGGCCGGGCACTGGCTGTAGTCAAACATGCAGTTGTCGTCACAGCTCAAAGGCCCGACCGCGTATCCCTGGCTTTCACACGTCTGGCCATTCAGATTATCGCCGTCGCATTGTTCGCCGCGGTCAATGATGCCATTCCCACAGTTTTCGACGCCCGGTGCGTTCGGGATCGCCTTGACCGGCGGGTCACTCCACCAGCCCCCTCCCTTCACATTGAAGGCACGGGCAGAAAATTCATATTCGAGGCCATTTGTTAAATCCATGATAAATTTTTCCGTGACGACGGCATCGTCGTTATCACGTTCGGTAACGTCGACGACGATATACTCTTCCTCGCTTTGAGAAGTGAGCTTATACCTGATTTGATACCACGTGATTTCCGAGCCGCCATCGAACGGTGCCGACCAGTACAAGGTCACCTGGCCATCGCCCGGGACAGCTTGGAGATCATAGATCCGGCTCGGCTCGTGCGAGTAAGTCCTGCCGGAAAACCGATCAGAAAACGGTCCGACCCCGCGGCTGTTTTCGGCCGCGATTTCAAATTCATAGGTCGTATCATTTTCTGGCATGCCCATCCATTTTGACCATTGGGAGTTTGTCCAATGCACCTCTTCAGCCGCTATGGAGAGCCTGTCTTCCTGTTGGAAATTATCATTGAGGTAACGTCGAACAATAAAATGAGTTATTGCCGCTCCGTTATCGTCCGGTTCATCCCAATATAATGTGACGTGGCCAATGCCGGTATCGGCCCTGCAACCCGTAACCTGATCCGGAACGCCGGGGGTTGATGTGACCGGCTCGGACTCAAGGCCCTCCCCTGGTTCATTAACCGCGGCGACCGTGAATGAATAAGTTTCGCCATTGGTCAATCCGGTAACGGTCCACTGTGGTGTTTCAGAAGAAATGAGACTTGGGTCGGTAACGCTCAACTGGTGATCGCGGGTCCCGATTCCATATCGGATGATATACTCGGTGATCGGGTAATTTTCATCAGACAGAGGCTTCTGCCAGGATAACGTCACTGCCATATTGCCGGCAATGGCTTCAAGGCCGGTCACCTGATCCGGCGGTTCTCCGGGGCTTTCCGGTGTCGCTTCAACCGGCGGATTCGACGCAAGCCCAAGGCCATTTTTATTTCCGGCCGCGACCGTGAATTTATAGGTCGACTTATTTTGCAATCCGGTGATGGTTGTCGATAAGGAAACTTTCGCAACCTCATTTGCGTCATCAACGAGAACCTCGGTGTCCAGCGTTTGGATGCCGTAGCGGATGACATATTTTGTAATGACCGAACCGTTATCATCGGGTTTCGGCCAGGACAACGTCACCGCGGCATCACCGGCCACCGCGTTAACACCGGGCACCTGGGCCGGGACATTGCCAGAATCGCCCTGAGGGGTCGCTTCAACAGGCGGCGCGGAGGCATCTCCCAGACCGGCGCTGTTTTGCGCGGCAACGGTGAACTGATAAGTCGATCCGTTGGTCAGTCCGGCAACAACAGTTTGCGGATGATCGCTGTTGATAACCTCTGGCTCGTCGGCCACGACCATTGTATTCAGATTGCCAATGCCGTAATGAATAATATATTTGTTGATTGCATTGCCGTTGTCATTCGGCTTTGCCCAGCTTAACGTGACCTGCCGGTCGCCGGGTTGAGCGATAACGCCGTTGACCTGATCCGGGACCGCGCTCTGGGGCGTTGCTTCAACCGGCGGATCTGACGGCTCCCCAAGACCGATTGTGTTTTCAGCCGCAACAGTGAACTGATAAGTTGTCCCGTTGATTAAATTTCTAACCGGATACGAAGGAGCTTCCTGGTCTTCAAGGGTGGTTACCTCAACGGTCTCGGTTACGGCGTCATCGGGGTTGTCGATCCAGTGCTGAATAACATATTGAAAGATCTCATCCCCGTTGTCTTCGGGTATTTCCCACGTCAGGGTTACCTGGGCGTTTCCGGGCTGGGCCTCAACACCTGTTACCTGATCCGGGACATCCGGCAAAGTCGCTTCGACCGGATCAGACTCATCCCCTTCTCCGGCGCTGTTCACCGCGGCCACGGTGAACTGATAGGTTTCGCCGTTGACCAACGGTTCGATGACTTCCTGGATTGTTTGCCGATTGTCATCGGAAGCGATGGGGACGGACCAGGTTTGATCAAATTTATTGTCTGTGCCGTACCGCACGATGTGTTGAGTTATTCTTGCCCCGTTATCCGCCGGTTTCGGCCAGGTTAACGTGACATAGGCGTTGCCGGCTTCGGCCTCAAGATCCGTGATTTGAGACGGAGGATTGACAACCTTAATCGTATCAAAAATCGTCGCATCCATAATCGTCGCGCCCGGAGTATACAAAGACGCGTCGGCCAGCAGCCGGCCCTGGCTGGGTACGTTGCTGGTGTAAACCAAGACGTCATTCTTCCAATAAGTAATCTGGCCGCCTTCACGTTTGATTTTCAAGATATCATTACGCTGAAGCTGCTGGTGTTCCGGCGCCAGTGAAATGTGTTTGCCCGGCGCTGGCCCTTCGTAGATTGCCAGATAGCCGCGCAGGTTAAAGGTGTAATTAATCTCGGCGTAAATCGGGTCATCATACCCGTTGCCTTCCCGGTACGACAAGCCGCACATCCGGTTTGTGTTTGTTTCTTCGACGCGGAACGACATACCGCCGTCGCCGAGGACGTGCTGCTTGGAAACGGCGGCCGAATTCCTCCAGCTGCGCCCGGCATTCTTGGTGATGGAACTTCCGTTCACATCAACGCCGATGTCATTGACCCAGACGACATCGCGGTCCCCTTCGCCCTGGGGTACGGCCACAGCCGGATCCGAGGGCACAGAAGAGCCGCTCGCGTTGACGGCAACCACGGTAAACGTGTACGTGTCGCCGTTGGTCAATCCGGAGACAGTGTGTACCACCGCGGGCGCGATGGAAATCGTTTCGGTCTGATTGTCATAACTCCACGCGGCGTTAATTGTATAACCGGTAATTGTCGGATCATTGGGATCGTTCCAGCTTAATGTCACCTGCCCGTTGCCGGGCGCGGCGGCGACTCCGGTGACCTTGGCAGGTGCATCGGGATCCTGCGCCAAGGGAACGGCGCTGACCTCCTTTGAGGAAGGCCCTGTTCCGGCCACGTTTGTGGCGCTGACTTTGAAAATATATGTCGTCCCGTTTGTCAAATTTCTAACGGTGTGTCCTGACGCAGGGGCCTCAACGGGAGGTTCCGATTGAAATGTGAGACTGTTGGCTTCCCGATATTCGACCGCATAGCTGATCAGGGTATCATCGTTGGGATCAGTCCAAGTCAATCTTACCTGGCTGTCCCCGGCCGTTGGGGTCAGGCCCGTGACCTGCGCCGGGATCTCAGGCTCGTCAGCCGCAGGTGTCGCGGTGACAGGATCGGACAATTCCCCTTGCCCGTCATTATTAATCGCCCGGACCTGGAACCAGTATTCTGTCCCATTGATCAAGCCGGTGACCGTCGCGGTTAAATCGGCATCGGGCTCATCCCAGGTTTGCGCGTCCGGGCCGGGCGTCGCCCCAACCCCATAAACAATTTGATAATCCGTGATCGTTGTATCGCCCGGATCATCCCAGGTCAATGTCACTTCGCTATCCCCCGCGGCGGGCTTAACACCGGTGACTTTGGCCGGGACCTGGGAGGCCGCTTGCGGTGTTGCCGTAACCGAGGCCGAGCGCAGTCCGGAACCAGCGCTGTTGACCGCCAGAATCCAAAAATCATACGCAACATCATTGGTTAACGGCTCAACGATGTACTGTGTGGCGGCAGGATCCGGCACAGGAACCATAACTTCCTGGTCCTGCGCGGCGCCTTGAGGACGGTAAAAGATTTCGTAACGAATAATCGCGGAGCCGCCGTTAGCCGGAGGCCTCCAGCGTAATGTGACCTTCTCGTCGCCGGGTTGCGCCGGCAGAAATGTCATTTGCGCCGGTGTCCCCTGAGGGGTCAGATAAATGAAATTACCGGATCCTCGGCCCGAATCATTGACCGCGTAGACCGTGAACCGGTACTGAACGCCGTTAGTTAGGTCATTGACATCGGTAGAAAGCTCCTTAACGCCGGGAATGGTGCGCGTCAAGGGATGAGCCGAATCTGTCGATTCAACCAAAACATCGTATCCTGTGATCGTGGATGTGCCCGTATAACTGGGTTCCGTCCATACCAGACGCACCGCGCCGTCTCCGGGAGCGCCGATAAGATTCTCTACCGGCCCCGGAGGGTTGATCACGTCGCTGTTGCCGCCCCAGATAACGGCGTTTTTGATCGTCGCGCCCTTATCATGCAGGGTTGCATCGACAAAAAGCGGCTGCTGGGGTGAGCTTGGGACCTTGCTTGTATAAAACTCCACCGCGGCGTCGCTGTCTTTCGGCTTTTTGGAATAAATGATATCTCCGTCCTCGGTTCTCGTGATAACAATCGTGTCGCCGGATTGATACGACCAGTTGCTGCCCTTGCCGATAAAGCCGCTGGAATTCTCAAAAATCGTGATTTTCCCTCCGGCCCATAATTCAACGGCATAATCAATAGTATCATAATTGAGGTTGGTGTCCTGATACGACACTCCGCACATCCTGAATTTGTCGGTTTCATCGGCGGTAAATTCCACCCCGCCCTCGCCGGTGAAACTTTCCACGGACGAGGAACCCGCGTTCGTCCAGCCGGCGTCGGCGGTCTTGGTGATCGAATTTCCGTTGATCGTGACGCCCACGGTCTTGGACGGATCCCATGTGACCGGGTTTTTCGGCGGGACGTGGGGCTTGACAATGATCCCGCTGGACCGCTGGGCGCGTCCGTCGGCGTTCACCGCGCTTGCCCAGAAAGTGTGATCCAGGTCATTGGTTAATCCCGTTAACGTAAATGAAGGCGTTGCATCCCCGGTTGCGATCATATTCAACGTGTCTGCGCCTTCGACGACATACTCAATAATGTAATAACTGATCGCGGATCCGGTGTTGGCCGGCGCCGACCATGTCAGTATCACTTTCTGATTGCCGGGTTGGGCGTAAAGGTCCATAATCTGCCCGGGCAGCCGGCGGGCTTGGGTTGCGCCGGAAATCATCACATTGCCGATTCTCGCGCCCACAGACCGCAGGGCCGCGTCAACCAGCAAGTCCCCGGAACTGGAAACCGTGCTTGTGTAAAACGGCGTGGCGCCGTTTTTACTGTAGCTCACCTGGCTGCCGGCACGCATAATAGAGAAGGTGTCGCTCGCGCCATACGTTTCAAGGGCCCCGATATCCTGCCCTTCCTCAACGACATGAACTGCGCCGCCGGGCTGCAAATATATACCATAATCAATAGATGAATAATCATAATCTAAATCATCTAAGGATAATCCGCACACGCGGTGGCCTGTGGTCTCGCCGGCGGTGAATGCCACGCCGCCATCCCCTGTCAAAACAACCGAAGACGCGGCCCCGGCATGCCCCCAAACCGCCTCTGGAGAGGTCTGGGTTAAATTATTGCCGTCGGCGTTGACGCCGGCGGTGGTGACCCACGCAACCGGTGTTTGCTGTTCTTGTATCGTGATCACGACGGTTTCGGTCACCGACGCGCCATGCGGATCGGTGGCCGTAAAGAGAATCGTATAAACCTCTCCCGGCTGGGCCTGGCTGGCGGTCCAGGAAAAATTCCCCACACCGTTGCCCTGGTCGGTAAAGCCGGCGCCGGGTGTGTCTTCCACAGGAGCGCCATTAATCGTTGCGGTTAAATAAATATGCTCGCCTTCGGGATCACTGGCCTGAACGGTCAGCTGGACACTGCCGCCCACATTGATTTGGCGATCCGCAATCGGCAAAATGGACGGCGATTGATTGGTGTTGGGATTGGCCGCTGTTTTCGAAAGCTGTGCAGTTGCGAAATAGCGGTCCCTTAATTGACCGGTAACTTGTGTTGATTCAACGACGGACTCAAGCGTGTAGGTAAGCGGACCCATGCCTTGCGCGAGGTCCAAAAAGGCCGTGTCCCAGATGCCGTCGCTTTCAAAATCAAAACGCATCGCGAGATAATTGTCCCAAACGGAATTGAAATCAGGGTCATCGGCCTGAATCGGCGTGATCGTTAACTGATCGCCGTCAAGAGTGGCGTCAAAATCAAAAATCGGCGCATGGTCATACGGGATCGTCCAGACCTGGCGCTGGGCTGTTGATACCGCGCCATCCTGATCGCGGACTTCCAATGTGATGTCAAAAATCTTCGATTTCAGATCAGGCAATGAGTACGTCGTGTTGAAAGTCGGTTGACTGGCAAGATTACGCCAGCTGGACGGCGTGGCGTCGTCTTTCACCTGCCAGCGAATATCGATATCCTCTTCGTTTTCGGGATCATAGCTTCCCGTGGCATCCAGCGTCACCGCCAAGGATCCGGGCATGCCGTACTCATTGACCGGATTCACCGTAAAGGAAGCCACCGGCGGCAGATTCGCGTTAACGATGTCAACATTCCGGGTCACGGAGGATGTCGCCCCCTGGCTGTCTTTCAGCGTCATCGTGATCGTTTTCGTGCCGGCGGCGGCGTAAGTTGTCGTGTAGGGTTGATTGGCCGGCAGCCAGCCCGTGTCCGGCGTGTTGTCGCTGTTAACATCCCATTGAACGGTCAGCTGACTCAAATTATCTTCAAGGTCACGGCTTTCGCCGGGATCCAGAATAACGTTAAAATTCGTTCTTGTTTCGGGCGGGTTAACGGAGAAATGAGGAAACGGCGGCACATTGGTCACCGCCGGGGTCGAGGCGTTGACCTCAAATATAAATTTTCGATAAAAAGACGGCACATTGCCCACAGAGTTCGTCGCCCTGGTTTCCAGCGTGTACTGGCCGCTCGGCAGGGGCGGCAGATCAATCGTGAATTCTTCGCGGATTTCATCATTGACGTTATCGTCAGGCAGAATTTCCATCCAGGTGAGACCGTTCAACCGGTATTCAATTTTTTTAATCGTGTTGATGGTGACATCCCCTGAATAAGCAAATGAATAACCGCCGTTCTCATCAGGCGGGATGAAATTGGGATTGGCAAATTCAAAACGGTGCGGCATATCATGCGCGACCCCCGCAATGGTGACCGGATTGTTGACCGGATGGCCATAAAAATCTGAGGTGTAATATGACGAAGCGAATGTGTCACGGACGTCGATAATGCCGTCGCCGTCGGAATCCGTCCAACCGATCTGCCCCCGGGTGTACACGCCAAACGGTACGTTCAATCCACCACCTGAAATCATCATGTCGCTCTGGCTTTCGCCGGCGCCGTTGAAACGTCCTGTGCCGTCAGCGTACGCGGAATTCGCGTTGAGCACGTTCAGGTATCCCCAGAAATCGGTCGGGCTATATCCTCGGCCGGAAAGAAAATCAACATACTGATCCATGGCCCCGAATATGTGACAGGTTTCATGCCGGACAGCATACCCCCCGCGAAGATCATCACTGAAAACAACAAGTCCCGGCCCCCACAAAGAGGCCCAGGCCCGGCCGTCGCCGTGGAAGACGACAATCGAATAGGCCCAGTCGGGATCCAAATTGGCATGCGTTTCCCGCAGAGTTCGGGCCCACCAACGTGCCGAAAATATACCATTGTCCTCATCGTCATAATCTGCATTCATGTCATCCGGAGCCACATAAAAAATGGGCGTGTTGGGAATCCCTGTCTGCGCATCCACTTCTTTAATCAACCAAAAGGAAATATCGGCGTTGGGATTGTCCTCGGCAAAAACTTCCAGGGCCGCCACGATTTCGCCATAAACGATATCGATCTCATCGTCGTCTTTTTCCTTGTCATCATTCGGCCACGCGCCTAAATCTCCGGGGAGAAAATAAACGGAAACCACGCTTAATCCGCTCATGTAGAGGGATGTGTCGTAAAGGCCGGGCTTGCCGTAATCAATTTCCGGCGCTTGAATTTTCATGCCGCCTTGTGTTTCGTTTGACGCCGAAGGAACTTGCTCTTGCCCGTCATCAGGAGCATTTAATTTTAATGTCTGCGGCTGAATTTGCGGCGTTGGCTCATCCGAGACATCCTCAGACGGATCATAACGCAATCCCTGGCCTTCCAGGATTTCTTTCTTCAGGCGTGTTTTATTTTCTTGCCAATACTGCCGGTAACTTTCTTCTTTTGCTTTAAGTTCCTCAATACTCGTGGCCCCACCCTCGGGCATTCGCAGGTCATTGAGCAGCGGCTCATCGGTTTTGAGCTGCTGCGCGGGCTGGGTTCGAATCTGCTTTTTTTGGACCGCAATACGGTTGCTCATCTCAAGGGCTTCTTTTGTCAATTTGTCGGATACCGAGGTCGTATCGACAATCGGCTCAAAGGTGATCGCCTCGATCAACTCATGGCCGTAAAGCATTTCGGCGTTGCGGGGCGAAATTTTGGCCCTGAGGACATCCGGGGGCAAATAAATCAAAACCCGTCCGCCGGAGCGTTTGATCAAATCTTTGACCTCTTTGATCGCTTTGAGGGTGTTTTCGCGGACAACCACGACCGCAATTTGTTCAACATGGTCGGGGACAGGCGCCGCCTCCTCACCGGCACGTGGGCCATTTTTTTGCGGCAGGGTGATGTCCATGGACTGGGCGTAAACCAGCCCGGCGCCTGCCGCCAGAACAACGATTACAAGAGCCGTCAACGTGAGTTTGAAAAGATATGCGGTTTTCATAAAAACTCCTTTTGTTTAAAACAGGCAAGTGTTATCAAAAGTATATTTTGTGGCGATATGTGCCGCATGACTTATCTGGAACGCCATAAAACGGACGTTTGTCGCTCGAAATTTTAGCGCACATGGCTTTGAGAGGAACGCTAACGGGATTGAAAATACCTGGAAAGGGGGTGACGCGGATGTTAAGACGTGTTTTCACTGCCAGGTAAGTAATCCTCATTTAAAGCTCCTCTTAAATGATGGTTGACTGTGATTTTCCTTGTTATTCCACATGTGAACAACCTCACATGAAATGATCAGGATTACTTACCGCATGCAATGAACTTCCAGGGATCGTTATATAATAAGGATAACATCTTATTTGCAAGTCAAACAAGATACGCGGGGAAGCGTTTTCCCCGCTTGAAAGTTTTTAACAGCCATTTGCGATATGAGCCAACATGCTGTGATTATTGAACTTGCGAATTATTTAATTTTTTTTAAATTTTAAATTTCGTGAAATTTTAAGATTTTTTGACAGCACCTCAAAACAGTCAGTTTTTTAGCTTAGGGATTCTATAATGTACTATGAAATAAGGAGTTATGATGACATGATCACGAAACCCCTTTCCCGATTTTGGGCTTTTTTTAATTGTGGACTTATCGAAAAAAACGAAAAAATTTTAAAAAAATCACCTCATGTCAAGCCCTCCGGGACTTGACAAGCGGATCTGTCAATAAACCTTACGGGAGTCTTCAGAAAGTGAAAAATCGGGGATTAGGGTTGGTCTGTCTCGTTACCGGAGGATTCTTCTGCGGAAGAGTGATGCAAATAAGGGCCCAGTTGGGTCCAGGTTTTTGGGCCGACCGTGCCGTCCGCTGCCAAATCATGGTCCCGCTGAAACTGCCGAATAGCCGTTTTGGATTTGGGCCCGAGAATGCCGTCAATTTTGGCCCGATACAGGCCGGCGTTGGCCAAGGCCTGCTGGATCTGACGGCTTGTCGGATTCTCGGGAATCGGCGCAGGGTCCGGAAGGATCGCCTGAGGGCTTAAGTCGACCGCCGGGATTGTTGGCCCCGGCGCAGGGGCCACGGCCTCATTCAAAGGATGGGCACTATCGGTCGCTGAACCCATAGTTTTTAACTGGGCGCTGGGATAGCGGTATTCATTTGTCGCCAAAACGATCATCTCGCCGGCAGCCTGTTCGTCCTGAGGGGCCTCCCCCCGTCCGCAGCCGGCGGTGATGAGAAAAATGCCGATCAAAAACAACGATGTTTTTTTTATCATTTATTCAATCCTGTGACAACGTTTACTCTTGGGCATTAGGTTATTATGCATTGTTTGCGGTGGCAAACAAAAAAGTGAATATTTATTCCCATGGGCGGGGCCGGATAAATTTCGCATCAAATCATCGATTCCATTTGTCCGCCTTTTCAAACCATGTCTTTTTGCATTTAATTTGAAAGGAATTTGTCGTCACATATTTCTCCGGCCCGAGGGGAAAACTGTCCCGTGACATGTAGGTGTAATGATAAACCGCCGTCAACGTCAGGTCCTCCTCTGAGGGGATCACCTCCCAGTATTTATCGCGCTTGCCGAATATCAACGGGGCAAAGGACAAGGTGATGGTCTCCCCCGGATGCAGCAGGTAGCCCTCGTAATGAGGGACATAATCCGGGTTTTCAACGATCATTCGCTCACGCATTTCCGGCGGGGTCACGCGAAACGCGTTCATGTTCCCGGCGGTGTAGGGAAGCATCCGGGAAACAACGCCGTCTTTTTGGACCTCAAGCCAATTCATGGTCACGGCGCCAAAATAAAGAAAAATCTGGGCCTGCGGCGTATGATTGGTGACCGTGATTTCAAAATCCTGAAGCCTGCCCTCGTCATCAATCGTGTAGGCGTCACGCGATGTTCGAACGGTGAAATCCTCCGCCCCCCATCCGAATGAGGAAGCCATAAGGCAAAAAAAGAAGATCGCAATCGTCTTTCCCATACCCCCCCTCTTTTGTTATATGAATCCAACGGCGCAAAGAACTTCATGGCCGTATTTTACTGAGCATACCCCAATGAACGCAGTTGTTCCCAGATCTCATCCGACACGCGCGCGTCCTTTTCCTGGATATCATGTGTGTTTTGCCATTTTTCAAAAAATTCCCAGGACATCAATTTTTCCTTCATCGTCCGGGCGATGCCGGGATAAACTTTCGCCAGATTATCCGTTTCCCGGGGATCGCTGACAATATCGTACAATTCTTCTTCAGCGATTTCATAGCTAAACTGCTTCCCCAGGCCCGGAC
>Ga0272442_10010768_pt1 | contig 11233 bp, 15 predicted proteins | sample SSMForm2O_FD_200262 | JGI IMG/M metagenome (GOLD analysis project Ga0272442, IMG submission 200262) | Marine sediment archaeal communities from Little Sippewissett salt marsh, Falmouth, MA, United States - SSM-Form-2O | ecosystem: Environmental > Aquatic > Marine > Wetlands > Sediment ...
TAATAATGGCGGAGGCAAAAAATGAGTGTAAAAAATACACCCTGGATCGATTCAGGTATTGCCAGTTATGCATAAATTTTAGAGTTGAAATATTATGGAAGTAAAAGAAGCAATAAAAAAACGTAGGGCCTTTAGATCTCTTGAGCCATTTGAAATAAAAGAGGATTTTATAAATGATCTAGCTAAAAGCGCTCAGCTTGCAGCATCATGCTTTAATAATCAACCATGGCAGTATATATTTGTTTATGATTCAGAAGTTTTAAAAAAAATGCATGAAGCCTTGTCATCAGGTAATGAATGGGCTAAAGCTGCGTCGATGATTATTGTGGTATTGGGCAAAAAAGATGATGACTGCGTTATTCATGATAGAATTTATTACAGATTTGATATAGGAATGGCTACTGCATTAATGATTCTTAGAGCAACCGAACTTGGTCTTGTTGCTCATCCAATTGCAGGTTATAGTCCCCGGAAAACAAGAGAGATATTAAATATTCCAGATGATGTTGACGTAATAGCTCTAGTAATTGTGGGTAAACATTCAGATAAAATTAATCCTGATATGTCTGAAAAACAAATAAAAGATGAAAAACACAGACCTGTTAGAAAACCAATTGAGGATTTTGTTTTTCATAATAAATATAAGGAGAAATAATAAATGGTAAAAATTGAACATGTAGATGGTGAAAATAAAGGAAAAATAATGTTATATGCTCTAAGTACGTGCATTTGGTGTAAAAAAACAAAACAATTATTTGATAAATTAGGTGTTGAATATTCATATATATATGTGGATAAATTAGAAGGAGAAGATAGGAATCAAACAATCAAAGATATTAGAAAATGGAATCCACGTTGTTCTTTTCCAACAACTGTAATTAATAATGAAATATGCATTGCAGGTTTTAAAGAATATGATATTAAGGAGGCGTTGGGTTTATGAGTAATATTACAGAGGAAAAAGTTGATGAACTATACAAAAGACTTGATAAATTTGCCAAATCAAATGGTTATCATCTAAACCCCGATATTGAGTTTACAAAAGATTTGGTTAGAAGTCTTTTGATTAACCAAGAAAGATATGGTTATTGGGCATGTCCGTGTAGACTTGCATCAGGAAAAAGAGAGGAAGATGAAGATATAATATGCCCCTGTGTTTATAGAGATCCGGATCTCAAAGAGTACGGCTCCTGTTTTTGCGCCCTTTATGTTTCTAAGGAAATAAAAGATGGGAGAAAACAAGTAGGATCAATTCCAGATCGTCGACCTGTAAAAGATTAAACTATTTTTTATCTTTTAATTTTTTTGAACCTGTCCTATAAAATGAATAGGTTAAAATTGGGAATATTATTACAATAAAAATTATTCCATACCAAATTGGTAAATCATATTCAAAATATTTGAAAATTAATAGAATAACCGCTCCAAAAATTAAAGTTATTGCAGCACCCCAAAATAATGAACCTACAATTATCGAATTTTTATCTGTTTTAATTGCTGCCCATGATTGAGACATTTTAACCTGCCCGGCCATCATCACAAGGTTCATCATCATCCATTGTTCTAGCATGCTCTGCATGAGCTGGTTGAAGACAAACATCTAGAGGCATTTTTTCCATTGTTTTTCCACAGCATGATGGTTTTGATCCATCTGTTATTTCTACAGTTTTACCACAATTATTGCACTTATATGTTTCTTTTTCCAATTTAATATCCCCAAAAATGTTAGTATTTTTATGCATTTTAATTTTTTCTATTTAAAATCTACATTTTCATAAAAGATTTTAAATAATAAATAGCTATTTTATATTTTTATGGGGTATTTAGATGGAAAAATTTGTTAATAAAACTATTGTTATCGGAATTGTTGTGCTTTTTTCTATTTCAAGTGGAATAAATGTTATTGGATCTAACCTAATAAAAAAAACAAACAACTGGGGCATTGAGAAATCTGATTTTTCAGATATAAAATATTTAGAACTAGATTTTTCCTTTTCAGATCCCGAAATTGTTGCCTATAAAAACTATTCAATTATTAGAATAAATGAGACAAATCACAATAGAATTGTAATGTTTGATCTGAATCCTGGAAAACCCGTCCTACCAGTAAACATATCTGTTTTTAACCTTGAATTTGGATCAAAAATATTAGATATTAACTATGAACACTCTCCACCAATTACCTATGATTTACCAAATAAAATGATCTTTTGCAAAGCAACCAGTGATGGTATAAAAACTGTTAATATTGGAATGGATAATAGTATTTACGAAAATGATGAACCATACCCGCCTGATTGGATAGAATCACATACTGGTGGAGGAATAATTCAAAAGGAGCATACGACTTTTTTTATATTAAGAGTATACCCAGTTAGATACTTCCCAACAGAGGATAACGTACAATTTATCAAAACAATAACAGTCAATATCAGCTATGTTGAACCAATGAAGCCTTTACTGGAAGATACAAACAGATATGATTTGTTAATTGTTACACCTGGAGAATTCAAAAAACAGCTTCAAACTCTAGCATGTCATAAAAACCATAATGGTGTAAAAACTAGAATAAGCACAGTTGATGAAATATACAAAACAATGTATTGGCAGGGAAGAGATAAAGCTGAAAAAATAAAATACTACATAAAAACTGCAATTGAAAAATGGGGGATAACACACGTTCTTTTAGCAGGTGGCATAAAAGGCCAAACCCTGAGATGGAATATACCTGTAAGATATAGCTATGTAGATCCAACTGAGGAAGGAGAAACAACAGAGAAATCTTTCCTATCAGATCTATATTATGCAGATATATACGACTCAGAAGGAAATTTTTCAAGCTGGGACTCAGACTTTGATAACAAATTTTCAGTTTGGAACAAGACACTTAAGGATGAAATGGATCTTTATCCAGATGTATATCTCGGTCGTTTGCCCTGTAGAAACAAAGCAGAATTAAAAATAATGATAGACAAAATTTTAAATTACGAAAAAACCGATAAAACAAACAAAGATTGGTTTAACAATTTATTAATAGTTGCAGGGGACTCATATGAGGATTCATATGGTTTTATAGAGGGTGTTTTAGTTTCAGAACAGGCTAAAAAACTAATGCCAGATTTTGATTATATTGAAGTCTATGCTAATCAAACAAATGATATAAATAGAAAAACAGTAAACACTGCTCTAAGAAAAGGGGGAGGATTTGCATATTTCTGTGGTCATGGCAGTATACGAACATGGAGCACTCATCTTGCACCTGATGCAGAGGAGTGGGCAACGGGTTACAATGTAGAGGATATGAAATATTCAAGAAACAAAGGAAAACTCCCAGTAACAGTTGTAGGTGGATGCCATAATGGGCAATTTGATGTAAGACTAACAAATATTATAAAAGGAATTTTTGAAGATGGTTTAAAATATTTTCAAAAGAAATCACCAAGAGGCCAATGGTGGTCAGGAGAGTGGTCAACAAATTGTTGGGCATGGTGGTTTACCAGTCAAAAGAAAGGAGGCTCAATAGCAACAATAGCTAATACTGGCCTTGGATACCATGGATCAGCAGATCAAGATAATGATTCAATCGCTGATTATATAGAGATATTGGATGGATGGCTTGAACTAAGATTCCTTGAAATATATGGAACTGAAGGAAGAGACATACTAGGTGAAAACCATGCAGATACAATAACAAGCTATCTACAAAGATTCATAGGTGATGGACATAAACTTGATGTAAAAATGGTACAACAATGGGAACTATTTGGAGATCCAAGCCTAAAAATTGGTGGATATAAATCAAATACTAACCTAAATTATTCATAATTAAAAATAACCCACCCTAGAAAAAAAGAAAGAAGAAGTGAAGAAAGAAAAAAGTATATTCTTACTTCTTTTTCAAGTATGGAAGACCAGTTCTCTTGTTCACACCAACTGTGTATGCATCTGGTTTGTCACAAGGTGTTCCACTTTTTGGTGTTCTCTTACTAAAGAAATAGATTGTTTGGTTTCTTCCACCCTTAAGTTTTACATCTCTTGTATATAAAGTCCAACCTTCATGTGTAAAGGCCATAATTTTTACCTCCGTAACAGGAATGGTTATCTTATAATTTAAATCTTTCCTTATTTCTCTCCTATAAAAATAAATAAATAATAGTTAAATTTATATAGGGATCATAGTTCGGGCTCTAAAATAGGGTGTAATACTATGATTAGCTCATATATATTGATTAATATGAAACCAGGAGATACAGATAAACCAATAGCTGAAATGAGGAAACTAAAAAACGTGGAAAAAATATCAGTGGTTGCAGGGGAATATGATATAGTTGTTAGAGTAAGAGTTAGCTCTCTTGATTTACTTTTAAAGGTTACTAATAAAATCCAAATGATTGAGGGAGTTGAAAAAACAACAACTCAGGTAATTGAAAAAGAAATCGCATTATGAAAATAAAAATACGACGTAAATATTTATTTTTCACTCTGGCAATATCTTCTGCACTTATTGCTGCATTAATTTCAGGCATAGATACCATTGCGACTAAACAAATTAGTGACCCTAGTGTTTTGACTCTTTCTTGTTTTATCCTTGGAGTAATAATGTCTTTTATATTGGGGACAATATTATCATTAAAAATAAAGGGAAAAACAATTGGTTCTAAAACAATAGATCCAACTTTTAAAGGAATTCGTTTTTTGAAAAAAGAAGAATTTTTTTATCATGTTCTAGCTGGATTTGGAAATGCTCTATTTACACTTGGTTATTTTTATCTTTTAAAAGATTTAGGTGATGTATCTGTTGTATTGCCCTTTACTCAAGTGACAATTTTATATTTAGTTATTTTTGAATCAATTACTGAGAAAGATACTCCAACCCTTATTGAAGTTCAATCTGCAATTATTGTTACTTTTGGTGCAATTCTAGGTTCAATAAGTCTTGGAAATGGTTTAAATCCAATTAATCTTGCAGTTGTATTTTTTGTTATTAACCCTGGTTGGATGATTTTTACAATTTATCAAAGAAAACTCAAATTATTAAAGATAAACAAAAAACCAAATGATGCAATAAATATTCGTATTTGGAATGTGTTTTTTGCAATGATAATTAGCATAATTTTTATCTTAATAATTGACCTTTATAATGGAACCAATAATATTGTTAATTGTTTCAGACAAACAATTAATTATGCATGGATTATGGGCATAATTGCTTTTGGAACATTTTTTAATTTTATATTATATATTAGAGCACTTGGTATTGGAAAAGCAAGTGTAACTCAAGCCGTAAAATCATCTGTAATTATATTTTCAATACCTGTGACAATTGTTTTATCATTATTTGGTTTTGAAGGTTTGAGCTCAGATCCGATAATGCTTTTAATTAAATTCATTGGTGTGGTATTAATCATACTTGGTATCTCTACATTTGCACTATCTCTTACAAAAGCATATATATTCATAAGAGTAAAATCTGGGTATGATATTGAAGAAACAATGAATAAAATTTGGAAGATTCGTGGAGTAAACAGAGTGTGTGCTGTAGCAGGACCATATGATTTAATGGTAAAAGTAAGAACAAGAACTCTTGTTAAAGGTTATGAAAGAATCCTTAGCAAAATCCAAGATATACCAGGTATAAAAGAATACAAATGGCAATCTGTTCTTAAAGAATGGGAAGATATTTAAATTTTTCATCTAGTTTTATTAATCAATAGCTGTTACAAAATTTCAATTCGGGGGAGTAAATTTAATGTACAAAATGGAAAGAGTCCAAGGTATGCTTGTTGGATTTGGTTTTTTGAGCCTTGCTTTATTTATTAAAAGCATATATGCTGGACCAAATTCAACAATTATAGGTTATCTCTTAATCACTCTAATTGTTGCAGGACCTTATCTTGTATCAAAGATATTAACTCCAAATAAGATTAAATCTGATATTAATTAAATATCAATGTAATTTTTATATAATGCTTGCTCATTCCCCAAACTATAATGTGCGGAATTGTAGGTATTATTGGGGGAAAACCAGTTTCAAGACTGATATATCATAGTTTATTTTCTATTCAGCATCGAGGTCAGACATCTGCAGGTATGCTAATTTATGATGGAAATATACATGTTACTAAAGAAACAGGTTTAGTAAGAGAAATTTTTGATGAAGAAAGAAAAATTGATATATCCGGTAATGTAGGTATTGGTCATACCCGTTATTCAACAGCTGGGATGGATGATTTAAAATCTTTAAAACAAAATGCACAACCCGAATATCTTGTAAATCCATTTCTGGCCGCTGTTCATAATGGCAATATTTACAATTTTCATGATATCTATAAATCCACTAAAAGAAAACCTCGTACAGATTGTGATATTCAAGCACTTTTACTACCAATGGCTGATAATCTTTATAAAAAAGAGCTAACAGTAGATTTAATATACAAATCATGCGAAAAAATAATGAAAAGTCTAAAAGGGAGTTATTCGGGAATATTCCTTGCAGATTCTGGTGAAAACCCTTATTTATTTGCTGTAACCGATCCTTATAAAATTAGACCACTAGTTCTTGGTAAAAAAGATGGGATGTATTGTCTTACTTCAGAAACAAGAGTGTTTAAAAAGATTAATTTTGAATACATAAAAGATATACCAGGTGGATCTGTTATAATAATTGATACAAAGGGTAATATTTTTGAAAAACAAATTATTAAAAAAGACGAACGACCCTGCATGTTTGAATTTGTTTATTTTGCAAAACCTGATTCAAGAATCAATCAAAGATCTGTTCATAATTGTCGTTATGAGATAGGTCGAATACTTGCAAGACAATGCCCTGTGGAGGCAGATATTGTAATACCTGTTCCTGAATCAGGTAGACATTATGCAACTGGTTATGCAAAAGAATCAGGTATACCAATTGATGAAGGAATAATGAAAGACAAAGATGAAAGATCCTTTATACAACAAACACAAGAAAGTCGCGATAAAGTAGTTGAAGAAGGACTTTCATATCTTAGAAGTGTTCTTGAAAATAAAAAAGTGATATTAATTGATGACTCAATTGTAAGAGGAACAAACATTAGAAAGCTTATAAAAGGCATCAAAGGAGCTGGTGCAAAAGAAGTACATGTTAGAATAGGCTGTCCACCACTAATAGCACCATGTTGCCTTGGAATAGATATGCGTAGTAAAAAAGAATTTATTGCCCGTGATAAAAACAGTAAAATCAAATCATGGGATGAAATAGCTAATGAAATTGGTGCTGACTCTCTAGCTTATACTAGTATTCCTGATCTTAAAAAAGCAATAGGTTCAGAGATATGTGGGGGTTGTATTGCGTATCCTGAGGGATATCCTAATGAAATGCAAGAGGATATCACCAATCTTTTTAAGGTAGATAAAGAAGGCATCAGAGCTTATGAATCTATAAAGTAGTAATTATGATTGAAATAATTAGGGGAACTTTAGAAGAACAAATCATTAAAATTTTACAAAAAACATATCCTATAACAATAAAGGAAGTAGCTGAAGAACTTCATCTTTCAAAAAACATGGTTTTAAGGATTTTAAAAAAATTTGAGTTAAAAAATATTGTAAAATTAGAACCATTACCTGGTAAAACCTATATTAGATTGCTTAGAAATGATTTTAGTTTTATAGGTAAAAAACGTCAACGTAAATTTATAAAACATGATAAAAGTAAAAAAACACAAAAACCAGATGATTATGATGGTATAATGTATTCTTAACAATAGGATTCAACTATGTTTACCCAAAAGATTGGGATGTCCTTTGGAACCTCTTGTTTTGCTTTTTTAGATGATTTCTGTTTCATCATATTCTCTCCTTAGTTAATACTCTGAAAATAATACTATATAAATGTTACGTGTAAATGTATCATATGACCTATTTATCTTTTAAGCTACTATTTCATTTCATCCAATTACCTGAACAACTTGTTTGTTTACTACTAAAAACTCAACAAGTTCTCCTGAGTCTTTTAGTTTTTTCAAAAGATCATAATCCAATAAATGTTCATATTTTGAAATAACCCGGCTTCCACTGGGCGACCAGCTAGCGATTTCAATGTCATGGGAATCAAAACTCTTTACACTACCAAGAATAGTAAATGACTCAGCACGGATTTTAAACTCACATTTTGTACATTCAATAATAGTATCATAAGGAATATATGCATTTTCAGCATCTATGGTCGGTTCTACCTGTATAAGAACCATTTTACTACCACATTGAGGACATATCATTGCTCTTTTACCAGTTTTATCCCAAATACCTGCGACAACCTCCATGTCCTTTTTATTATATCTCGCCGTCACACAAATCTCCTATATATTATGCACACTTCTAACATAAATACTTTTTGTGAAAAAACCATAAAAAACCATAAAAATAATCGTCATATTAATAATCGCAAACACTTTTCGTGTTAATTAAGGAAATATAATATGCAAATAATTACGTTTCTAACCGATTTTGGAACTAACAACGGATATGTTGCTCAAATGAAAGGAGTAGCAGCATCTGAAACTTATGCAAGACTTATTGATATAACCCATAATATAACACCTCAAAACATAAGACAAGGAGCATTTATCCTTCAAACCACAGCTCCATATTATCCACCAGGTACAATTCATATAGCTGTTGTTGACCCTGGTGTAGGAACTGATAGAAGAGGAATTGTAGTAACTACTAGAACACAAGTGTTAATAGGGCCAGATAATGGTCTTCTAATACCTGCGGCTAGAACTCTAGGAGATTTTGCAGTATATGAAATAAAAAACCCAAAATATACATCAAAACTTATATCTAATACTTTTCACGGAAGAGATATTTTTACACCTGTAGCATGCCACATCATAAATGAAATTCCTTTTGATGAAATAGGGCCAATAATAAACGATTACATGGATCTTGATTTTGGAAAAACAGATGTTACTGATAAAACAGCCACAGGCAAAGTAATATACATAGACTCATTTGGAGATATCATTACAAATATTGATGGTAACAAACTAAAACATGTAGTAGAATTTGATAAAAAAATAATGGTATTCATCGGTAAGAAACAACAAAAAATGTCTTTTGTCAAAACTTACGATATGGTAAAAAAAGGCGAAATATTAGCAACAATAGGAAGTAGTAATTATCTTGAAATAAGCATTAACCAGGGAAATGCTGCAAAAAAACTTGGAATAAAACCCGATGATGATGTAAAAATCTTATTCAGTTAAAATTTTATAATTGCATCAAGAAGACCATGGGCATAGTTAATGCAGCCAAATGATGTGAAAAAATCTTTTTTGTTTAGATAGTATTTAGAATCCTCAAAGTATTGGCTTGCAAGCTCTATTGTTTTTTTTTGAGAATCAGATAAATTAAGATCTTTAGTTTTTAATAGGTTTTCATCAAACATCACAATGTCTTTTTCAATACGTGTTTTTTCATCCATACTATATATCACTAACTAAATGTGACACATTAAGTAAAAATAAAGTTTTTGATTATAAAAAAATAAAAAAGAAAGGGAAGAGAATTTATTTATCTCTTCATCTGTCTTGGCTTACTTAGGTTATTAATACTATTTTTCCAAAGACCCAACCAGCGAATTCTTTGCTGTAGTCCACGCCATTAGCTGTAACTGTTATTTCACCGCTTCCTCGACCAAATTTAAGAAATCCTATTGAACCACCGAATAACATTCCACCGGTATTTACTGTTTGTTTTGCTCCGTTAGCTAATGATGCAATTGTGCCATTGTTTTGTACATCATATCCAAAGATTGGACCTTTTAAAAATCCAGTTTTAGCAAAGGATATATTCCAGTCAACATCTGTTAAAGTTGCTTCTCCACAATTTTTAATTGTTGCACTTACTCTGCCTATTCCAAGTTTCTTCATTGTTATACAAATAGATTCTTCGTCTCCATCGTCATCTTTGATTATAACAACATGGCCAAAGTATGACCATTCACTTTGAGATCCGTGTTCATCTTTTGCACTAGCTTTTATTGTATAATTTCCTTCTGTTTCGTAGCTTTTATTAAGTATTAATATTTCTCCTGAATCCATTAGTTCACTTTCTTGATTTAATCCGTCTCCCCAGTCAATGTAATAAAGTATTTGATTTCCATCAGTATCATTTGAGCGGAACTTAAATTCTAATTTTTGACCGGTTTTTCCATTGTTTGGGCCATCTATTTCTGGAATTCCTGGTGGACAGTTTGGATAAGATGTAATATTTACTTCGTCATAATCATCGTAGCGTTGCTGTTCACAAACTCCGCCATACACCCATACTCTGTTCTTTGCTTCACAGTAGCAGTCGCAACCATATTGAGTGCAACCCGTTACTTTTGCTTGGAAAGTTATAGTTATTGTTTCTCCTTGTTTTAGTTCGAATCCTGCAGATGAGTTAAACCATAAGGTTTTACCATCCTCTGATATTTCAAAGGTAATGTTATCAAAATCTATATATGCGGAATCATCGACATATGTAAGTATACAGGGGAGCACATCTATGAATTGTATCCAAGTTAAAGTTGTTTCTAAGTTATAAATGAGTTCTAATTTAAATTCTAAAGTGTTTCCATAATATGTTTCAATTTCTTTGACCCATTCACCATCGTCTTTTACATATTTATCAAAGGTTGTTGGTGGTTCTTTACAATTAATTTTAGTCCAATCTTCGCCTTCATAACATTTTGGTTCTGGTATAGGACATCCACAAGCAAGAACATGTACATAATTATCTTCACAACATTCGCCGCAACAATACTCTGTAAAAACTGTATCAAATTCAAGAGTTAAACTATCACCGTCATCTAAACCAATTTCGCTATCACCTGTCCAATTCCAATATATGATTTTGCCATTGGTGGTAATATATGGCGTCTCAGGTTCAGCTCCAGTAGATGTTGTAGATAGGGTATCATTATACTCAAGACAATCTGGTAAAATATCTTTTATTACCATATTTAAAAGAGTATAAGGCTCACATGCAGTGTATACGATATGTATTTTGAATTTTATTATGTCGCCTATTTTAAAATAATGATCGACATATTCATCAACCCATGCTTTTCCATTCCAGACTGTTTTATTAACTTCGATACCAGGTATACAGTCTTCTACGACATTTACAATTGCAGTGTCAGAATCATAAATATCCTCAGCACCAGTGCAATGTTCATCAACCAAAGTTTCTGCTGTATTAATAT
>Ga0272442_10010769_pt1 | contig 11232 bp, 13 predicted proteins | sample SSMForm2O_FD_200262 | JGI IMG/M metagenome (GOLD analysis project Ga0272442, IMG submission 200262) | Marine sediment archaeal communities from Little Sippewissett salt marsh, Falmouth, MA, United States - SSM-Form-2O | ecosystem: Environmental > Aquatic > Marine > Wetlands > Sediment ...
GCTATCAATCGAATCTTGACTTCTGATCCGGATATTAGAGATGTTCGATGGTGGAAAGAAGATGAAGAATAGTATATTATTATTTGTGAAAATCTGTGTTAATCTGTGGCTAAAAACATGAATAACGAAAAGAAGAAGCTTATGGAACAGGAAGGAACTTTTATCCATAAAGAGTTGACGTATAAAGTCATTGGCTGTGCGATGGTGGTGCATCGTGAACTTGGTTATGGGTTTCTGGAGAAAGTTTACGAAAACGCGATGATGGTGCAATTGAGAAAGGAAGGAATTGAGGCAAAGCAGCAACAGGGTGTATCAGTTCAATTTTCCGGAGAGATCGTTGGTGAATATTTTGCAGACATCCTGATTGAAAACAAGATAATCATTGAGCTTAAGGCCGTGGATTCACTTATTGAACGCCACTTTGCGCAGGTGTTAAATTACTTGAAAGCGACGGACATAAAGGTTGGCTTGCTATTAAATTTTGGACCTCAAGGACTCCAACATAAACGCTTTATATATTAATCAGTGAAGATCTGTGTTAATCTGTGGCTAAAAAATATGAACGAAGAACAGAAAAAAACGTTATTAAAAGTTGCCAAAGACACGGTCGTTGCGGCAGTGGCGGGTAAGCCGGTGTATGAACCGGAAACGGACGATCCGGAGCTTCTCGCTGAAGTGGGATGTTTTGTAACGCTGAAAAACGGCGAGGAACTTCGCGGGTGCATCGGCCAGTTTACCGCCGATAAGCCCCTGATCGAAATGGCGGCACAGATGGCGGTTTCGTCCTGCCTGTACGACCCACGGTTCGGCGGTGATCGGATTACAGTAAATGAACTGCCGGAGTTGGATATCGAGATTTCAGTTTTATCGCCGATGGTGAAAACGGACGATCCGCTTTCACTGCGATTGGGCATTGACGGGATTTACATTGTCAAAGGCGGACGCTCGGGCTGCTTTCTGCCGCAGGTGGCGATGGAAACCGGCTGGGACGAAGTGGACTTCCTGAGTTACTGCTGCGCCCATAAAGCGGGCCTGAAACCGGACGCATGGAAGACCGACCCGAACGTGGAGGTCTATCTGTTTACCGCGGAAGTCTTCGGGGCTCATTGGCAGGACATTGAATAATTAGAGAGGGCAATGAAATTGAAATATGTGAGAATCTCAATCCTGCTCATCGCAACTGTTTGTCTATGGGGCTGTCAGGATTCTTTAACGTCAAACTCCCAACCGAAAACGGACATGGACCTGAATGGTTCGTATCGCATGGCCGAGTATATCCGTAATGAACCGGCCGTTAGGAACGTGCAGCGATGGGACGACTCCCACGTTGACGGTCTCATCATACAAACCGAGCATTACACGCTTTATACAACGCTGTTAGAGCCGCTCATGCTTCGCCAAATCCCGTCTTTTTTGGAGTCCGCGTACAAGGCCTATCAAAGCCAATTGCCGCAGCCGATTTCGTCCGGCAAACCGCTGGAGGTGTACCTGTTTGACACCCGCAGCCAGTGGGAGGATTTCACCCGCGGCATGGCCGGAGACGATGCCAAGGTCTATCTGCAGATTCAGCGAGGGGCCTACACGCTGAACGGGATTGTCGTGGCCTACAACATCGGCCGCAAGCAGACATTTTCCGTCATCGGCCACGAAGGATGGCACCAGTTCAACCAGCGACTGTTTACCTATCGCCTGCCAAGCTGGCTGGATGAGGGCGTTGCAACGCTGTTTGAGACATGCCGTTATACCCAGGGCCGCTTTGTCTTTGAGCCGTCGCGGAACCTGATGCGGCTGGGTTCGCTGAAAGAGACCCTTCTTAGGAAACAGTTGATTCCGCTGCATCAGTTGATCATGCTGAATCCCGGCCAGGTGATTAATGGGCACGGTGATGACGATACCGTGATCAATTTTTATGCCCAAAACTATGCGATGGTGCGGTTCCTTCGCGAATATAATTACGGCATTCGGCTTCGCAAGTACCATGAGATGCTGCTGGGCGGCGCCAACGGGACATGGCCGCTGCAGAACGATTTTGCCGCCATCGCCGCAGATCGAACCCGGCCGCTGACGGTCGGTTGGAACATGCAGGTCTCCCCGGCCCTGTTCGCCTATTACATCGACCCGGACATCAACGCCCTCGAAGCCCAGTATCAGGATTTTTGCAGAAAACTCGTTTACCACGTGCAATTGAAATAGTTTCAAGTTCGTAGTTATGGAATCTATCAGGAAATCGCAATTCATTTTGGCTTCCGCGTCCCCGCGGCGGCGTGATCTGCTGCGCAAAGCCGGATACTGTTTCGAGATTGTCTCGTCTGATGTGGATGAATCCGCCTATGATACGAACGGGATGATATCCGAAGAACATACGCAGATACTGGCCTTAGCCAAAGCCAAAGACGTTGCGGCGAAGTTCCCGAACGCCCTGGTCGTCGGTTCCGATACCGTGGTCGAACTGGACGGCGAAATCATCGGAAAGCCCGATGATGCCGACCACGCCGAGGAAATTACCCGCAAACTGTTCAGCAAGCCCCACAAGGTGATTACGGGCTTGGCGCTGGTCTGCATCGAAAAGAACATCGAGATCGTCGAGGCGGATACAACGATTGTGTACCCCCGTCAGTTGACCGAAGCCCAGATCGCCGAACACATCCGCAAAGGCGACTGGCAAGACAAGGCTGGCGCCTATGGCATCCAGGAAACCGGCGACGCATTCGTTGACCGCATCGACGGCTCCTTCACCAACGTCATGGGCCTGCCGATGGAACTTACGCGACGGCTGTTGGAGCAGTTGGGGATTATACCCACAAAAGCGCGGCGGCGCGAGCCGCCCGATTGCGAAACTGTGTGTTAAACATTTGACACCGATTCGGGTAGTTTTTTTAAAAACGGGATTAACAAGACAAACAAATTAAAACCCTTGCTTTCAACTTGAAATACAGCACATCCGGTTCAAACCCTTACGCACTGCGATTGGGGCCTGGAAAACAATCTATGCCATTCAGGGCAATTCGGTATCACTATCAATCCAATATATTAACGTCTGTTTTTATACAATATCCATATAGTCTTTTTCTGTATCGCCAATTGTTAGAATTGCTTTAGGCCAAATTTTTTTCTTTCAATTATTCAAGTTTTCTGTATACTGTGCCGTTCTACAAAATGAGGGGATTTTGTTAATCAACATCTGTCGAGTTGTGCCGCATTGATTTTTATATGATCGTTGGTGTCAAGAGTGGTGGCTAATGAGAAGAAATTGTTTTTGCGCATGTTGCGTCAAGCACATTTCTGATTCATTTTCAAATCACTCCTGCTTGAGTATGACATCGCAGTTTTGCCTGTAACTTCACAGGTTAATCGGTGTGATGTTTACGCGGCGTTCGACACGACCCAGTCTTGAAACCAAAAGTAAAAAGGGAAGCAGTGTATGATTCGATTGAGTAATAAAGCGGTTTGGATTTTAGTCACATTACCGGCATTCTTATCGGGCTGTGGAAGCTCGGGCTATATTTCCAGAAAGGCCCAGTTTTCTCTTCCTCAAAGCGGCCAGGTCAAAGTCATGACTTTTAACATCCGAACCCGAACATTCATCGATGGCTTCAATGGGTGGAGCCACCGCAAGCAGATGGTCTTCGACATCCTGGCTGATAACGCCGCTGACGTGGTCGGCCTGCAGGAAGCCAAAACCAGCCAACTTCAGCAAATCCGCAAAGCCCTGCCCGAATACGGAATGTACTCCGCAGGTCGAAGCGACGGCCTCGCCGGCGGTGAAAGCTGCCCCATTCTGTACCGAAAAAGTCGCCTCTCTCTGAGAAAAGCCGGCACGTTCTGGTTCTCAGATACCCCATCGGTACCCGGCACAAAGGATTGGGGGAACATGCATCCGCGGATTTGCAGTTGGGCGTATTTCATTGAAAACAGTTCCGGCAACGGTTTTTATGTCTATAATCTTCATCTGGATAACTTCTCGCAGCACTCGCGTGAGAAAAGCATCCGTTTGCTGACCCGACAAATCGCCGGCCGCAAAACAGCCGATCCATTTTTGATTATGGGCGATTTCAACATGGAACAGAGTAACCCCGCGATGGCTTTTCTGCAAACGGCTCAAGCAGGGTTGCTGCAAGGCATCAGGAATGTCTGGCAACTCATCCACCCCAACCAGAATATCGGAACACGACATGGATTCGACGGAGGATATTCAGGACCCCACATTGACCATATTCTCATTTGTGACAGCATACAGGCACTGGACGCCAGAATCGACAACCGGCAGGTCAACGGGCGTTACCCCTCCGACCATTTTCCTGTAATCGCAAACGTGCAAATTGGTCGTTCCACCGGTCCGGGATACACAAACATAACATCACAGAATACCGGGGTAAGAATTTCCAGGGGTCTGCCCGGAGTTTAAAGGCCGGATTCTCCGCCGCCGCCGGTCGTTGTGACGCCGAGAAACAGAACTCACAGATTGGATGCCAGATCGCTTTCCAGCTTTGCCAGAATGTCGCGCAGGCACCGGCTCTGGGCGGCCATGTAATCCTGCATCGACCCGCTCTCCATCGCATGTGACACCGAATACGTTTGCTGAATCCGAACGGTCCTGTCGCGTTTATGCTGTTCGAGCAGAAAAAAAGCTATTTTCAATTCCGCACGCGGAGCGTCGAGGTCACTGCTGTCCAGCACGATCTGTTGGATATGGCCTTCAAGTACGTGTGTGGGTTCGACCGAACTGACGGGCAAGAGGACCTGAGCAAAAAGCCCGGATTCAGAAAGCCATCGCCGCGTCTGTTCTGTCATCATGGGTGCCGGGGAGATAAAATATTCGTTATAAAAATCGGATTCATACTGATTGCCGCCGGTCCGCAACACGATCCCCTTATTCGCAAAGGCCGGAGCAATCGAAAACGGCTGAACGGCAAGGATGCTCTCGGGTGTCGTTTGAACGGAACGACTGTCCCGTTGGACATCCAGCAGAAAACGACCTTTGAGGACGGCTTTATGCTGGAGACATCCGGCGCTAAACAGAATGACTGAGAATACGAGAACGGGCGTTTTTTTTAGTGCAGCTTTCATTTGGAAACCTCCTTTTTTTCTGGCGGTTCACTGAATATCATAGACGGGTTTTTCTCTAAGTCCGAGGTTAGACTCTTAAGGTTTTCTGAGATATGCTTAAAGTTCTCAAGCGTTTCAAGCATCTGAGGACTCTGGAGTTGTATCAATTGGTCAATTTTCAAGAGTGTTGTGTTCATCTGATCAATCAGTTCGGCAATATTCGTCAAGTCCTGATCGGGCGTGGGATCTTTCAGCAGTTTCTGCAAATCCTGGTTGGTCTGACGCGCCTCGGTAAAGAGTCCGTTCAGTTCGGTGCTCAACTCGGCGACACGTGCGTCTTTGATGGCCTGATTGGCATTATCCAGAAATGTTTCCGTCCGTTTCGAAAAACCGGGAACATCCAGATCATTAACCGCCTTATCAACGGTTTCCAGAAGGGTATTCAGATTCTCAGCAATTTTCTCTATTTCGATTTTTTCGAGGCGATGCAGAATTTTATCGACCGAATCTTTCAAGGTCGTAAGGGTGCTCGGTATCGAGGGAATATAAGGGTATTCAGTTTGCCACGGGAACGTATCGATCTGGAAACGCTCCGGTTCGTTTAGCTTCACGGCCTCAACGAGTCCCTGTCCCGTCAGGATATTTGTTGACAACTGCAAACGCAGCCCGTCCTGGATAAGAACATTCAGGGTTTCCTGACGCTGTTCATCGGATATTTCGGGCAGATAATCGCCCTGGACCAAGCAAACCACCCGCACATACGGATGATATTTGGAAAAATCGCTTTCAGGTATCTCTTCGCTGTAGTCGTTATAGATAAAGCTGATCCTTTCAACCTTACCGATTTCAACCCCATTGTACTGAACCGAATCGCCCGGGCTTAAACCTGAGACCGAATCCTTGAAATAGGTTTCAAAATAAACCTCCTCTCGAAACACACCTGACCCGAACAACATAATCCCTGCCACCAGAAGAAACAGGCCTATCAGGATAAACACGCCTAACTTAAAATAATTCGGCTGTGTGCTCATTGAACTCTCCCACATTGAGATAATTTAGTCTTCATAATTGATTCGCCCCGTCGGACGCCTGCCGATGAAAGAACTGCTGCACCCAGCGGTTGTCACTGTTTTCCCGCAGTTCGTGCGGATTGCCCGCGGCGACAATCGTCCTGGCGTCACCATCCAGCATGATGCATCGGTCGGCAACAGCAAAAATACTCGTCAGTTCATGGGTCACAATAACAAATGTAATATTAAGCGTTTTGGATAATCGCAGAATCAGTTCGTCCATCTGGGCCGACGTAATCGGATCCAGTCCCGCCGACGGCTCATCCAGAAACAGGATCTTCGGGTCCAGCGCCATGGCGCGGGCAATCGCGGCACGTTTTCGCATCCCGCCGGATAGATCGGATGGCATTTTATACGCCGCATCGCCTAAGCCCACCTGATTGAGCCGCATCTGAGCAATGGACATCATCGCCTCGCGCGGCAGATCGGTAAACTCCTCTAAAACCAGGCAGATATTTTCCATCAGGTTCATGGACCCGAACAGCGCCCCGTGCTGATACATCACACCGAAGGACCGAATCGCTTTTTTATAATCCACCTCACTCGTATGAATAATCTCGATCCCGTCAACGTACACCTGACCGCGGAACGGCTTTTCAAGACCGATCATATATTTCATCAGGGTGCTTTTGCCGCAACCGGAACCGCCCAGGATAATGAAGACCTCTCCCCTGTGGACATCAAATGTGATGTCTTTGAGAATGACGGTATCGCCGTACCCGCCGGTTAAGTCCTGAACCTGAATGATGACTTCATTTTCGGCCACCGTCATATCCCCAAATAATAATACATGACGGCGAACAGCCCGTCGACAATAACAATCATAACGATACACGTCACCACGGCGCGGGTGGCTGAATCACCGACCGCGCTGGCGCCTTTACCTGTATAGAGCCCGCGCAGACAGCCGATGGCCGCGATAAAGTAACCGAACACAAACGTCTTAACCAGGCCGCTGAACAAATCGACTAAGTCCGCTGCCTCACGGCATCGGTCCCAAAAGACGATGAATGGAAAACCCAGCAATGTCATCACCACCAGCGCTCCCAAAAGAGCGAACAGGATATTAAACAGTGTCAACAAAGGCAGTGCCGTCACCAGCGCCAAAACCCGCGGGACCACCAAAAACCGCACGGGGTCCATCCCGAATGTATGGAGCGCGTCGAGTTCTTCATTGACTTTCATCGTGCCTATCTCAGCGGCGTATGCCGACCCGCTCCGGCTGGCCAAGACAAATGCGGTAATCAGTGGGCCCATCTCCTTAAACATCGACAGGACAATCATATCCGCGACATACACCTCGGCCCCGAACCGGGCCATTCCGACAGCCGACTGAAACGCCAGGATCAGCCCGATCAGAAATCCCAACAGCGCAGTAATGCTGATCGCGTCGGCTCCGGCCTTTTCGGCCAGCAGATAAAAGTCCTTCCAGCAAATCCGTTGCGGACGCAGCAACGAAGAGACAAGTTTATACCCCAACTCACCCAGAAAACTAATTTGGATTTTGATGTCTTTAAATATCGAATATCCGGCCTGTCCGATATCTTCCGCCACCCGTCGAAACGATGTTTCCCGGGGGGGGCGCATCACAAGCCCCTCTAATGTATTCGTATCCAGAAACTGCCGAAGGGCAGGGTTCAGATTCAGTATCTCAAAGTGCCTCTTTACCTCTGTTTGGTGTCGCTGAAGACTCAATAGAAACGCGGTTCCGGCCCCGTCGATATGTTCCACCTCGGATGCCTCAACAGTCAGCAAAGAAGGTTTTGATTTCCGGAGCCGATGAAAAACCCTTGTCCAATGACGGCCAACACATTCCGCATCCAGTTGGCCGGGCAGTGTGATGAATAAACCACCTTCTTTGCTTTGGATCTCCATATCGCTCATGCAGGTATTTTATCGTAACCATATAGAATAACAAGTGTAATCGGCCAAATCAGCAAATTTCCCGGCATATGGTTTTCAGCATTCCCCGGACGTGGTCGATCCGCTCACCGCAGGACGGGTGCGTTGAAAAATACTGCCCCAGCGTACTGTCTTTCTGCAGCGGTTCCAGTCGCAGAAACAGGTCAATCGCCCCGCCGGGATCGAAGCCGGCCGCTGATACTAAGCGAACACCAAACCGGTCGGCTCGGAATTCATTTTCGCGCGAATATGCACGCTCCAGAAACTGTACCCCGATTTTAGCCAGCGGCCCGGTCGCCGCCCGCAAATGCCCGGCCTTCTTCATCGCCTTGACCAATGAAGAACTCAGCATCCTTTCCATCACGTGACCTTCGATCACATGGGCCATCTCATGGCCGAGAATAAACGCAATTTGGTTGGGGTTCTGCCCGCACAACTCGATAATGGAGTCGCTGGCAAAAATAAATCCGCCCGGCAGACAAAACGCCTGCGGCTCAACACTCCGGATGCACTCGAATGTGAATTTACGATTCTTCTTTTTCAGGCCACCGGATAAAGTGCGGCCCGTTTCGTTCAGCAGCCGGAGGTGTTCCGCATTCGAGCTGATTTGTAATTTTGTCCGCATTGCCGCCGCGATATCGGCGCCCACGGCGTACTCGGCCCGGACCACTTCATCTTCCGGTGCCGTCGCCGCAAGATAGGCCCATTTGGCCTTGCGGATTTTGGGGCCTGCCATCCTGCCTAAGTTGTAAAAAAAACCACCCATATCTTTAAAATCCTAAACTCAAAATCCGAAATTCGAAACAATATCAAATATCCAAAACCTGAATTTCCAAAACAAACACCTTCCGTCGATGTTTTTGATCATTTGAATTTTGAATTTGTTTCGAGTTTCGGTATTCGGATTTCGAATTTTTGTATTACCTGCTCCTTAATGTCGACGGCCTGTTTTTAGTATTCAATCCCCTTGCGGGCTGCCGTTCCGTTGTCATAGGGATGTTTAATCAGACGCATTTCCGTAACAAGGTCGGCCAGTTCCATGAGTTCGGCAGTGGCCCCCCGGCCGGTCAGAACCAGTTCGACACGCGGATCCCGGTGTTCAACCAGCTCTTTGATGTCGTCCATATCAGCCAGTCCCTGTTCCAGGCAGAACACAATCTCATCCAGCACGATCAGGTCGTAGTATTTCTCATGGGCGGCGGTCTCCAGCTCCTGCATCACGGTGTGAATCGAACCCCGGATACGCTGCAATTCCCGCGAGTCTTTCATAGAGCGGACCATATCCCACGGTTCTTCCAGCCATCGAATCGTGACACCCTCACAAGCCGTATTCAGAAGAACCCGCTCCCCCAGGTCGAGATTGGCGGGTTTGAGAAACTGGTAAACGAGCACCTTTCCTCCATGACCGGCGGCTCGAATCGCCAGTCCTATTGCCGCGGTCGTTTTGCCTTTGCCGTCCCCCGTATAAATTTGTACAAGTCCTTTTTCAAGCATCCCTTCATCTTAATCGTAACGGTCTCAAAGTCCACCCTAAATTTGAAAAGCATCCGCCGATAGGCGGACTCCTTAATTTTGATATTTTATATTTGCTTTTTGATATGAAAAAAAGCCCGTCGCACCATTGCAAACGGGCTTTTTTATGGAATGTCACCAAAAGAAACAGACGAAGTTATTCTGTAAGAGTTCACACTTTAGTGTGTTAACGGTCCAAAACAAGCTAAAGCTTGAACTCTTACGCTTGGTTCTGCATTTGACTAAAATATTCTACACATGAACGAGCTGGTTTTCATTTCGATTGGCCGGCGGCGAAAACGGCAGCGGTTCGGCAAACTGGACCGCAACCCGTTTGACAAACGGACCGAGGTCATCGATCCTGCAGATTTGCCCCTCACGGATGAAGTTGGCGAGGTCGTAGGAATCGGCCTCGTCGAATTTGGGAACACTGAACCGGGCAGTAATATGCTCGCCCGGAGCCGGACAGCGATCTGTATAGCAGGTAAACGACGCCCCGCCGCTGGAGACATCGACCATCTGTCCCTGGGTCAGAATATCGTCAAAATCCTCCGCAAACCACACCGGCCAACTGTAACGTAATCTCGCCTCGCGCCGTCGTTCCATTCCTGAATCCATCCTAATTCTCCTGTCAAAATAAATCGTCAATCGTCCATCGACATTCGTCAATCCTTTGTGCAGATCGCCTTTGCTGGCAGTTGCTTCGGAAAGAGTGGGCAGTGGCTTAACGACCACATCGATAAAATCCACGGAGCAAAACCTGAAAAACACGATTTTATGCCTTTGAAACGGTTTCCCAAAGAATTGAGGGCTTGGAAAGTCTTGAACTATTTTTTGAAGTAACTGATCTTGTTCCGATAATTTTCCCATGAGGTCTTAAAAACAAGAACCCCAAAATCTGTTGACAAAATGGACTATTCGTGTATAATAACTAATAATTGGACGTGAGGATTGAGACCTTCGGCTTGAGCAATTTAACGGAAGGAAACCCGAATAGAAGACAGGAGTCGGTCATGAGAAAAACATTTATTTTCGCATCGCTGCTGTGCGTTTTAATATCAATCCCCACCCTCGCCATGAATGGCGATATGGGTGTCGGAACCGACCCAAATACCGATGGTTCGGAAACATACCCCTACCTGATCGAAGACGTTAACGATTTCGACACCTTCGCCGACCCGGCCAACGCCGCCACCTACTGGGCCGCCGGCGTCCATACCCAACTCACCACCGACATCGACCTGTCCGGCAGAACCTACACCACCGCCGTCATCGCACCGGATTTAATTGATGATTCACGCTATAATTTTACAGGTACACCATTTTCTGGAGTTTTCGATGGTAACTTTCATACTTTTTCTTCATTAACGATTTATACAAATACACTGTATCGATGTTATCTTGGTTTGTTTGGTCAAGTTGACGGTATTATAAGGAATCTTTCTGTTAAAGATTCGACTATCGCAGGTAATAATAATTCGGTACTTTTGGGTGGTATTTGTGGTTTGTCTTATCATGCTGGAATGATCGAAAATTGTCATTTTATTGGCGAGATTGCCGGCACAGAGGCACTAGTACTACGTCACAGCTAATATTATGAAGATAGATTTATTGTTTTGCCGATAAGACCAACAAAGGATATTATTTTGTTGGAGGCAAAACCATGGGAACACGGAAATATATTGTAACTTTGACAAGTGAA
>Ga0272442_10010770_pt1 | contig 11231 bp, 8 predicted proteins | sample SSMForm2O_FD_200262 | JGI IMG/M metagenome (GOLD analysis project Ga0272442, IMG submission 200262) | Marine sediment archaeal communities from Little Sippewissett salt marsh, Falmouth, MA, United States - SSM-Form-2O | ecosystem: Environmental > Aquatic > Marine > Wetlands > Sediment ...
GTGTTCGTGAAGTCAAAGTCTTGGAGGGCATAGGAGCCGGGCTGTAGACGGGTTTCAACTATCCAATCCGATATGCTTTCTTCTACCGTTGTCCCCTTATCAGCGGCATGGTACTTGAGTTCTTCGAATTCAGGGTAATGCTCATGAGCACTGTATGAATCAGCCAACACCAGAGCGTGTTTGCCGTTGTCGTGCTTAAAGTAATAGTAAATCCCCTCCTGTTCCATCAGCCGGCTCACGAAGCTAAAGTCGGTCTCACGGTATTGCACGCAATATTCCCATGTGCGGTAACTTCCACTTAAGCCATCTTCAAAATCAGTGAATCCGCGATCTCGAAAAATCTGTTTAATTATGTCGGGGATAGTCTTTTTCTGGAAAATGCGGCAGTCCGCCGTGCGACTCAGAAACCATAACCAGGGCACTACGATTGCCCGGTATCGAGCTAGCCGGCCGGCAGTAGTCAACTGGGTAAAGCAACTCACATGACCGTTAAAATAGCGCGTTCTGCCTGCGCCAAGGTCAAGCCGAATAGCCACATTCTTCCCGACAATGTCCTCGGCTTTAATCTGTTGGTTTTCACTGGCGAGTTCCAGATTGTACTTGAAGAGCCGTCCGAGCTCTTCGGTGCCGGACATGCGTATCAATAAAAGAGTATCCTCACCTAAGGGTGTCTCAATCGCCAGTTCCCTGTTTTTCTGTGTAGGTTTATCAGCCACTGCTAAATCCTACCTATGCAGCTTTACGTGCACTTCATCTTACGCCGATCGCCGATTATCTGCAACAATTACTCTTTCCCCTCGGTCCCGGATCCGGGTGGAAATCTCAGTCGAATGAATAAGTAAGCTCGCTGTCCGCGATTCCCACGTGCACCCGATTTACGCTTTTGCCTTCCATTAGACGTGTTAATAGCTCCTGGCCTATCTGCGGAAGCACGGTATTGGTCAGAATGGCATCCACCATGCGCGCCCCACTTTCAACTTCTGTACACCGGCTGGCAATAAGATCCACAACGTGGTTGTCAAAACTGAACGGTATCTTATGATTTTCTTTCGTGCGGCGTCCTATGCGGTCAAGCTGCAGGCGAATAATCAACCCGAGCGTTTCGTCATTGATTGGATAGTAAGGAACGACAACGAGCCGGCCCAAAAGAGCGGCGGGAAAGACCTGGAGGAGCGGTTTACGAAGAGCCTTGCATATACCTTCGGGCCCAGGCATCAGCTTCGGATCTCTGCACATCTCCATAATCAGATCCGTGCCCACGTTGCTTGTCAGAAGGATAATCGTGTTCTTAAAGTCAATCATACGCCCTTCGGCATCCTCCATCTGGCCTTTGTCAAAAACCTGAAAAAAAATCTCATGCACATCCCGGTGGGCCTTTTCGACTTCATCGAGCAGGACAATGCTATACGGACGCCGCCGTACAGCCTCCGTCAGAACACCACCTTCCCCGTAGCCAACGTAGCCGGGAGGCGAGCCCTTGAGCGTTGATATTGTATGGGCTTCCTGAAATTCGCTCATGTTGATGGTGGTTATGTTGCTCTCACCACCGTAAAGAGCTTCCGCCAGGGCCAGTGCCGTTTCGGTCTTACCCACGCCGCTTGGTCCCACTAAAAACATGACAGCTATCGGACGGTTTGGATTTTCTATACCAGCACGTGATGTCCGAATACGTTTGGCGATTGCCGCTAAGGCATGGTCCTGACCTATCACGCGCTCTTGGAGTTTGTCCTCCAGACATAAAACCGCTTCAACCTCATCCTTTACCATTCCCCCGACGGGAATCCCGGTCCAGTCGGCGACTACCGAACTGACCGCCTGAGCATCGACACATGGGAGAATCAAAGGTTTTTCTCCCTGTAAAGCCCTTAGTTGATCCTGAAGCTGCTTGAGTTGTTTAAGCAATTCTCCCCTTTTGACTTTATCGGCCACCTTTTCTTTTTCAACTTCTTCAGCATGCCCACCTGTTTCGGCTTTAGGTGCCTGCTCCGTTCCATTTTTAGTGTCTTTTGCTTGTTCAATCGTCCCTTCGCCGCACTGGCGCAATGTGGCGCGAATGTTAAGAATGGAGTCAACCAGTTCTTTTTCCTTTGCCCAGCGGTCTTCCAGTTCGGCTTGCCTTTCTCTTTCGAATTCGAGCTTTTCGATCACTTCCGACTGGCGGTTTTTGTGGTCAACGCCGGTGACAGTTTCCCGCCCGATGATTTCCAGTTCCGTTTCCAGAGCCTGAATGCGACGCCGGCAGTCATCCAGTTCTGGTGGCACCGCATGCTGGCTGATAGCGACTCTTGCACACGCGGTGTCGGTTAGACTAACCGCTTTGTCGGGCAGTTGGCGCTCGGCAATATACCGGTGTGAGAGGCGAACCGCCGCCTCCAGAGCCTCATCCAGAATTTGGACCTGATGATGCTTCTCAAGGTTTGAAGCCAACGCACGCATCATGATTAACGCCTTTTCCTCTTCAGGCTCGTCAACCTTAACCACCTGGAACCGGCGGGTAAGGGCGGGATCTTTTTCAATATATTTCTTGTACTCGGCCCACGTAGTGGCCGCGACCGTTCGCAAGGTGCCCCGCGCCAGAGCCGGCTTGAGCAGGTTGGCCGCATCACCTGTGCCTGCTGCTCCACCGGCACCAATAAGGGTGTGGGCTTCATCGATGAACAGGATGATCGGTTTGGGCGAGCTTTGTACCTCTTCTATAACCTGGCGCAAGCGGTTCTCGAACTCACCCTTCATGCTGGCGCCCGCCTGTAGCAATCCGACATCCAAAACCCTCACAGAGACGTCCCTCAGAGATGGCGGTACATCTCCTTTGATGATTCGCTGGGCAAAACCTTCGACAACCGCCGTCTTACCTACACCCGCCTCGCCGGTCAGTATCGGATTATTCTGGCGCCGGCGCATGAGAATATCAATGATCTGCCGTATTTCATCATCCCGTCCCAATATGGGATCCATTTCCCCGTTGCGTGCTTTTTCTGTAAGGTCCACCGAAAACCGGGACAATGCTTCTTGCTTTCCCATCGCCGCCGGGGCCATCTCTCCCGGGGCGCCGCCGGCTTCAGCCTCGGCTCGCAGCGAACTGCCGTCGGTTGCCGCCAGAGATTCCTCCGGCGAGCCGGCGACAATCTTTGCGAAATTGTCGGTGAGCTGCTCAAGCTTGATTTTGTCGAATTCCTTCGAAATTCGCAGAAGAACATTCTTAAGTCCACTTGTTTTGAGGATGCCCACAACCAAGTGGCCCGTGCGAATCTGTGACTCTCCGAACAAAAGGCTCCCATAGACCCACCCGCGTTCGACCGCCTCTTCAAGGTGGGCTGACAGGTCCGAGATGGATGTCGAACCACGCGGTAGTCGATCCAGCTCCGCCGTCATATCGGCGGCCAGTCGCGAAGGATCTGTTTCAAAGTGCTTTATGATACGGTGGAGGTCCGAATCGGGCAACTTCAAGATCTGATGCAGCCAGTGCACGAGTTCCACGTACGGATTGCCCCGCAGCTTGCAGAAGATCGTAGCACCTTCAATCGCTTTGTAGCCTACACTATTGAGCTTTCCAAACAGCGATGTGCGACTTATTTCAGCCATTGCCATGTCCTTTAGTCTTCCTTGAATTCGTCGTGGGAACAAACACGTTCCAGCGAGAGCCGGTTAAAGATACAATGCTTCCAGATAATGCACCGACTCCACCGAACGTCTGAACATCGGAATTTCGCACATAGGGATATTCCCCGTCGCGTTCGCCGATATTGTCAACTGAATACCGCATCGTGTCAACTTTCTTCTGGATTTCTACGGAGAATAGGATAATTGATTCGCTTGACGGACGCAACAATTCAGTCGGTTTTTGCGGCTGGCTTTATGATTAAGGTGCGGATGTGATCTGCATCAGGCAATGCGCGCAGCGATCGACCCATTGGGGCAAGGCGGAATTAAGTCGAAGCATATTTTCTTAATGGTAACGTGCCACAATCATAGTCGGCGCGTGCCTGCTGTCCAAATATAGGTGACTGTCCCTAGTTTTTAGTTTTCCTAGTTTTCTTGAACGAGAATCTGGGACAAGAAGAGCGGCAAGCTCATCTCCGACGACGGCGTGCGGATGATGTACGAAAACTCCCCGGCGGCGAGTGAGCGATGAGTCGTTGGCTAACCTCAGGTGACGTCCACGAGCACCTTCAATTTCTTGTATTTTGAGATCTCTTTCTGGGCGTAGGTACCTCGATCACTCGCACTCGAATACAGGTATTTGTCCCGCATGCCGAGATTGTAGTACCACAAATCGATGACGAAATAGTTGCCCCAGGTCCGGACGTCAGAGAGGTCACTGCCGGCCTGGCGGTGCGCGACGACGATGGAGTGGCCCGTCGTGTACACCGTCTTGTACCCTCCGTCGCGCTTCTTGTGCTGCGTGGGGTAAAAAATCCCGATCCACTCCATCCGGCCAGCAAAACCCTTCAGCTTCTTGCACTCGTAAATAACCGCCGCCGTGATGGACTCACACACCGCGTAGCGCTCTTTCTCGACGAAATTGTAGGCGGGCTTGAGGTGGTCCAGTTGAATGCCCCCAAATTTCTCGAACCGCTTAGTGTTGTTGAGGGCGGCCTCGTGCTTGTTGCTCAGCGTGAGCGGTCCGTGCACCTTGGGATCCCAGTTTTTCTTGACGATGTCATACAACGACTTTCCGCCGATTCTTTTCCGCTTGGCCGCCGCGCGAACATTCGGGCTGAAATCGACGTCCGCGATCTTGACGTCCATGAAGCTCTTGCAGACCTTTTTCGCGATGGTGACGTCTCCCCCCAGCCCCCTGGCCACGGCCGGTGCAGCGACGACGACGAGCGGCTCGGCCTTGTACGGCCTGTTCGTTCCCCAAACCTTGACTAGGGAACGAATCGCGGGCTCGTATTTTCCAAGCCGTTCATCTTTTGGATTTTTGCACTGCTTTTTCGCCTCCTCAACGGATGCGAACGGAGTAGGCTTCTTGATATTCTTCTTCAGAAAATCCAGCAGGCCCTTCGTGCTGCTCCAAAACGGGGTAAATTTTTTCGTGCGACTCTTCAGATCCTTTACGAACGCCTCGTAATGTCGCGGGCCCATACTCGGAGGGGGAGGTGCAGGACGCCTCTGAACCGGCCCACGAGCCCGCGACGAAAGGGGGGGAGGCGCAGCACGCCTCTGAACGGGCCCACGAGCGCGAGAGGCTTGCGGTTGGGAACGACTCCCTCCCACCGGGGGTCTAAGCATCTTACAGAAACTGCACATGTTCTGGCCACCGGGACCATCACATCCGGGAACTTTTCTCGGGCACGGCATTTTAAGACCTCTTTTTCTCTTAGAAAAATAGTGAATAATAGGGACAGTTAACTATTTTTAGCCAGTTACCAGTCACATTCATGAAACACGCTCCTCTTAATTAAATCATCCTCACCGAATATCTTAATCACCCCGAGGATATCGGGCTCGCGGATACAAGTTGAATAACATTTTGTACGTCCACCGCTACTTTGACAATTTTGCCCCGATCCGCGGTAAAGTCAAGGTGAATTTTACATATTCTTCCGCTTTATCTTTTCCCTTCGTTTGGTCTAATTAGCCCCGATCGACAGCCGTGCAACTCGTTCGGTAAATCATTGAGATTTTCCACCAGCCGACGGGATGTCCTCGAAAAATTTTCCTAAATGATGTTGACAGTTTGTTCCGAGTACCCTAATATCCCAATAAGGTTGAAAAAAGATCGGCCAAGGTCGCAGCGAGGAGGTTCACTCTGCAGAATTGAAGCAGACTTGGCTGTATTTTTCCTTCTTAACTTTGTGTTTATTGCCGATAATAATGTTGAGAATGTTATATGTATCCAGTTTTTGGTCTTTTGCGGAGAATACGGTTGTAATCTCGCTTTAGGCCAAGGGGCTTTCTAAGATACTGGTTTGGTGGAACGATGCCATGGCAATCAATGTTGAAAGCCTGCTTTCGGAAGTCAGCGCCGAGGCTCCATGCGGCGAGGATCTTTCTTACGACAACGCTTTCCTTGCTCTCGAGGGCATGTTGCGGACCCAGTCCGCGGGCGTCGTGGCGGGTGTGGAGCAAGAGGCAGAGGAGCCCAACTGGCGGGAGGTTCGGGAGAAAAGCCTGGAACTCCTGCAACGTACCAAGGACCTTCGGATTGGTGTATCCCTTACACTTGCCCTTCTGAAGACCGAGGGAATCCCCGGCTTGCGCGACGGTCTAAGTCTGCTGCGGGGATTGTTGGAGCGTTTTTGGGATCACATATATCCCAAGCTTGATCCTGACGATAACCTCGACCCGCTCGAGCGGATCAACATCCTGCAGTCATTATCCCCGGCGACAGTGAGCGAGCAGGATTCCATGAAATTCAAGCAGCGGCTGGCAGAGGTGCCGTTGTGTAATTCGGCCCGAATCGGCAGGTTCAGTCTGAGGGACATCCAGGTCGCCCAAGGCGAAATTGCACTGCCAACCGATGAGGCCGATAGTGCCCCAAACATGTCCCTGATTGACGCGGCTTTTCAGGATACGGCCACCGATGAACTGGAGGCAATATCCCGGACTACCGAAGAAGCCCTGGCGCATCTGGCTGGTATAACCACGGCCTTCTCCACATCGGCGACTCAAGGGCAGAGCCCGGATGTTGTCGGTCTCCAGGCTGTTTTAGGAAGCATCCATAAATGGGTTCAGGTTTATCTTGCAAAGCGTGGTCTCGGGGGACCAGCGGCCGAAGGAACGTCGACGGAGGACGCCCCAATGGTGAGCGACCAGCCCGGAAAAGGCGGATTCTCTTTTGCCGGTGAGATTCGCTCGCCCAAGGAAGCCCTGCTGGCCATCGAAAAGGTCTGCCAGTACTTTGATCGCCACGAACCATCCAGTCCGGTGCCGCTGCTTTTGCGCAGGGCACAGAGGCTGGTCTCGAAGAACTTCCTCGAGGTGATCCAAGACGTCTGTCCAGATGCCTTGGGACAGATTCAAATGCTCGGTGGAACCAGCAGTGAGGATAGCAGCGGGGATTACGAGACGGAGTAGTTGAATCTGTCAGTTTTCATTTTTGAGGTTTTAAGAATGCCTATTTTTTCGGTGCTCATTGTTATTTAGAAAGGGCTGAGCATGGCAAAGAAGAAGAGTAGTCAGAAGTTCATAGCTCGAAACCGAGCGCCGCGTGTGCAAATAGAATATGACGTAGAGTTGTACGGCGCGGAGAAGAAAATCAACTTACCCTTTGTGATGGGTGTCATGGCCGACCTGTCCGGCAAACCGGCTGAAGGCCTGCCGAGCCTGGCCGAACGAAAGGCCCTGGAGATTGATGTGGATAATTTTGATGAGCGGCTCAAGGCAATGAAGCCGCGAGTTGCCTTCCAGGTACCAAACTCGCTTACCGGCGAGGGGAATCTCAGCGTCGACTTGACCTTTGAGAGTATGGATGACTTCTCCCCGGCGGCAGTGGCACAGAAGGTAGACGCCCTGAACAAATTGTTACAGGCCCGCACCGAACTGTCCAATCTACTGTCGTACATGGACGGTAAGAGTGGTGCCGAAGAACTGTTGGCAAAGGCCCTCAAGGACAAGGCCCTGCTGAACGCCCTGACTTCAGCGCCGAAACCACAAGCCGAATCTGCTGAGAGTGGCAAGGAGGAATAGACCCATGGCTGACGAAATGAAAGAACAGAAAGAAGCACAGGCGGCAGAGGCGGCGGCCATAGAGCCGAGTGAGTTTGATAAGCTCCTCAAGAAAGAGTTTAAGCCGAAATCAGACCGTGCCAAAGAAGCCATCGATTCAGCGGTGCGAACGTTGGCCGAACAAGCCATGGCCGAGACGGCACTTATCTCCGATGATTCGGTAAGGACGATCGAGAGCATGATCGCGGAGATCGACCGGAAGCTATCCGAGCAAATAAACCTGATCATGCATCACGAGGAATTTCAGGCATTGGAAAGCTCATGGCGCGGTCTGCATCATTTAGTTAACAACACTGAGACCGATGAAACACTTAAGATACGCGTCCTGAACCTCTCTAAGAAAGATTTAGCTAAGACACTCAAGAAGTATAAAGGCACGGCCTGGGACCAGAGCCCGCTTTTCAAGAAGCTTTACGAAGAAGAGTATGGCTCTCCGGGTGGTGAGCCCTACGGCTGTTTAATGGGTGATTACTACTTTGACCACAGTCCCCCTGACGTTGAAATCCTCAATGGGATGGCCCAAATCGCTTCCGCAGCTCATGCTCCGTTCATCAGCGCCTCCGCGCCCACGTTGATGAATATGGATTCCTGGCAAGAACTAAGCAACCCCCGCGACCTGACGAAAATCTTCCAGACAGCGGACTACGCACCCTGGCGATCGCTGCGGGAATCGGAGGACTCCCGGTACATTGGCCTCACCATGCCTCGATTCTTGGGCAGGCTGCCATACGGGGCCAAGACGAATCCATGCGAGGAGTTTGATTTTGAAGAGGAAACGGCCGCAGGCGATCACTCAAAATATCTATGGGTAAATGCCGCCTATGCCATGGGCACCAATATTAACCGCTCTTTCAAAGAGTTTGGATGGTGTGCACGTATTCGTGGCGTGGAAAGCGGTGGATTGGTTGAAGGCCTTCCCTGTCATACGTTCCCCACCGATGACGGCGGCATAGACATGAAATGTCCCACCGAGATTGGAATCACCGACAGGCGGGAAGCGGAACTGGCCAAGAATGGTATGATGCCGTTATCACATTGGAAGAATGAGGATTACGCGTGTTTCATAGGGGCCCAGTCGCTGCAGAAACCGACGGAATATGACGATCCGGACGCCACGGCGAATGCGAAGCTGGCCGCAAGGCTGCCGTACCTGTTCGCGACGTGCCGGTTTGCACATTTCCTGAAGTGCATTGTGCGTGATAAGATTGGCTCGTTCAAAGAACGTGTGGATATGGCAAATTGGCTCAACCGGTGGATCACGCAGTATGTGACTACTGACCCCAATGCTTCCGAGGAAGTCAAAGCCCAGTATCCCCTGGCAGCGGCGGAAGTTGTCGTCGATGAAATAGAGGGAGATCCGGGGTATTATTCGGCCAAGTTTTTCTTAAGGCCGCACTACCAGCTCGAAGGATTATCCGTTTCGCTGCGGCTGGTATCCAAGCTCCCTTCGGGTAAGAAGGACGGCTAACGGATTATTGCCAGGATAAGTCTGTTTGAGGTTTTCGATGAGTAAGATCAATTGAATTTTTATTTTAAGGAGTGGAAAAGATGCCAGCAGACGCTTTTTTAAAGATCGACGGAATCCCGGGCGAAAGCACCGATGAGAAGCATAAGGACCAGATAGAGGTGCTCTCCTTTCGTCATGGTGTTTCACAAATGGGTACTGCGTCGGACAGTACTGCCGGAAGTAAAAGCGCGGGTCGGTGCGACCACCAGGATTTCTCGATAGACAAGGAGCTCGATAAGGCGTCACCCGAACTGAATCTGCAGTGCTCTAGAGGCACACACATCAAGGAGATGACGCTGGAACTATGCTCTGCTACGGGGGATAAGTCGCCCTATATGAGATACGAGTTTGAGGGTTTGATCATCTCATCCATCAGCATTGGTAACGAGGGCGGGGGAATTCCCACTGAATCGGTGACGTTTAATTACAACAAGATTAACTGGATCTACGTCGACACCGATCACGAGACAGGTAAGAAAAAGGGCGAAGTCAAGAAGTGGTGGAGCTTGAAAGAAAATAAGGGCGGCTAATGTTGCTGTTTACGGCCGAGGACGCTTCGTCGGCTCCTTTTCTTCAGGTATGGGTGGGAAGATGTCCACATGCTCGGCCAGAGAGGTTATTGCTGTGAACGCGGAAGAATTGTTGCGATCTGGTCAGCTAAACGAGGCGCTGGCGGCACTGGAATCTGAAGTTCGCGCTGATCCTGCCAACGCCAAGCTCAGGGTCTTCCTATTTCAGTTGCTGTCGGTATTGGGAGATTGGGAGCGAGCGCTCACACAGTTAAATACAGCGGCAGAGCTGGACGCGGTGAATTTGTTGATGGCTCAGGTATGCCGGTCGGCGCTCCATTGTGAGGCGTTGAGGAGTCAGATATTTGCTGGTAAGCACTCGCCGCTTATCTTCGGAAAACCGGATGATTGGGTTGGTCTGCTGGTGCAGGCTAACCGACTCATTGCTGAAGGGAAATACGAAGCCTCGCGCGAACTGAGAGAATCTGCATTTGAAGCAGCTCCTCCCGTCGCCGGTACTATCGACGGTGAGCCGTTTGAATGGATTGCGGATGCCGATACCAGGTTTGGCCCGATGCTGGAGGCTATCGTTGACGGCAAGTACTATTGGATCCCATTCACCGCGATGAAGCAAATTCGAATTGAACCGCCGACGGACCTACGCGACGTAGTATGGATTCCAGCTCATTTTACCTGGGTCAACAAGGGAGAGGTACCAGGGCTTATACTCACTCGCTATCCTGGTTCTGAATGCAGCGAAGATGAAACTGTTCGCTTGGCACGAAAGACTGAGTGGATTGAGAAACCGGGAGAGGTGTATCTTGGCCTGGGCCAGCGCATGTTTGCTACAGATAAAAGTGAATTCTCACTATTGCAGATTCGACAGATAGAATTGGACCACAATGAAGTAGAGCAACAAGGTGGAACAGATAATGGCTGAACTTACGCCAATGGAGCGTCTGCAACCATGCTTGCTTGACCGTCTTACTGATGATGAACCGGATTCTCAAAAGGAGAGTCGCGATCAACGCGTCATATCATTGACAAGATACAAACGGGCGGTGGTTCGTGACTTGGGGATGCTACTCAACTCAAAAAATCATCCTTTGCATGATACCATATATGAGTTTACTGAAGCTTCCCACTCTGTTCTTAACTATGGTATACCGGACTTGTGTGGCGTCCCCACACTGAGTATCAGACCGACCGACATTGAGTTGCAGATCAAGCGATCCATCTTGTGTTTCGAACCCAGAATCGCGCCGGGATCATTGTTTGTTCGAATGGCCTCGCCGACGGATTCGGAGTATGTGCGTTCCCTCTCATTCGAAATAGAAGGTGAGATGTGGGCACAACCCTTGCCGGATCACCTCTTTGTCAAGACAGAGGTTGATTTAGACACCGGCCACCACAAATTGAGAGGCGAGGGGAATGGATAGGCGCTTCTTAGACTTGTACAATCGTGAACTCGCCCATCTTCGGATGATGGGGGCCGAATTTGCCAAGCATTTCCCCAAAATAGCAGGCCGTCTTGGCGGATT
>Ga0272442_10010771_pt1 | contig 11231 bp, 11 predicted proteins | sample SSMForm2O_FD_200262 | JGI IMG/M metagenome (GOLD analysis project Ga0272442, IMG submission 200262) | Marine sediment archaeal communities from Little Sippewissett salt marsh, Falmouth, MA, United States - SSM-Form-2O | ecosystem: Environmental > Aquatic > Marine > Wetlands > Sediment ...
CCCCGTCGGACGCTTCGAGGGGACCGCGCCCGGTTGAAGCCGATAGCGGCAAGAGACCGCGATGAATCCAAGCATCGCTGAATTGCAGCAGAAGCGCCGGTTCGCCAGCCTGCTCATGACCTATGCGTGCACCATCGCGTGCGACCACTGCTGCTTCAACGGCTCGCCCCACCAACCCGACGTGGCCGTGTCGGTCGACGACGCGGTGCAGTGGCTGGGCCAGTTGCACCAACTCGACCGGCTCGTCCACGTCGCCGGCGGCGAGCCCTTCCGCTATTGGGACCGCCTCCGCGATATCGTGCGCGCGGCCGGCGCCCAAGGCGTCGCGCCCCATTTCGTCGAGACGAACGCCTCGTGGTGCGACGCCGATGCGGTCACGCGCGAGCGTTTCGACGAGTTGCGGCGTCACGGCGTGCGCTGGATGTTCATCAGCACCGACGTCTACCACCTCGAGCAGGTCCCCGTCGAACGCGTGGCCCGCGGCATCCGAATCGCCGAGGAGGTCTTCGGGCTTGGCACTACCATGGGCAAGGCCGCGCCGGAGGACCTCGAACGCCGGGCCGCCATCGCCCGCGATCCTGCGCGAATGGCCCGATACGTGGCCGAGCACCCGCCGAAGCTCCTCGGTCGTGCGGCCAAGGTGCTCGCGAAACACGTCCCACTCAGGCCGCTGTCCGCGTTCGACCTCGATATGGGCTGGGGCCGCGACCCGGAGAACACCTGCGAGTAGGGGGTGGGGATGGAGATGAAGAGGGGGAGGGAGAGGGGGCGTTACTGGTCGGGGAAGGCGTCGCGGTAGATGGTGACGTCGGGTTTGCCGTGGTCGGGGATGACGACGGAGACGACGTCGAAGCGGTAGTACATCTGCGAGTCGTCTTCGTCGGCGATGTAGCGGTGGGCGGCGGCGCGGATGTGGCGGCGTTTGGTGGGACCGACGCTGTCTTCGGGCGTGATGGCCTCGCTACGGCGGCGGGTCTTGACTTCGACGAAGGCCGTGGTGTCGCCTTCCCGAGCGATCACGTCGAGTTCGTAGCGTCCGAACTTGGCGTTGCGCTCGAGGACGGCGTAGCCGGCGCGGCGCAGCGCCTTGACCGCGGCATCCTCGCCGCGGCGGCCGAGCGGCCGGTGCTTACGCCGGAACCACATCGGGCCGACGTGACTTCTTGACGGCGAACAGCCGGATGTCGCCGAAGGTGCGCTGTTGGCGCGCGCGCGCGCGGTCCATGCGGCACAGCTCGAGGATGGCGAGAAAGCAGCAGACCAGTTCGAGGCGGCTCTCGCATTCCTCGAAGATGTCGGTCCAGGCGATGGACTCGCGTTCGGCAAGCAGCTCCTCGATGCGCGCGATCTTGTCGTCTACGGAGTACCCTTCGCCGGCCACGGTATGGGCCAGGTCCTCGGTGACGAAACGCAGCACTCCGCGGAAGGCCTGGATCAGGTCGTACAGGCTGACCTCGGTGTAGTCCGTCTCGACCTCTTCGACCTCGGGCTTGACGGCGCGTGTGAACCAACGCGCGCGCTCGGCCTGAAGCGCGTCCATGCGCTCGGTGACGGCGCGGTAGCGGCGGTATTCGAGGAGTTTCTCGACCAGTTCGAGGCGTGGGTCCTCTTCCTCGATCTCCTCCTCGTCGGTATCGAGTTCGGCCGGCAGCAGCATCTTGGACTTGATCTGGATCAGGGTGGCGGCCATGACCAGGAAGTCCCCGGCGATATCGAGGTCTTCTTCGCGCAATAGATCGAGAAAACGCAGATACTGGTCCGTGATCTTGAGAATCGGGATGTCGAAGATGTCGATTTCCTGGGACTTGATGAGGTACAGCAGCACCTCGAAGGGCCCCTCGAAGTTCTCGAGGTGGAGGCGCAGGACCTCGTCCGTGGCCTCATCGACGATGAAGCCATCTTCCTCAGCCGGCCCCAGCCCGGGCGCAGCCTCCGTGGCCGGGCCTGCGTTCTCAGCGATATCCGTGTCGTCGGCCATACGTTGGACTCACCCCTTCACGATGCCGCCATCGTAGCGCGAATGCCGAGGCCGGCGCAAGCCGTCGCCACCGATGGCCCCGGATCCGTGCGCCGCGGCGGCAGTTCCTCTGCGCTGGCCTCGGACGGCCACGACGGCCAACGGGAAACAGCACGCAGCAACGAGACCTGCCTGCACAAACCACGAGAGGGAGGCCCCATCTGCACGAGCCCCGCTGTCAAGTCCCCTTGTTGTGGAGGAATCTCGCGCCACGCCGACTGACGCCAACGCGTACCGGAGGCACCTGGAAGCGCCAGATTTCTGTCGGAACGACCAAGAGAGGGGGGGCTCGGTTTTCTTTCTATCTTCAGTTTTGCCCGGGCGCCTTGCTGTGCGCGGACAAGCGGTGCGCCGGCGGCGCTTGGCGCAGGCTGCAACAGTCCCTCGGAAACGGGGCGTAACAGGCGCGGCGCAAAGGGGTTGTGGATAATGGGCGGAGGGCGTCTATGGGGCGGCGGTGTTGTTGGCAAGATTCTTGCCTCTCGCATTGTGCGGCAAGTGACTTCGCCACGGGCCCGTTGCGGCCTCAGGAGGATGGGTGTGGTACAGTGCGAATGGCTCTATGAGATCGACGAGGAAGGCAGCACTCCGCTCGACCGTGTGGCCGGGAGCGGTCACATGGCCCTGACCGAGGTTCTGCTGCGACGACACGCCGAGGACGGGTCGATGTCGCTGGACGGTTCTACTGAGTTGCACAAGGCCGCCCACCTCGGAATGCCGGAAGCCATCAAGGCGATCCTCGCCGAAGGAATGGAGCCGGACCGGCTCGACAAGCACGGCGAGACACCGCTGCACAAGGCGTCGCGCCAAGGCCACGAGGAAGCCGTTCAGGTCCTCGTCGAGAGCGGGGCCGACGTCAACGCGCCCGACATGTTCGGTCTCCGGCCGTTGCACTGGGTCGCCATGAATGGGAGCATCCCTGCGGCCGAACTGCTGCTTTCGCAAGGCGCCGATCCCCATCTGGCCGATGAGTACATGGACGGCCTTACCCCCCTGATGCTTGCGAGAATCATGGGCTACGAACAGCTCGCGGTTCTGTTCGAGACGCTCTCGCCGTACTCGTGAGGTATGCGGGCGCGGGCGCGTGGGCTTGCGCATTCGAAATCGCCCTGCAGAACAAGATATCCTCGTGGGGAAGGGCTCGTTGGTGGGGCCCCTGGGTAGGAACAGGGCCATGAAAGCCACACCGTGGTGCGCAATAGCCTTCGCACTGGCGCTTGGGGGTGTGCCGGTCGCAGAGACGCCACTCGACAAAGCCTCCCCGGCGCCACCTCCATCCACGGAGGCAACCACGCTGGCCAGGCTCGAGGCGGAGGTCGCCGAGTTGCGCGCCGACGTAGGCCGTCTCCAGCATAGCCTGGACTTCCATATGCGGACCGTGCTTACGTACCACGAGGCCGAGAACGACCGCCTGCGCTTCAAGGTGCGGCAACTGACCCGCGAACGGGATTTCCTTACGCGCGAGCTCGAGGACGAAAACGAGCGGCTGCGCCGGCACGTACGCCAGTTGTACCGGGATCATGGCCTGGCCTTGCCGTCCGTGCCGGTGCCGGACCGAGACCTGATCGAGCAGGTGCTGCGCGGGCCGCCGGCCGGAGGCGTGGACGCTGCTCCGGGAGCCTCGAGCGCGCTCGAGGGGGCGCCGGTGCCTTCGCAGTTCACCGAGCAGGTCGATTGCGAAGTGGTGGCGGAGTGGGGGCGCACCCCGGAGGAGGCCGCCGCCCTAGGCGGCGACGTCGCCTCACTCAAGGGCATGGTGTGCTTCGTCCCTTCCAACGTGGACGCCCAATACCTGGCTGCGCTTGGCCGCACGATTCGAAGTCAGCTCGATCCCTACGACAACATCAACGTGGAAGTCTTTGATGATCCAGACGCGGCGCGGTCGTTTCACGAGAACCACGTGGCCCAGCCCGAGCACCGCGTACTGAGCGTCTCGAAGCACGCCGCATCCGGCCGGGACGTGATCCTGTGCATCAGCGGGGGGGCCACGGAAGTCATCTCCTACCCAGAGTGATCGGCCGGCCGCGCCCGCTCAATCGCTCTTGAGCACGTGGATGCCCGGCAATTGCCGCGCGTGTTCCTGAACGTCGAGACCATAGCCCACCACGAAATGGTCCTCGATAGTGAAGCCGACGTACTCGGCCAAGACGTCCAGCTTTCTGCGTGCCGGCTTGTCCAGCAATACGCATACGGCGAGGCTGGCGGGGCCGTCGGCCCTGAGCCGCTCGAGGATGGCGGCGGTGGTGCGGCCCGTGTCGAGGATGTCCTCCACGACAAGGACGTGCGCGCCGGCGACCGGCTGGTCCGGCAGGTGCGACAACTCGACGTTTCCCGTGGATTGGGTGCCCTCGTAGCTTCGGGCGCGGACGAAGTCGATGGTCAGGGGCGTCGCGAGGCAGCGGATCAGGTCGGCCGCGAACACGATGCCGCCCTTGAGCACCACGACGAGCCGGAGGGAGTTCTCCCCAACGCGTTCCGCGTAGTCGGCATCGATGGCCTGGGCCAGTTCGCCGACCCGCCGTTGGATCTCCTGGGCTGTGAGCAGGGGCGTCTTATTCAGGTTCATCTGAGACCTTGACCTCCAAGACCGCCTGCGTCGCCGCAGTCACCGCGGCGTGGGCGCTGATGGCGTGGCCCACGACCCAGGCGATGCGGCCGCTGCCGGTCAACACAAGCTGCCTATCGCGTTGGGGGGCCGGCACGCCGACCTCGATCAGGTACTTCTTGAGCATCTTGGTTCCCGTCATCCCGAGCGGCCCGAAGCGGTCGCCCGGCCGGCGCCGCCGCACCGCCAGGTCCTCGCCCAGCATGTCGGCGTCGAAGACTTGGCGTTCGGGCGAACAGTAGCCCGCCACGTCGCGCGGCAAGGGCCCTTCGCGGCGGGCCAGGGAAAAGCAACGGTCAAACGCCAGGGTGGTTCCCGGCACACTCAACGCCACCTCGACGTCATCCGTTTCCTCAGGCGCACGGACCACCTCGGTGGTCTCGCGGCCGTTGTAGAGCAGCACACCGCCTCCCAGGTCGAATCGGCGCCCCGTCGGGGCGCCGACGATGAAGGCCACGGCCGCGTCGACCCGCTCGAACGGGCAGTCGACCGCGTGGCGCCAAGCCAGACGCGCCACGACGCGCCGCTGCAAAGCCAGGTGCAGGCGGGCAAAGCGTTCACGGGGCAAGGCCTCTTCCGTGGCGCCGACGTCGGTCTCGGCCGTGGCGGCCAAGGAATCGAGCAAGTCATTGTCGCAACGCAGCAGCTCGGCCACGCGCAACACGGCCTCGCGCGCCCGCGAGTTGTAGTCCTTGGCGAGCAGGGGCAGCAGCTCGTGCCGAATCCGGTTGCGCCGGTAGGCGGTGTCCGCGTTGGTCCGGTCGATGCGATAGGGCAGGCCGGCCGCGTCGACGTAGGCGATGATCGCCTCCCGCGTGCACTCGAATAGAGGGCGAATGATGCCCACACCCGCGCGCGCCCCGACCGGCGGGATGCCGGCCAAGCCGCGGGGGCTGGTTCCTCGCAGCAGCCGCATCAGCACCGTCTCCGCCTGGTCGTCGGCGTGGTGTCCCGTGGCGATCACCGGGCAAGCGCGTTCCTGGGCTGTTCGGACCAGGAAGCCATAGCGGACCTTGCGCGCGTACTGCTCGAACGAGTAGGAAGTCGCTTGGCTCTGCGCCTGGACCGGGCAACGCTCGCAGTGGCACGGCAGCGACCACCGCTGGGCCAAGTCCCGCACGAAGGCCGCATCGTCATGACTCTCGCCGTCGCGCGTCTCGTGGTCGAAATGTGCGACCTCCACCGCGTAGCCCAACTCGATAAGCACGTGGAGCAGACATACGGAGTCCGCTCCTCCCGAGACCGCCACGAGGACCCGATCCGCCGTGCCGAGCATGGCGTAGGTCTCGATTGTCTTCCGGACACGTTCGATGAGCATGGCATACCCGTCGCAGCGTTCAAGCCTTGGTGACGGCGAGTCGGCCCCGTTTCTCAGAACGCCGCCCATGGACGACCACCAGTTCCTGACTCCTGGGGTCGCTCTAGGATGGCGTAAATGTAAGTTTTAAAAAGGCTTATGTCGCCCGCCGCTCCAATAGATGCAGCCTTGCCGCCACCTCCATCTCTATGGCCTTGTGCAAGGATAGCTCACAACGAATACGATAGCAAAAACCTCCGTGCCCGAAGGGGCCGGGCGGCCCGGATGCGGCCCGAATGGGCCGGGCCCGACCGGGCCAGCGCGGTCGGTGGACGATCGCCGAGCTGTGCTCGGGCCTCGTCCGAGGGGCTGCAAACCGAGGCGCGTTCGTGCGAACTTGCTCTTGCAACCTGAGGGGTTCTAGGGTATGATTCATGTAGACATATCGTGTCTTGCTCAGGGGAAGGAGCACACGGGCGACTCCAGGCAGTTCGGTGGATGAGCGAGCCGGGTTGCTGTGCCCCTTGAACGTCGCCCGGGCCGGGCGGCTCAAGGTTGTGTTGGGTTGTGCCGAAGCAGACGGTGGAGAGCCTCGGTTGTCGGGGTCGATGGGGCTGACACCAGTGGGTGTGCTGTTGTGGCGCGCCAAGCCCGGCACGCGAAGTGCTTAGTGGAACTAGTGGCCTTAATCGTACTGCCTGAGATCTAGGGGAGGAGTGTTGCCATGCGAATCCATACCTGCACCCGCGTCCCGTGTGTACTCTTGCTGGTCCTCGCGGCCGTCCTGCCGGCTTGGCCGGCCGCCGCCGCAGACTTGGCCGACTGCGGCTTCGAACCTACGGACGCCTTGGACGGCGACTTCGAGCATGCCGAGACGCCGCCGTGGCAGGAGATAGACACGCTCAACAACACGTGGACGGCATGGAGTGTGTACGTTACGACGGGGGCGGCGCACTCGGGAAGCTACTTGGCCGTCATGGAGGACGCCGGCGACTATATTCAGTTGGACGGCTACGGCGACACCCACGGCATCGGCACCGTGACGTTCTACTACCGAGCCGCCTCAGCCAGCGACTCGTTGAACGTCCTCCTTCTCGCCGGCGTCGACACGGTGTGGCAGAAGTCGAGCAACTGGTCGACTACGTATCAAATGGCCACGGTCGTGGTCAATCAACCCGGCGACCTGGTTCTGCGCTGGAACATGTCTGCACCCGCCAGCGGCGGATTCCTCCTGGACGACATCGTCGTGACGACCTACGATTCGACCTCCCCGAACGCGACCGTCACCGCGACGACTCCCAGCCCCACCAGTAACTCGACGGTCAGCTTCTTGGTCGAGTTCGACGAGTATGTCCGCAACTTCGACGCCCTGGACGACCTCGATATCGGTAGGACCGGCACTCTCGCCTACACCGGGGCCGTCATCGACGGAGGGCCGCAGAGCTACACCGTGGACGTGATCGGCATTACGGGGGACGGCGACCTGACGCTGGGCGTGGAACTCGCGTCTGACGTCCAAGACGTGGCCGAGAATGCCCTCGCATCGAGCACCACGGACACGGTGACCGTCGATACCACGCCGCCGACCGCCGCCGTCACTGCCGCCACCCCCAGCCCCACCAACAGCGACACGGTGAGCTTCCTGGTCAACTTCAGCGAGAACGTCTCGGCCTTCGACGCCGAGGACGACCTCGATATCGGTAGGACCGGCACTCTCGCCTACACCGGCGTCACGATTCTCGGTGGCCCGCGGGACTTCACCGTCTCATTCACCGGCGTGTACGGCGACGGCGACCTCTCGCTTGCCCTGCATACCGGCCTCGCCACGGACGTGGTGGACTCGGTCGGCCATCCGTTGTCGAGCAGCGGCCAGGCCACCGTGTCCATCGACAACACCGCCCCGACCGCCTCCATCGAACTGCTGGACACCAATCCCACTCAACTCAATTCCGTCGATTTCCTCGTCACCTTCAGCGAGCCGGTCTCGCCATCCTTCTCCCTCATCGACCTCCAGTTGAGCGGCACGCTGGGCAGCGCCGCCTTCGCCACCATGATCGTTGCCGACCCCGAGTACACGGTGACCACCTGGTTCAGCGACCCGGACGAAGACGGATCGATCGGCATCGCCATAGCCGCAGGCGCCGTGACGGATTCTGTAGGAAATCCGTACGCGGGCGATGCGTCCGACCAGTACGCCATCTATAATTTCCATGGATTCCTCGTCCAACCGGCGGACACGCGCCTGTACGTCGCAGACGCGCATAGCTTCATGGCCCAGGCCGACTGCCTCAGCCCCACGCTCCACTACCAATGGAAATGGGACGACGGCGCCAAGGCCGTCCACGACGTCGGCGACGATGCGCCCGCGTTCGCTATCAACGACGCCGCGCTCGCCGAACGGGGCGACTATTGGTGCGCCGTGAGCTACAACGACGAGACATACTACTCGAATACCGGCACGCTCGAGGTCGAGCCGCACCTCGAGATCGTGCTCGAGCCGGAAGGCGCCGACAAGAACGCCGGAGACACGCACACCTTCACGGTGGCGACGAGCGGTGGCTACCAGCCTCTGGTCTACGCCTGGGAGAAGAACGGGATGGCCATCCCGGATGCCACCAGCGGCATCTACACCATCGACCCGCTCGAGGTGGACGACACCGGCGCGTATACCGTCGAGATCAGCGACGACTACACCGACACCGTCGAGAGCGCCCCGGCGCTCCTGAACGTGACGGTCCAGGTACCGGCCGCAGGGCTTGCGGCGTTGATCGCCTTGGCCGCCGCATGCGCCATCGGCGGCGCAACGGTCATTCGGAGGCCGCGTTAGACCGCAGACCTTAGCCGCTCAGGGGCGCGCGAAAGCGCGCCCCTAGAGCGTCCTTGGAATCGCGGCAACTGAGGGACAGTGGGGAACCGCAGTCATGGAAAACTTGGATCGACGCGCCCCCTTTGAGCACACCCAGAGCCCGGCCGATCCCGAAAAGCTGCTTGAGACCGGGCTCGCCTACACGCGTTTCGTGACGATCGGACTGGGGATTCTGCTGATCCTGGTCGGCCTGTATCTGGCCATCAACGTGTTTGTCCTCGTGCGCGGCGTCATCGAGACGCCGGAAGAGCTCGTGGCCTATCTGGATAGTTGGGAGAGCACGATGGAAGGCCGGGGCCAAGAAGCCGACGAAGCCGCGGCGGACTCGGACGCCGCCGAACACGCCCCGGCCGAAACGGCCGCCGGCCCTCTCGCAAGGCGTCACAGGCCGCGGGAGACAGGTGGTAGTTCCTGGGACACGTTCGTCGAGGTCGTCGCGGAAGCCGCGCGTGCCGGCGCCATCGCCCGGCCCATCGGCGCCCTGTTCATCTTTCTGTTCACCTGCGTACTGGTCCGAATCCCTATCTCGATCATCCTGACCGGCAACCGGATGGTCTTGGCCCTCCTCACGCGGAACAAGGACGGAAGAACGTAGCCTTCGAGGCCCGGAATCCGCCTGTCACACTCGCTCGAGCACACGGTATCGTAGGTGTCGTGAGCGAAACCGTATCGAGAGGGGCCGACCTGTGAGGCCGACACGTGGGCGATTCCTGTGGGCGTGCGCCCTGGGCGTGGCCCTGTCCGGCTGCCCGTGGCTTGAAGATCTGCGCGCCCCGTTCAATGCCTCCGGCTGGTTTGACGGTTCATGGGACGGGGCACGCGCCGGGGATGAGCAGGCGCTTGTCGAGTGCGTCATGGCCGTGGGCTTGGCCCACGACCCGGATGCGGGCCTTGGGCGACGGCGCCACGTGGAGGGCACGGCCCGGTTCACGTTCTGGTGCGCGGCGCCCGAGGAGCCTACGGCGGACACGCCCTGGCCGCGGGAATTGGAGTTCGACGTGGACGGCGTCGTGTGGCCGGGTGGGCGGCTGACCTTCGGGGGCGCGGCCTCGGGCGAGTTCGGCGAAGCGCATCTTCATCTCGATGGGGACGGGGAGGACGTGAACGGCGACGGGGCAATGGACGGGCTGTTCGGAGAGTTCTGCCTGCGCGTTGACGTGCCGGACGGGACACGCGAGTCTGTTTCGGGAACGTTTGGCGTGATCCACCTGGAGTGAGGGGGCTGGTCCGCACATGCCGGCTCAGGGCGTGTGTCGTGGCCTGGCGGAAGCGGCGTCGTTTGTCCATCTCGGGACCTGGCGCTCGAGGGCGCGATCGGTAAGCGGGTTGCCGTCGAGCTTGACGGTAACGTGCGGGCCGAGGTGTGGATTATCGACAAGGGGTTGGAGGTCGGTGAGGCGGTTGCGGCGCAGCCAGAGGGCTTGGATATGCGAGAGGGTGGCGCCATTGCGTTTGCCGCTGAGCGCTTCAAGGTCGCGCGTTTCGAGGCCGCACCCGTCAAGGTTCAGGAACGTGAGCCGGTCGAAGGTAGGGTCGGCCAGCGGGCTGATGTCGAGCCCGTCGGGATGACTGAGGTCGGCCAGGCCCAGCCGGGTCAGCTTCGGTAGTCCAACCAGCGGGCCGATGTCGGCCACGGGGCAACCGAGCAGGTCGACGTAGTCGAGTCTAGGCAGCATGGACAGTGGCGCGATGTCCTCGACGGGCTCGAACCACAGAAACACCCTCGAGAGGTCGGTGCAGAACTCGAGGCCGTTGAGCCGCCGAATGCCGGTGCCGTTCCCCGCGAGCACGCTCAGGCCGGCCAGGTCGGTGTTGTAGAGTTGGCCGGTGCGTTTGCGTACGGCCGCCCGGACCAGGCCATCCAGGTTGACGTCTGCGAACGAAACCGGGAACCGGCCGCCGGTGTAGGCCTCGATGTGGAAGTCGTCGAGGCGCATCACGCTAGGCCGCAGGAGGTTCTCGGCGTCGCGCAGGTTCATGGCCAGCCGGATCCTGCTGGTCGTGTTCATGGCCAGCGGGGTGGGCCCGGAGGAGATGGCCGGGCGCGCCAGGAGCACTTCATCCCACGGCCTCGGGTCGGCCCGCCTCTTGATCCACACTTGCATCACCGTGCCGAGCGTGCGGACGCACACCTCGTACCACGTGTCGCGTTCGGAACGATACTTGGCGAAGCTCTCGATGTTGAACGCGCGGCCCTTCTTGTCGACCAGCCGCAGCCGGTCGGGATAGATGGCGACGAAGCTCCAGTCGAAAAAGGTCTCGTAGCGCGTCGCAAGGTAAATATGCTGGCTCTCGTCGGCCTTCGCGTCAAAATATACAGAGCGTCATAAATAATTGCGCATAGTTGTGCTTTCTGCTATTCTGCCTCTCGAAAGGAGGCAGCCATGCGAAGATTGGAGATCAAGGATGCCGACATCATGCGCGTGGCAATCCAGCAGGAGATTGT
>Ga0272442_10010772_pt1 | contig 11231 bp, 5 predicted proteins | sample SSMForm2O_FD_200262 | JGI IMG/M metagenome (GOLD analysis project Ga0272442, IMG submission 200262) | Marine sediment archaeal communities from Little Sippewissett salt marsh, Falmouth, MA, United States - SSM-Form-2O | ecosystem: Environmental > Aquatic > Marine > Wetlands > Sediment ...
GGACATTATGATGTTCTGCGGATTCCATGCCATGGGCTGCCAGTTCGTGCCGTCACTGGAATAATATCCGTTCAGGTTATGGGCGCTGTCACGCTCAATTTTTACCCAGTAAGGAGCCGTAATTGTTCTTTGCTCGGGAATCGCTACGGCAGTGTCACTGCTCATTTGTCCTCCCGTGGAAAGCCTCGCCTGATATCTGCAGCCGTTGCCCGGTGTTATGAACACACCTGCAAACAGCGATTCCGGCTCCAACGTCTCCCGAATCATCACACCGGCCTTTGCCCAATCATCCGTATCATCGAGACTAACGACCTGCGCCTGGATCGTGCCGGCTCCCGAAAGCTGCTTATATACAAAACGGAACTCGTCAGACGTTCCTCCGATATCCCTGCCGGAAGCGGACATCGTGTAATTCCCCGCCGGTTCTTCCACAAAATCATCCGGATAACCCCGGAACCACAACGATAAGACCTGCACATTTTCCTCCGTCCAGTTACGCGGATAACTGAGAGTCATAGTCGCCTGGGAATTCGGGGCAACGCTGTTATCGTAGAAATACGGCATTGATTGACGGTCGCCGTGAACAATATCCGTCTCGACAAAATGTCCCCCTGCGGCAAAATCAGGCTCGGCATAACCTACAACGGAACCGTTTACAGACGGATCATCATATCCATCCAGCCATGTCAGATATATTCTGTTACTGTCATCTTCAGTGACATCGTAATCGTTATATGATTCGAAATCCTCGATGAGAATGAAATCCGCCACCGTAAACTGCCATAGTCTGCCTTTGGCAACAGTCGAGTCGGTATTATACTCATCTATTCTCCAATAGTACGGCCCGCCGCCCCAGGCAACTCCATCGGGTGGAGTATAACTGGTGCCGGACTGCCGGCCTCGATAGATTCCCGTCGTATCGGATGCATCGGCATTTTCAACCGCATCTTTATCGGTGCCTAAGTAAACATCATGTTCTGCGGCATTATCTCCGGCAGACCAGCTCAGAGGAAGCACATGCTGCAGGTCCGGCACAGAACCGTTTACCGGACTCGGATTCCAGGCAAGTTCCGCTTCACCTCTCATCATCTGAGCTACTCCTTCGGCATCGAGAGCGATGTTATAGATACGGACATCGTCGATAAGACCCTTCCATCCGGAATTCTGCGCGACATCCTGTCCACCCTTGCCGATTATTAATTTCTCACAGCCGGAAATAGTGCTTCCCATTTCATTAGGATCGGTTGTACCGGTCGGAAAATCTTCAACTCCATTCATGTAGAACCTGATTATGTCTCTGGAACTCCATGTCATCGCTACGTGCAGCCAGTCATCCGTTTGAGCGGAGTCGGAACTTTCCAATTGCTGTTGAAAGTCAGTTCCATCCTCTAATGTCGATGTCAATCCCATTTTAATGACATCCAAACCACCGTAATTGTAACCGTCGACGTCAAAACGCATAGCAATAAAACTATCTCTAAAGATAGGTTCTATGCAGGTGATAAAACCACGATCCGTACCTACCTCATCCGCTTTTATCCACATCCCTACTGTCAGGGCGCTCAATCCATTGAGATATTCCTCGGCATCCTCATCGACGACATAATCGCCGTCACCGTCAAAGAATAATGCTCCGCCTACCTGACCTGCAAGCTCTAACGTGGCACCGTTAATGGTTCCATAATGGTCGTACCCGGAATAATCGAGTGCAGTGTCACCGAAAACCTCATCGAACTTCCACCAGCAAAGCAGATTAGGATCCGCCAAAGAGACATTCGGTATTGTCGTAAAAGCCCAGATGTCACCCTTATGAGTCGTATTGCCGTCATATTCATCCACCCGCCAGTAATAAACAGTCTCTTTAACAAGAGGAGCGGGAGTATAGCTCGTATCTTCCTGGGGATCGCCGCCGGCGGCGTTGTTTACATCATCGAAGCTGCTGCCGATATATATCGTGTGCGATTGTGCGCCCAGACCGGCAATCCAGCTCAAAGTGACATTCGGATATATAAATTCAGCACCGTCAGCCGGATTCGGATAGGAGGCGGTAGCAATTGGAACACTGAAGGACCATACCTCGCCATTCCAGGGGCCGCCGGTATGAAGATCATTAACCTCTTCTATTCGCCAGTAGTAAGTAGTACCGGGAACGAGATTTTCCACAACATACGAGCTCTCTGTTACATTATCCTTGAACGTATCGCCGGTACCATTATCAACATCATCGAAATTCTCACCGAAATACACATTATGTGAAGCGGCAAAGTCCCCCGCCGTCCAGCCCAGAGTGACCTGTACATCATGGTGTACCGAACTATCGGCCGGAGACGGCTCATAGGCGTTAAATATAGGAAGAGTGCTGATATGCATAAACAGGAGCTTACATTTAATTCCGCCGGGTGCCGGTTGGACGGTTAAACGGCCGTCACTTATAAATACCGTAACAAGATATTCGTCATAGTTGCTCCTGCCGTCCGGATCGACCAGAATGTTCCCTTCGACATCGATAGTATTGATCTGGTCATCGTATGCAGGATCGCCACATACTATCAATAATTCATAACTTCCGTTAGGCAATTCGATTTCCCACGTTTTGGCTACTCCGTCTTCCTGAAACTGGACTACCGTATCGTAACGTTGATCCATGTTGACATTACGATCACGCGCGTCGTCCTGTATGTCCACATCCCAGCCATAGCTGTAACCATTTCCCCTGTAACCGAAAATCTCGCCGATGTCGGGTAAATAACCGGCGGGGGTCTCGCTGTCCGGATGTTGAAAGTTAATCTTTACTTCCAAAGCCCGGGCGCCGCCCGCAGTCAGGCCAAGAATCAATATAAAAGAAACTAAATAAACTGGTGTTACACGCATCATAGTTCTCCTTGTCAATAATGTAGAAAAAAGCGATTAGTAGTATTTATACCCGGATTACCCAATGACCGGTATATGTATATCGGATAATGTTTTAGCTGACTCAACCAAGCCTCCTTCGCTTATAAATTATGCCTGTAAAGTCCCTAAGTCCCTGAACCGCAACGGGATAAAATAAAAAATGTACCTACCTAATAACCTCCTCAAACAGGCTGTTTATCACAAAAAAATGCAATTTCAGGCAAAAAAGACCACAAAAATGACCTTTGCTACTATTATATTTATAACAAACCAGGGGTTTTTCAGTCAAGGGAAATATTCGTTTTTTTCCCATTTTCACGCAATAGGAAGCTGGTTCCTCACAGTTGAAAGCCCATAGATAAAAAAAACAGAGCTTAATATATCACGGAACCGTCGAAAGTCCCAAAATACCCTTAAACCTGCCAAAATCCATCGAGGACAGCGGAAAATTGGGTGATTAAGTTTTGTACAAAAGTTTCGCCACTTTTTTAGTTCGGCGAAGTCTTAGTAATATCACCGGGAATTAAAAAAAGGACCTGTGCTGGACGGCACAGGCCCCTGAACAATCTTCATAAAAACTAAACCTCGATCTATTAATAGATCGAGGCGATATCATCCGCGGTTAGAGCAAAATCATAGATGCGAATATCTTTCATGTCACCCGACATCGCTGTTTCTGTCTCGTCGGTCGATTCACCGATGAACATAACCTCGCCGCTGGAGATGTCACCCGAAGTCTCATTCAGTACGCCCAGCAATACGCCGTCGGCGTAGAAAACCATCAGGTCGTTGGTCGCATCGCGAACCGCCACGACATGAACCCAATCTCCGGTCACGATTGCCGTGTCATCGACCTCAAGTTTCGACTTGACATTGTCCGGTCCGTTGTCGATCGTAAAACGCACAGTAGCACCGCTTGTATGGAAAATCTCATAGCGGCTGCCGGTGCCCGGATCACCGTGTGTGCCCTTGATGATCCAGCGGTCGGTATCAACCGGTGGGGTTGGGTAACGGACCATCATCGAGATCGAGAAATCCACGTCTCCGAAGTCCAGCACGTCGGCGTTAGGTACTTCGATGTGGTTACCGTCAACGTTGTCGAAACTTACTCCACCATCGGCAAGCCAGGCTACATTGCCGACAATTGCGCCGTCATTGCCGCCCGCAACGTCGGCGACCACCGTACCGGCACCTTCATCCATCGGCCAGTGTGCTACCATCGAGAGGGGTAACATATACTCGACCGCACTCAGGAAGACTGTTTGGCCATCTGCGGTCAGATTGTAGTCACCATCTCCATGTGCTCCATAGAGCTCTCCCGACTTGCTTCCGGCACCACCGGCAAAGAACATACGGGGACCGCCCGCAATATACTCGGTGTTGGCGTTGTATTGCTGGCCTGCTTCCCAGGTCGCGATCATGATCGCGCCGTCGGCCGGTCGAGTTGCCAATAGGAGGCCGTTGCCGGCATCTGCGGCACCACTGCCTTCGACAGTCCAGTCGCTCGTATGCAGTGATATCTGATCATTGGCATCAAGCACAACACCGGCGAAAATGGCATGAGTCGGGTCCAAGACAGTCATAAGATTGTCCTGTGTGTAAGGAGTTCCGCTCGTATCGAACCATCCCCATTTGTTGTAACCGACACGTGCCAGGTGAGCACTCATAGAGATCATAGGAGTCGTAATGCCATTCCACAAGAGGCGTTCATCATAACCGGTAGACGAATCTGAATCATCATAGGCACCGCTGCTGGCGTTACGACTTATTATAATCAGGTCAGCCGCTTCCAGCTCGGCAATTTTATCGTCATCCAGCTCACGCCAGTACTGAAATTCGTCGGTCAGGGCGACTACATCGTTATTATCGTCCAAAGTGTATGAATCTATCTCGCCCTTATAATCGACGGCATAGCCTGCATCACGCAGTAACTCTACAAAACCGCCGTCAGTCACCTGATTAGGATCGTTAGCCTTAAATGCCACGCGATCCGAGACCCAGATAATGTTCGCAACAGGATCGGCTTCGCCTTCGAGGAACGTCCCACCCTCAGAGTGTTCGCTGGATCTAACAAGCATTCCGTCTCCTCCTTCTGTTTCCGGATCGGCGACGAATAGCAGGGTGAGGATCCCGTCGGTGTCACTGTTGATGAAATCGGCCAAGGCATCACTGGTGTCTGTTGAGAAACGAATACCCTTTTCTCCCGGGCCTTCAAAAGTCAACAATATGTCAGTGAGGTCATTCATATCCAGGGAGGAGTTAACCGGTGTTCCTATCGGCGGTGTGGGATCGTTTTGGAGACCTGGTGCCGTATTCCAGGTGAGGGATTCGACTTCCAGGAGGTCCATTTCTTCGATCACGCCGTACACGTTGCATTTGGCGTTTTGGTCGTGACTAAAGTGGCTGAGACTTATCTGCGAGGCGTTCCGGCCTTTGAGACCGGAAATGTCGTAGCTAATGAAAAAGACGCGACGTCGTATGTCGAGCTCTCGTGCATTCAGCCCGGATCCGTCGCTGTTGGAGTCGGGACCCGTCTTTTCATCGTTAGCTATCTCTATATCTTCCACAGCTCCCAGGCTAAAGGGCACTGTCTCCGGGAACGGAACGACGGTTGCGCCTTCAATGCGGATATTGTCGACGTGGAAGATGCCTGCACCAGAGGTATCATTGAGAGCTATACTGATGCTTAGGAAGGATGAAGAGAGTATTCCTGTCCAATCGGCTCCGGAAATATCATAGACGATTGTCAAATCCTGATCACCCGACCATGTGCCCCAATCGGTACCACCGTAGGGTCCGCCGGTATTTCTGTCGATTCTTTCTGACGGTGCGAACTCCCTCCAGCCCAGGTCACTATTAATAGCTAACGCTTGTCCTGGATTGGTCCAGGTGCCGTCCGGGAAATCACTGACTCGCATGCTCACATCAAACGAAATAGTTGTCGCTGTGGTCAAATCCAGCAAATAAGGTGCTTCCCATGAAAGTCCCCAATAGCCGCCTCCTGTGACATCCACACATGCACTGCCGGTGGTTGCTCCTACCGTGCCAAAGGTTGCAGTGCCCGGACTTGTCCAGCCATCCATGCTTCCGTCTTCGAAGTCACCGAGTACCAAAGCGAAGCCCGGAGATGCCAGAGTCAGGACCAAAAGAACAGAAGATAAATAAAACAATTTTTTACACATTATAAACCTCCTTAAAAAAACTCTGTTATAAATTAGAAACAGACGATAAAGATTCTTACCTCGTTTGCATTTCAACATATATCTGCCCAGGATAATGATTTTATAGAGTTGAATTTAGCCTCCTTCCTTCAAAAACTCACAGGTTATTGAAAGGTAAAAATCGAAAAATCCGGTGCCACAAGCCCGGCTGTCTGAAAATTCCATGTTGATACCTTTTCCGGGTATTCTTTAAAATATCGGACAAAAACCGTATATTATTTAAAAAATTAGCCGTCCTGCCTGTAAAACTACTCAAAATTATTTATAACAAATATCCGACACACCAGTCAAGGAAAATATCTTTATTATAGGACTTTTAATGCAACCTTTCTCAAAACTTATCATCATTGAATCGGTGTTGTCGTCGCTGTGATAAAGTAGCATAATCTGAGCATATATAATAATTTAAGTAAATTCTTCTGATGTTTGTGTTTATATATATTAGTAAATATATCCGACTACAAAGTACCGCTAAAACAGCTCACAACCCTTACGAAATTGCAAGTTATCAGATTTGCCAGGCCGCACGTGAATATCGCTGCTGGTTTTTTCATTAGATAACTATTTTGCATGAATTCCGGGAATAACATACCTATTTCAAGCTCCGAACAACTACGGACCAGTTTTCATGCTCCATCGACGTCGGTGTGCCGGAGAAAACGGGAACACCGTTGAGCCTTCACGTCCGGCTCGTATATCGTGAAATCATCTCACGGCCGGATATATCCTCCAGCGGCAGGGCACGCAATGATAATATGCGGAGTTTATCGGTTAATGAGTATAAGAGTTTATGAGGCTAAGAGTTCATCACATAATCATACTACTTAACTGTTTTTCTCATCTTCGCTTACACTCATTTACGATTGAAAAGCCATGGACATTTTTCACTGAAAATCGCCATTTTTCCTTGTATTAGTGCGGATATTCCATAAAATAGCTTTGAGTGTTGAATTTTGAGTTATAAGTTAAAAATGGGGGAACGGTTTAATCTGAAATTTCAGATCTCAAATCCTGAGTGTCCAATTTCCAACGTAATTGCTTTAACCATGAGGGGATTCGACAGATGTAGAGCATTCTCTATAAATCGACCTAATTTGAAAAAACGAACCCAATCCGGCGTCGTCAGAGACTATGCCGGACAAGTGTAAAAATAGATAATTTGCCGCAAGTTCTTTGATAAAAAGATAATATGACAAATCCGGCTTCGCTTGCAGCTTCGCCGATATAGGTCCTTCGACGAGAATAGGACAAGTTTATCCCAAAAACGCAATGTCCAGGTTCTTAGCGGCGGCGGTTTCATCCGGCCGGGATACCGGAGTTTTTACCGGAGATTCCTTTAGTTTTTCCGGATCGGTCTTGGCAAGCTCGGCAATCTCTATCATTGCCTCAATAAATGCGTCAATGGTCTCTTTGCTCTCGGTTTCGGTCGGCTCGATCATCAACGCCTCTTTGACAATGGTGGGAAAATATACGGTCGGCGGATGAAAGCCCCTGTCTATCAGGGCCTTTGCGACATCAATTGCGTGTACGCCGTTTGCGAGCATCTTCTCGGTCGGGCTGAGGACGCATTCGTGCTTGCATATACGATTGTAAGCAACTTTGTAATGTTTGCTTAATTTGACCCGGATATAATTGGCGTTCAGCACGGCGTTTTCCGCCACAGCCTTTAGGCCTTCCTTGCCTGACATGAGGATATAGACATAGGCCCGGAGAATAACGGCGAAGTTCCCGTAAAACGGAGCTATGTATCCGATAGACTTCGGCCTGTCATATTCAAGGGTGTATGTGCCGTCGTCTCTTTTGACAACAATCGATACCGGCAGAAAGTCAACGAGATTCTCCCTGACGCCGACCGGGCCGGAACCGGGGCCGCCGCCGCCGTGAGGCGTCGCAAAAGTCTTATGCAGGTTCAGATGTACGATATCGAAACCGAAATCTCCGGGACGGGCTTTTCCGACAATCGCGTTGAGATTCGCGCCGTCGTAATAAGTCAGGCCGTCAACGCTGTGTATAAGGTCGCAGATTTCCTGGATGTGCGGATTGAAAAGGCCGAGGGTATTGGGGCAGGTCAGCATCAGGCCGGCAACCTCGTCGTTGAGCAGTTTTTTGACGGCGGTGACATCCATTACTCCTTTGTCGTCACTCGGAACCAGAACGACTTTATAACCGGCGATTGCCGCACTGGCCGGATTTGTGCCGTGAGCGCTGTCGGGAACAAGCACCGTTGTCTTCTTATTGCCTTTGCTGCGGTGGTAAGCGGCCATTATCATAATGCCGGTAAGTTCGCCGTGCGCACCCGCCATGGGCTGCATGGTAAAACCCGCCATGCCGGTTATTTCCCGCAGGAAAATATCCATCTCGTAAATTACCTGCAGCGCCCCCTGGGTAAGCATGCCGCCCCTGCGCAACTGGGGCAGCAGCGGGTGAAGATGCGAGAAACCGGGATAGGAGGCGATTCGCTCGGCAACCTTGGGATTATATTTCATAGTGCACGAGCCGAGCGGATAAAAGTTGGTATCGACGCCGAAGTTCATTCGGGAAAGCTCCGTGAAATGTCTTACCACGTCAAGCTCGCTCAGCTCCGGCAGCTCTGCGGCTGCATCCCGGAGTAAATCACTGTTGATATTTATGGTGGTCGGGACGTCACTGTCACCTGCTCGGACGGCACGGCGTCCTTTTACCGACTTTTCGAAAACAAGCTTCATAAACAAGCCTCCAATGATTCGGCCAACATTCCGATTTGTTGTTTGGTTCTTTTTTCGGTCACGCAAATCAGAATGGAATTTTCCATGTCTTGGTAGTACCTGCTCAGAGGGAAACCGGCGGCAAAACCTTTCTCGATGAGTCTGGCGATGACGTCCGCCGCCTCGCACGGCAGATCGAGTACGAACTCGTTGAAAAACCACTTCTTCTTAAAATGCGGTTTGACTCCGGGTATGGCCGTGAGTTTGTGATATGCGTAGCTGGCCTTGTCGGCACACAACTGGGCGGTTTCTTTCAGGCCGTCTTTGCCCATAAGCGTCAGATACACCAGGGCTGTCAGGGCGCAAAGCGCCTCGTTCGAGCATATATTCGATGTCGCTTTGTCTCTGCGGATGTGCTGCTCGCGTGCCTGTAGAGTCAGGACGAAGCTTCTTCGGCCGAGCCGGTCTTTTGTCTGGCCGACGATTCTGCCGGGCATCTTCCGGATATATTTCATCCGGGTTGACATAAAGCCCAGATAAGGCCCGCCGAAGCTCATCGGCATCCCGAGACTTTGTCCCTCACCGACAACGATGTCGGCACCCATAGCTCCGGGAGTTTTCAATATTCCAAGAGATATCGGGTAGCAGGAAACTATCAAAAGGGCGCCTTTTTTGTGAGCGGCCTCGGCGATGTCACTGAAATCGTCGATGCAGCCGAAGAAATTCGGATTCTGCAGGATAACGGCAGCCGTATCGCTATCAAGCTTTTTGAAAATTTCCCGCCGATTCGCCTGGCCGTCGATGCAGTTGACCTGTTCGAGACGGATGCTGAGGTTTTTCGTGTAAGAATCTATCATAACGCGGTAAATCGGATTGACGCTGTCGTCGATAATGACCTTGTTTCTTCCGGTCACTCGCAGAGCCATCATCATCGCCTCGTAAATCCCTGTCCCGCCGTCATACAGTGACGCGTTCGCCGCTTCCATCCCGGTCAGGCGGCAAATCGCCGATTGATACTCGTAGATTGCCTGCAGCGTGCCCTGGGAAAGTTCGGGCTGATAGGGAGTATAGGCGGTATAAAACTCGCTTCGCGAGACGATTGCGTAAACCGCCGCGGGGATAAAGTGGTCGTAAAAACCGCCGCCGAGAAAACAGGTCAGGTCGATATAATTTTTGCCGGCGATCTCGGCAAGGGCGTTCCTTACCTTGTGCTCGGTTAATCCTTTCGGGAGGTTAAAGTCGTCCGCCATCAGCGCCACCGGTATGTCACTGAAAAGATCTTCCATCGTCGAACCGATATCGGCAAGCATGTCCCTTTGCTGTTCTTTAGTATTCGATATAAACGGCATTTCAAATATTACCTCGAAAATAAGACAACTTGTTACGGTTAGTAAATTTCTACATACCCTTCAGATATGCTTCGTATTGCTTCGAGTCCATCAGGTTGTCGATCGTGCTTTCGTCGGTTATCTTCATAGTGCATATCCAGCCGGTGTTATAACAGTCCTCGTTAATTTTTTCCGGGGCGGATTCCAGATCCGAATTGGTCCCGGTGATCTCGCCCGATACGGGAGAATAAACATCGCTCGCCGCCTTCGAGCTTTCGACCACCGCCAGCTCGCCTTTCTGCTCGGTCTGTTTGCCGATCTCAGGAAGCTCGACGAACGTGATTTCCCCCAACTGCTCCTGTGCATAATCCGTTATGCCGATGGTGGCGGTCTGGCCTTCGATTTTCGCCCATTCGTGATCTTTGGTGTAGTACAATCCCTCGATTATCATTTTCTTATCTCCGTCAATTAAAATTTTGCGAACCTTGCTACTACTTTTCCCGAAATATCCGGTTTTGTCTTTTCGTTTTTCTCGATCTTGCTTTTTTTGCCTTTTTCAATCTGGCTTTTACTTCTTGCAAGATAATACAAACCTACCTGCCGATTTTCTATTGCAATTTCTTTAGAGATATACGCCAGGGCGATTTGTTTGTCACCGATTCCGGCACAACTCAGTACCCAGCCGATACAAATCCCGTTTTCGTCCAGGATCCCGTCATGCTGCCTTGCGGGACGGATTCCTTTTTCGCCGGGCAATTCGATTCTTGCGACCTGCATGTCCCGGCCTTCGGATTTTTCCTGCATGGCCGCTCGTCCCACGAAAAAATCCTTTTCAAGCTTCACCGCCCAGCCGTATCCGGCCTCGAACGGGCTGATATTGAATTCCCCGGCTAATTCGTGGCCGTAAAGCGGCAATCCCGCTTCAATCCGCAGGCTGTCACGAGCACCGAGCCCGCAGGGTGCTGCGCCTAACGGCTCTCCCTTTTCCAACAGTAATTCCCAAAGCTCCGCCGCCTTTTCCGGATGCACGAACAATTCGTAACAAACTTTTGCCCCGGTATAACCCGTTCGTGATATTATGCAGTCGATACCTTCCAATTCGATTT
>Ga0272442_10010774_pt1 | contig 11229 bp, 8 predicted proteins | sample SSMForm2O_FD_200262 | JGI IMG/M metagenome (GOLD analysis project Ga0272442, IMG submission 200262) | Marine sediment archaeal communities from Little Sippewissett salt marsh, Falmouth, MA, United States - SSM-Form-2O | ecosystem: Environmental > Aquatic > Marine > Wetlands > Sediment ...
CGGAGGGCCCCGCGGTCATTCCAGGAGGCTTTCGTAGATCTGCTCGACGCGCTCGGCCTGTTTCGCAGGGTCGAAGCGGGCGAGCGCGGTCCGGCGGGCCGCGTCGCCCATCCGCCGACGGAGGGCGGCGTCCTTCCCAAGCTCGATCATCGCCCCGGCCAAGTTCTCCGGCGTGTCGTCAACCACCAAGCCGTCCTCACCATCGGTGACCAACTCGGGCAGCATGCCCCGGCGGGCGGCGATCACCGGGCGGCCGAGCGCCATGGCCTCCCGGGCGGCGCGGCACGAGCCGTCGGTGCCCGGCACCAGGAACACCTTCACGTCCAGCGCCGACAGCGCGGCGACATAGTCATCGCCGCGAAGGTAGCCGGGGAACACGGTGACCTCGTCGAGGCCGAGCTGCCGGGCGGGCCGGACGGCGACGGTCTCCTTGTGCGTACCCCGGCCGATGATCACCAGCTTCAGGTTGGGCACCTGTCCGCGTGCGACGGCGGCGGCCTGGAGCAGGATGTCGAAGCGGCGCCGCTTCTGGATCCGCGCCGCGATCCCGACCACGAAGTCTTCCGGGGCCAGGCCCCACGCGGCACGCAGGTCGGGCCGTTCGCGTCCGGGGTCAAATCGGCTCAGCTCGATGGCCGTGTCCACGACGGCGCAGCGTCCGGGCGGGAACCGGAACCGGCGCACGTCGGCGTCCCGCGCCGCGGCGGACAGTTCGATCAGCGCATCGGCCCGCCGGGGGAACAGGAACCGGGTCCGGAGATCGGCCCGCATCGGAGCGGCGGCATGGTTGGTCCGCACGATCTTGGGCCGGTGTCTCGCGTGGCGCGCCGCGAGGGCCGCGGTCAGATGATCGTTGACCAGGTTACAGTGGACGATGTCGAACGCCCGGTCGTCCAGGAACCGCGCCAGGGCCCGGGCGTCGCGGCGGATGGTGAGCACGTTGAAGTGCTTACGGAGCTCGAACTGCGTGGTGGTGGCCAGGCCGTACCGGGCGGCAGCCGAGTCGATGTACCCGGCATCGGGCTGCGCCGGGGCGGGATGTGCGAAGACGACCTCGTGCCCGCGCGTCTGGAGCTGACCGGCGAGGCGCACGGCCGGCTCGGCCGGTCCGGTCAGCTTGTGGTTGCTGAACAGGTGCAGCGTTCTCATGCCGGTGGATCCTGTCCCTGGCTCTCGAAGAAGCGCCGGGCCTCGTCGGATTGGAGCCAGTGTTCGTGCCGGGCGCGGCTGATCGCGTCGATCTCCGCGAGGAACTCGCGTCGGTTCAGCTCGGGCAGGCCGCGGGCGTAGTGCCGGTAGAACCGAAGCCGGTCGGTCCGCGACGGTTTCACGTAGACGTCGTCCAACTGACCCAGGTTACGGATGCGGAACGGGAGGTCGGGCGCCCTGCCGAAGCGGATGTCGCTGACGTCGACCAGGCACAGCTCCCAGCCGTCCTCCAGCTCGCGGACCAGGAGGTTCTTGCCGGACAGGTCGAGGTGCCGCAGTCGGTGCGAGTGGAGGCGCCGGACCAGGTCCGCCGCTTCCCGGATGAACCGGCGCCATCTCCGCACCGCGCCGGCGCCGGTCGGATGCCCGTGCCGGGCGACGTAGTCGCTGAAGCGAACGGCGCCGTCGACGTACTCGGTGATGAAGAACGAGCGCCGGCCGGCCTCCGCCATGGCGAGCGGCCGCGGGGTGGGAATGCCCCGGGCCAGGCACCCGTTCGCGCCCAGCCAGGCGAGCCGCGCCGGCGAGCCGCGGATCCAATCCCCGAGGCGCCGGAGCGCGCCGGGCCGAATGAACTCCTTCACACACCGCGCCGGCGCCCCAGGTTCGCCCGCCGCCTCCACGAGGGTCACCCGGGTGCGGAGGTCGGACTTCAGCACGTCGCTGCTCTTGCCGCCGGCGGTCTTCGACTGGTGCTCCCGGATCACACGGCACACCTGGTCGGCCGGGAAGTCGGTCCTGCGGTAGAGGGAGAACCCCGAGGCGCGCTCGCGGCGGAACCCCGTGGATCGCTTCACACACCGCTTGGTGCGACTCGTATAGCGCCGCTCGCGGAGGGCGACGACCCCCCGGCCCGCGGCGCGGGCGAACGCGTCCACCTCGGCCGAGTCCGCGCCGGCGCCCAGGTACTCCCGGATGAAGGCGAGGCGGTCCCCCGCCGTGACCCGGTTTCCCAGGTACGCAAGGAGTTGCGCCACGTTGGCGGCGCGGCGGCGGCGCGACACCGTCACCCCGACGCTCACCCGGTGCAGATCGATGAGCAGAAGTTCGTCGCCGGACACCAGGATGTTCCCACCGTGCAGGTCGCGATGGAGAGCACCGCGGTCATGGGTGGCGCGGACGAGGTGTGCGACCCGGCGGAGCAAGGCCCGCTTCCCCCGGAACGCCTCCCCCGTGGCCACGGCCCCAAGCTCGTCCGCGATGACTTGGCCGAGGGGGTGCGCGTTCTCGACCTCGGCGCTGATGAGGACGGCGTCGGTCAGCACGCCGGCCACCCGTCGCTCGCCGAACGCCACGGCCCGTGCGGCGGGGATGCCGCGCTCGGCGAGGGCGCGCGAGGCGCGCCATTCGGCGGACGCGCGCGAGGGCAGCAGCAGGTACTTGAACCGGTTGCCGAGCGAGCCGGCCCGGTGCCGCTTGATGAAGACGGCCCGGCCGTCCAGTTCGAGGCGGTAGACGGAGCGGGTGGTGGTCCGCTTGATGCGCTCCGCGCCGGCCGACTCGGGCCGGTCGAGGTTGGGGATGATGACCTCGCGGAGCGGGGCGTCGAGCCATCTCTCGGCGATCCACCGGGCGCCCCGGAGCGTGAAGCTCGTCAGCTCGGTCTCCTCATCGTGCAAGAGGTCACCCCGGGTTCGGCAGGCCGTGACCGGCGGGCGGAGATGCTCACGGCTCACGGCTTACGGTTTCCTGTCGTCCGCTGGGCAGCTCGCCGACCGAGCCCCGCCGGTTCATTTCCCACAGCTTGGCGTATCGGGCGAACGTGGCCACGGCCGACAGCCCGCAGAGCAGAAAGCCGTGGAACCCGTCGAGGACGCCGAGCTTCAGGACGTACATCTTGAGAAACTTGGCGGGGGGCTTGGCCAGCAGATGCCAGGACCGCGCCCGTGTGCCCCGGCGGAACATGTCGGCGGCGGACAGCGATGAATACCGGCCCAGTTTCTCGAAGTAGTTCTTCAGGGTACGGTCCGTGTAGTGGATGTAGGGGGCGTCGATCTGGCCGACGCGCCCGTCGATGACGCAGTCGGCGTGGACCTCCTGGTCCATGTAGCGCCCTCGGTCGCGCTTGAACAGGCGGTGGGTGTAGTCGCGGTTCCAGCCGCAGTGCCGGATCATGGCTCCCAGGAAGTAGGTCCTCCGCGCCACGCGGAAGCCGTCGTATCGGTCCCCTTGCCGGATCGCCTGCTGGGCGGCGGCCTGGAGCTCGGGGGAGATGCGTTCGTCGGCGTCGAGGATCATCACCCACTCGCCGGCGGCCTGGGGGATGATCCAGTTTTGCTGGGCGGCGTAGTGGACGTATTCGTGCTGGACGACGTTGGGGGTGAACCGGCGGGCGATCTCGCAGGTGCGGTCGGTGCTGAACGAATCGCAGACGATGATTTCGTCGGCCCAGGCCGCCGTCTCGAGGCACTCGCGGATGTTTTGTTCCTCGTTCTTGGTGAGCACGATGACGGTGACCTTGCCGGGCTTGGCGGGCACGTCGCGGGCGCCGTCCCACGCGGACGGGACGCTTGTGCCCTCGGGGGCGCCGAGGATCCCCGCGGTCGAGTGCGATTTCGGCCCGCCGCAGATGACCACCCGGCCGCCCAGCGACTCGACCCGCGCCCGCTCCCGGACGTTCGACTCCACGAAGTCGGTCCCGCGCGCGAACACGGCCGGCTTCAGCGCCCGGATCAGCTCGTCGGGGATGCGCTCGTCGAGCTCGGTGACGAGGTCGACGCAGCCAACCGACGCGAGGACCCGGGCGCGGTCCTCCCACGGATTGAGCGGCCGGCCCGGCCCCTTGTTCGAGCGGACCGCGGCGTCGGAATGGAGTGCGACGGCGAGGACGCCGTGCTGCCGGGCGGCCTCGAGGAAGCTGACGTGGCCGGGGTGCAGCAGGTCGAAGGCGCCGTCGGCGAGGACCAGGGGGCCGTCACCGCGCAACTCGTCGGCGCGGCGCCGCAGTTCGTCGTGGTCTCGGATGATCTCGGCCATGGGTTTCATCCGAAGCCCGGGCCCGGGCGGCCAAGGCGAACTCGCGCGATCGGGATCCGAGGTCCGGCGTCGCCCGTTCACATCTCGAAGTCGTCGCCCAGGTACCGCTCGCGCACGGTCTTGTCCGCGACCACCTCCTCCGGGGTGCCGTGCATGAGGATGACGCCTTCGTCGATGATGTAGGCGCGGTCGGTGATGGAGAGGGTGTCGCGCACGTTGTGATCGGTCAGCAGGATCCCGATGCCGCGGTCCCGCATGTTGGACACCATCTGCTTGATGTCCGACACCTTCTTGGGATCGACGCCGGAGAACGGCTCGTCCAGCATCACCACGCGAGGCTCGGTCAGGAGCGCCCGGGCGATTTCGAGCCGGCGGCGTTCGCCTCCGGACAACTGGAGGGCCAGCGCGTCGGCCAGCCGGTGGAGGCCGAACTCCTGGAGTACGGCCATTCCCCGCGCGTGGTGTTCGCTCTTCGGCACGTCGAGGGTCTCGATGATGGCGATGATGTTGTCGAGCACGGTCATCCGCTGGAACACGGAGGGCTCCTGGGAGAGATAGCCCATCCCGCGGCGGGCCCGCTTGTACATGGGCAAGTGGGTGACCTCCTCGTCCCGGAGGAAGACCGAGCCGCCGTCGGGCGAGATCATGCCGATGGTCATCCGGAACGAGGTGGTCTTCCCGGCTCCGTTGGGACCGAGCAGCCCCACCACCTGGCCGGGGTCGACCGCGTAGTTGACGTTGTTTACCACGGTCTTGTGGCCGTAGCGTTTGACCAGTTTCTTGACTTCGAGCAAGGCCATGGCGCCGACCTCAATTGATGAATTTCCAGCGCGTGATTGGCCAGAACACAAAGAACGCCTCGCCGATCAGATGGGGCTGCTTGATCACGCCCCAGTGCCGGCTGTCGAAGCTGTTGGGGCTGTTGTCGCCCATCACGAAGTACTCGTCGTCGCCGAGCTTCTGGGGGCGGCTGACCCCGAAATCGTGGGGGATCCGCGGCGACGTGTAGAAGATGTCGCGCCACAGGCGCACGTCCCGGACGGCCACGTCGCACCGGTCCACGCCGAACTGCGCCGCGCTGGTCTGCTCGTCCAGTGCGGCGATCCGGTCGGCGAGGATCTCGGTGGGGGCCGTCTCGTCGAAATCAATGAGCATCTCGTCGTCCACCTTGAGCGTGACCCGGGCGTCGACGTTCGAGAACTCGAGCACCTGCTCGCCGGTCGCGTCGAAGCCGGCGGAGGCGCTCCGAACAACGGTGCCATCGCAGGAGAGCGTGGCTGGCTCGCCGGGCTTCCCCAGCGGCAGACGGAAGGCGTAGTGCGTGTCGTTCTCGCTCAGTTTGCCGGTGAGATAGCCCGATCCGCCCAGGTGTCGGAAGTGAAAGGCGAGCCGGACGTCGCCGACCACGTTGAACCGGCTGTCCGCCTCCCGGGCCAGGGTGGTCTTCTGGTCCGTCTCGACGCGGTCCTCGATCCGGGGCCGGTACTCGAGGGAACACTCGGTCTGGAACGCCGCGCCCTTCAGGACGACGGCCCCGTCGCTCCGGGTGATGGCGCCGGGGTTGTGCCGGCGCCAATGCTGGAAGAAGGTCACGCCCCGCCGCTTCAGCAGCTCGTCGCTGGTGACCGGGACGAACAGCACGTTCTGGACGCGGTCCGGCTTGCGAGAGATCCTCCCGTTGATGAACACGTCGCCGTTCTTGACCTGGATGTGCTGCCCCGGCAGGCCGACGAGACGCTTGACGTAGTTGACGTAATCGGCGCTGCCCGGGTAGGTGACGGTTCCGTTCTCATGTGGGATCGCGTCGTCCGGGCGAATCTGGGCGCGGTAGTAATTGATCCGGTGCTGGTCGATCTTGAACACGATCACGTCCCACTGCTGCGGCGGGTGCAGGTCGTACTGGAATTTGCTGACCAGGATCCGGTCGCCGCCGACCTCGCTGCCGATGAGGGTCGGCTCCATCGACGAGGTGGGAATCCGGAACGCCTCGACCGCGTAATGGCGGATGATCATGGCCAGCACGAAGGCGATGGCGAGGCTCTCTGCGTATTCCCGGATGGTCAGGCGAGTAATCTTCATCCACGCCCCCAAAGCTCGGAGCCGAGTGAAAACACATTATAGCCGCCGGCGGGCACCATGGCAATCATGACCGCGCCGGCCGGTCGTTGAAAACGGCGGCCGGGGCGGGTAGAATCCGAGAAGACTGGAACCGGCCCCCGGCGTGCGTCCCGAACAACCAGGAGTGCAACGTGAGAGCAAGAGGACGATTGCGATTGCAATTGAAGGCGGGACTGGGGCGCGGGATGTGGGGGATGGTGCTGGGGTGCCTCGCCGTCGCCTGCGGGCGAGCGGACGCCGGGGAGCCGGGCAAGACGATCCTCGGCGTCGGGAGCTACTGGCGCGTCTATGAGGTGAAGTCGGACAAGGTCGTCCCCCGGGCGGTGCTCAAAGAGACCGACCCGACCGCAGCGAAGCCGAAGGTGTTCGGGCCGGACCTGAACACCGATCCGCCGCCGCCGGAGTGGTTCACGCCGGACTTCGACGACCGGGCCTGGTTCCGCGCCCCCGGGCCGTTCTTCGGCGGGGTCCGCGGCTGGGCCCGCCGCTACACCGACCGGAACACGGCGCGGTTCTGCCTCCGCGGGAAGTTCACCGTGGCCGACCCCGCGGCCGTGAAGAGCCTGGCCCTGTCCCTTCGCTACCGGGGCGGAGTCGTCGTTTACCTCAACGGCACGGAGGTCTGCCGCCAGCACCTGCCCCAGGGGACGCTCGGGCCGGACACACCGGCGGCGGTGTATCCGCTCGACGCCTACGTGGACGCCAAGGGCAACGTGCTGCCCGGCCTGTACCACATCGGCCGCCGCATCAAGCAGGGCGAAAAAGATCTGTCGGCTCGCGTGGCCGGGCGTGAGCGGAGCGTCGGCCCGGTCGCCCTGCCGCTCGGGCGGCTTCGCAAGGGGACCAACGTCCTCGCCGTCGACGTTCGCCGAAGCGGGTTCCGGCCCCCGGCGCTGAAGTGGTCCCGCCGCAACCAGGGCGTCTGGCCGCACCTGCAACTGACCCGGCTCCACCTGGCGGCGGCGGGCCCGGTCGTGCCCAACACGGCGCGGCCGGCCGGGGTCCAGGTCTGGAACCAGGACGTGCACCGGATCTTCTCGATCGTCGAGTACGGCGACCCGCACACGGTCCTGCGGCCCATCCGCCTGGTCGGGGCGCGGAACGGCATCTACTCCGCCCAGGTCGTCGTCGGATCGACCCGGGCGATCCAGGGGCTGCGGGCGGTCGCCGCCGCGCTCGAGCGGGAAGGCGGCGGGGGCGCCGTCCCCGCGTCGAGCGTCCGGGTGCGGTACGTGGGCCCCTCGACGCTGGGCATCTCGGCCAGTCACAGCGGCCTGGGCTACCCGGGCTGGACGGCGATCCCGGCGTTCGCCGTGCTGAGCGATGCTCCTCCCGCAAAGATCAAGCCCTCCACGCTCCAGACGAACGCCTCGTCGCGCGCCGCACTCGGGCTCCCATCGACGATGAAGCCGGCCGCCGTCCAGCCCGTCTGGATCACCGTCCACGTGCCCACGGACACGCCGGCCGGGCGGTACACGGGGGCGCTGACGATCTCCGCACAGGGCATCCCCGAGGTCCAGGTGCCGGTCGAGCTCGAGGTGGTCGACTGGACGCTGCCCGATCCGGCGGGCTTCCGCACGTTCATCAGCATCTACCAGTCGCCGGAGTCGGTGGCCATTCAGTACAAGGTGCGGATGTGGTCGGAGAAGCACTGGGCTCTGCTGGAGAAATCGTTCCGGCTCCTCGGCTACCTGAGCAACCGCCTGGTCGTCATCCCGCTGGTGAACCGGACCGAGTTCGGCAACGACGAGTGCATGGTGCCGTGGATTCGGAAGAAGGACGGGACGTTCGCCCACGACTTCACCGTCCACGACCGCTACGTCCGGCTGGCCAGGAAGCACTGTGCGATCCGGTTCATGTCCTACCAGGTCTATCGCTCGCACGGCTGGGGCCCGCCGAAGCCCGACAAACCGACGTACGTGACCGTCGTGGATCCGGCTGCGGGCAAGCGGGAGGCGATGAAGCTCCCGGCGTATGGGACGGCCGAGAGCACGAAGCTCCTCCGACCGTTGATGGCGGCGGTCCGGCGGCGGTTCGGCCAGGGGGGCCTCGCCGAAGGGGCGACGCCGGTGCTGGGCATCTGCCACGATGGCGGCGTGAATCGGACCGTCGCCGCTCAATTCAAAGAGGTGTTCCCCGAGGGCCGCTGGCACTACGGCGCCCACGGCCGGCGGAACCGCGGCTACGGCTACGCGGAGTATCTCTACGTGCCGTGGGCGATCGCCTCGCCGCGGGCGAAGCGCCGGTACGGATGGCGCCCCAAGCCCGGCGAGCCGGTCATCGTGATGAGCCAGCGGATGCGGCTCCCCATCCAGCCGCCGGTCGCCATCCGAACGATGGCCGAGCGGGCGCTCCTGCTCGGCGACCGCGGGGCCGGCCGGATGTGCCTCGACTACTGGCCGGTCGAGGGCAGCGCCAAGGTGATGATCCAAAGCCTGTACAGCCGGTGGCCGAAGTCGAGCGCCGGCCAGCGCTCGCCGCAAATCGGATACCTCGCCTCACCCGGCCGGGACGGCGCCACGTCGACGGTCAAGCTGGAGATGCTGCGCGAGGGGCTCCAGGAGGCGGAGGGGCGGATCCTGATCGAGGGGGCGCTGGTCGACAAGAGAATCTCCGGCCCCCTGGCCGCGACCTGCCGGACGCTCCTCGACAAGCGGGCCGACCTGTGCCGGATCGCCCACGGCAACCCGCGGCCGATTACGTCGACGTTCAACGCCGGTTGGCAGAAACAGGCGGCGGACACCTATCGCCTGGCGGCCCAGGTGGCCAAGACGCTGAGGGCGAAGTGAGGTCCTTTGGAAGGGAAAGGCGATGTCCGACAAGCTGCGTTGTTGTGTGATCGGCTGCACGGGGCGGTGGTATCAGACCATCCACCATCCGTCGCTGCGGCGGCTGGAAGACCGCGTGCGCCTGGTGGCGGGCACGTCGCGCGACCCGGAGCGCCGCGAGCGGATCACCGGTGAGATGGGGTTCGAGGCGGCCTACGCCGACATCGACGAAATGCTGGACACGGAGCGGCCGGACTTCGTCTTCCTCTCGGTCAAGCACACCGAGACAGCGGGGATGGCGCGCCGCGTGCTGGCCCGGAAGATCCCGGTCATGATGGAGAAGCCGGTGGGGCGCAACCCCGACGACGGGCGCACCGTCCTCCGCGCCGCCGAGTCGGCCGGCGTGCCCACCATGGTCGCCTTCAACCGCCGGTTCAACCCGTTCCTGGTCCGGGCCAAGCAGCTCGCCGGGGAGCGGGGCGGCATCTCGCACTACGTCGGCGAGTGGATGCGGCACGACGTCGTGGCGCCCCGGTCGATGATGGGTTCGGCCCTGCACATGATCGACGCCATCCGCTTCCTGGCCGGCGACGTGGCCTCGTTCAGCGGCGTCGGCAGCGCGGCGCGGTACTTCGACGAGGCGATGGTGGCGTCGGCGTTCCACCTCACGTTCGAGAGCGGCACCGTCGGCACCTTCTCGCACAACGTGCGGACCGGGCGGGCCTACGAGCGCTACCGCATCCACGCGGAGAACTGGACGGCGACGGTGAGCAACCCGCCGCCGGGCCGGTTCGACGGGCGGATGTTCCTGGAGGTCGAGTCGGGCGACCGCCGGGTCGAGCGGATCACGCTCGAGAGCCTGAAGCCGGAACAGCGGTGCGCCCACTACACGCAGGGCTTCTGGCAGGAACACGAGCATTTCGTCGACTGTCTGCTCTCGGGGAGGGAGCCGTCGCCCAGCGTGGCCGAGGCGATCAAGTCACAGCAACTCGCCCAGGATCTCCTTCGGGCCGTCGCCCCGCCGGAGCAGGTAGACGGATAGGTCCACCCGGGCCGATCGCTCAGTTCACGACGTGGATGGGCTCGCCGGCGAGGAAGGCGGCGACGTTCTCGGCGGTGGCCTGCATCAGGCGCCTCCTCGCCGCCTGCGAGGCCCACGCGATGTGCGGGGTGATGACGCAGTTCCTCGCGGTCAGGAGCGGGCTATGGGCGGGGATTGGCTCGGTCTCGACGACGTCCACGGCGGCGCCGGCGAGGGCGCCTCGGTTCAGCGCGTCGGCCAGGTCCCGCTCGATCACCAGCCCGCCCCGTGCGGCATTGATGAGGAACGCGTCGGGCTTCATCCGCCCCAGCAGGTCGGCGTTGACCATCCCGGCGTTGTCCGCGGTCTGCGGGCAGTGGAGCGTGACCACGTCGGACTCGGCGACCAGGTCGGACAGGGGCCGCCAGGCGAACGGCTCGTAGTCCGGCGGCTCCTTCCGGACGACGTCGCAGGCGAGGACGCTCATCCCGAAGGCGTGGGCCAGCTCGCCCACGCGGCGGCCGATGCGGCCGAAGCCGACGATGCCCATCGTCTTGCCGTGCAATTCGACCAGCGGCGTCTTCCAGAACGTGAAGTCGATGCATTGCGTCCACTCGCCGTCGTGGACCGCGCGGTCGTGGAGCCCGACGTGGAGGCACCGCTCGAGCAGCAGGGCGAAGACGTGCTGGGCGACGGAGTCGGTGCTGTACACGGGCACGTTCGAAACTCGGACGCCCCGCTCGCGCGCCGCGGCGACGTCGACCACGTTGTAGCCGGTCGCCAGGACGGAGATGAAGCGGAGTGTGGGAAGTTGGTCAAGCGTGTCGGCGGTCAGCGGCGTCTTGTTGGTCAGGAGGATCTCGGCGCCGCGGGCGCGTTCGAGGATGAGGTCATCGGGCGTGCGGTCATGGACGGCGAAGTCGCCCAGTGCGGCGACGTCGTCCCACGGGTTGTCGCCCGGATTGAGCGTGTATCCGTCGAGGACAACGATGCGCATGTCTTGCTCCTCCCAGCGATAGCGGACCGGTCAGACGCCGGGCCCTATGGTATCATGGCGCTGGCCGGATGGCCAATCTGCGGCGTAGAATTGCTGTGTGGGGGCGGATTTCGCGGGGATTTTTTTCCACGTTTTTCCGT
>Ga0272442_10010776_pt1 | contig 11227 bp, 9 predicted proteins | sample SSMForm2O_FD_200262 | JGI IMG/M metagenome (GOLD analysis project Ga0272442, IMG submission 200262) | Marine sediment archaeal communities from Little Sippewissett salt marsh, Falmouth, MA, United States - SSM-Form-2O | ecosystem: Environmental > Aquatic > Marine > Wetlands > Sediment ...
ACTTGAACTCAAGGTCCGGCTTCGCTATCGACTTCTCGATCTCTTCCGCCATCTTCCCCTGCACGATACCCCTGAGGTTTCCGAGCGACGTCGGGAACCCGGTTTCAGGCTCCTCCTCGACGTCTTCCTCGACCGGGAGGTCGCTCTTCATCCCCCACTCGACCTCGGTCACTATCGGGTAGCCCTCGATTTCGGACATCTTCTCGGCCACTTCGTTCAGCTCGGCCCCGGCTTCTTCCTCGGACACGCCGTACATCGCGGTCAGCATCCCCATCCCGAGGTTCTGCATATCTTCCGGCGACGCGTCGGTGTCCCACTTCTCGAACAGCTTCCTGCTGAACTCCAGCTCGGTCTGTGAGACCTTCTCCAGTTCGCCGGTCATCGGCGTGACCCACAGTTCGACCGTCATCTCCTGGGTCATCTCGGTCCCGGACTCCTCCTCGAGCATCTCGACCAGGTAGGTAAGCACCCACTCCTCGCACGGGAACCCGTTTATCGCCTTCTCCTCGCCCGGGCCGGTCACCGTCAGTTCGGTGTTGACGATTTCGTAGCTGCCGCGCGACTCCACCGTGACCTGCATCGAATCCGAGAAGCCTTCCATCTCCTCGAAGTCCGGGAACTCGAGCGGCCGCTCGGTGTAGGTCATGTTGGCGTGGTCGAAGTCCCAGATGAGATCGAGGTCCAGCCTCGTAACCCGGGTCCCTCGTCCGCCGCCCGCGCCGAACGCGCCCATCATCCCGCCGACGAACCCGGCTTCGTAGTCCTCGGCCTTCTTGTCGCCCTCGTACTTCGCCGTCTCCTCTGTCTCGAGTTCGCCCATACCGGAGAGCATCGTCGTCCGGGAAATCCGCTCTATAGTCGCGTCCGCGAACAGGACGGGCGCGCCCAGCGCCAGTACCAGCAATACCGCAATCGTTCTGGACATATGAGTACCTCCGAGGCGGATTATAGGCCCGGGCTCGCGGGCGTCAACGCGGCGACCTCGCCCGTTCCAGTCTCCTTCGGACGTCCTCGCCTCTCCGACCGGCCGACTTGACTGGCCGTTCTGCCCGACTCGGGGTATAATTCCCTATCCGGAGTCTGGTTGACTGAGAAATCCCGCCTGCCGCTGCTCATGGCTGCGGCGGCCGTGGTTGTCGCCTCGACGGCCTATGCCGGCGTCGACAACCTGCGACTGCTGGGAAGAAACACCCAGAACTTCGCCCACCTGATGGACGTCGAGGTCGTCGGGGACCGGGCCTTTGTCTGCAACGGGCTCGGCTCGGGTCTCGAGGTCTACGACATCACCAACCCGTCCAGCCCTTCCCGGACCTGGACCGACGGACCCGACGCCTGGCGCGCGCGCAGCTACGGGGATACGGTGCTCTTCCTGTTCTGCCGGCTCGACGGTGTCGTGCTCTACGACATATCCGGAACCGGCAACCCTGTCCGCGGCGGGCAGTACGACCCACCCGGCAACCGCGAGGCGCTGGAGGGCGGCGCGCTTGTCGGCAGCAGGCTCTACGTCGCCGCGCACCAGAACGGCATCTACGAAATCGACGTGTCTAATCCGAACTCACTCCAGAAGACCGGCGCATTCTCGCTGGCACCCGAAGCGCGGGCCTGGAACGTCGAAGCCCGCGACTCGTTCCTATTCGTTGCCAACGGACGGCATGGGCTGGCCGTTGTCGGTATCGAGGGCGGCCTGCACCTTGTCACCCGGCTCGAGTTGCCCGGCCTGGCCAACGATATCGTCCTCGACGGCGACGTCGCCGCGCTCTCGCTCGGCGCCCACGGACTCGTCACCGTCGACCTGTCCGACCCGCACGACCCGGTCCTGCTCGACACCGTCCCGTCGATGGGTTCGGCCTGGGGGCTGGGCATCAGCGGGAAGCTGGTCATCTGCGGTTCCTGGCGCTACATGGAGCTGTTCGACATCACCGACCCGACTTCCATCACGCTCGCCGGTTGGGACAACACCCGCACCTGGGCGCACGGAGCCGACATCCGGGACGACAGCGTCATCGCGGTGGCGGACTGGCGCGGCATGGCCTGCTACCGGGTCGGTCCCGACCCGGGCGCGGACATCGACATCAGACCCGAGGTTGTGGATTTCGGCACCGTCGGCGATTCCGACGACACCACCGTGGTCGTCTACAACCGGGGAGCGGGGCGACTCGACGTGGTTTCGGTCGAGACGCCGACCGGCATCAGCGTCGAACCGGACAGCTTCTCGGTCGGGCCGGGCGACAGCGCGGTCGTCACCGTCACCGCTTCCGGCCCGGGCCAGTTGAACGAGTACATCGAGTGGGGTTCGAACGACCCGGACCGGCCCGAGTGGAACCAGGAGGTCTACAAGAACAACACCGCCTTCCCGCAGCAGGGTTCGCTTGCCCCGGACTTCGACCTCGAGGACACCGAAGGTAACCTGCACAGCCTGTCCGGCTGCCGCGGCAAGGTTGTCTACATCCAGTTCGGCGCCTCGTGGTGACCGCTGTGCGGGCCGCAGTCTGCGGCAATCGACGGCTCGATGTTCGAACGCTGGGATACTTCGGACGTCGCCATCTTCGCCATCGGCTCCGCCCGGCGGCAGTTGCTCGAGTTCATCGACGTCTTCGGCATGCGTTTCACCGGGCTCATCGACGGGTCCGGCGTATACTCGACCTACCGGGTCCCGCACGCAGAGGCGCCCTACCCGCAGGACTACATCGTCGACCGGGACGGCATCGTCCGCTACTGGTCCGACCAGTTCGACGCGCAGGAAGTCATCGCGACCATCGACCGGCTGCTCGGCACCGGCATCGAGCACCGGCCCGCCAGCCCGCGCTTCCGTTCCCGGCTCAACCTCGAGCTCGCCCCGAACCCGGCGCGCGGTTCGATGCTGGTGCAGGCACGTGGTGTCGAGGGCACGGCGCTGGTCGAGGTTTGCGACCCGGCCGGCCGGGTCATCGAGACCGTCGGCGACGTCGGCAGCGCCCCGTTCGTCTGGAACGCCGACGTCCCGGTCGGCATCTACCTGCTGCGGTTGCGCGACGGGAACCGGACCGTCGCCCGGCCGGTGGCGGTCGTCCGCTGACACCGGCGGTCGTCTTGCTTCGGGCCCCGTCCGCAGCGATACTCTGACATGCTCCGGCTGGCGCTCCCGGTACTGCTTCTCGCGGCGGCGGCATCCGGCTTCTTCCCGGTATCGGTCCGGAAGGACGACCAGCTTTACCCCGCCGTCTCCTTCGACGGTGACAACTTCCTCGTCACCTGGCACGATACCAGGGACATGCCCTCGGTGAACGTCTACGCCTGCCGGGTATCGACCGACGGCCGGGCGCTCGACACCGCCGGCATCCGGCTCGCCGGCAGCCAACGCGACCAGCTCGTGCCGCGCGTGGTGCACTCCACGCAGGACTGGTTTGTCATCTACCAGGAAGGGTGCTGATTCACCCGTGACGTGAAGGGCGTCCGGGTGACGCCCGAAGGCACCGTCGCCGACCGCATCGCCATAAACGTCTGGGACGAGGACCAGCTTCTTCCCGACATTGCCTGGGACGGCGAGGACTTCCTCGTCTGCTGGGCGGACCGCCGCCACTCCATCGACCAGGTCTACTGCACCCGCGTGCTTGGGAACGGATCCGTTCCCGACCCGGTCGGCCTGCGCCTGCCCTGCCAGGACGACACGCTCTTCCAGACCGCACCTGTCATCGCCTCGAACGGCACGAACCACCTGCTCGCCTGGCTCAGCCTGCGCGCGCGGGGCACTGTCGTGCAGGCCGTCCGCCTCGGGCTGGAAGGCAGCCCGCTCGACTCGGTCCCGCTCGACCTGACCCCGGACAGCCTGTTCGACGACTGGGTCGCGGTCGGCTGTGACGGAGAGGACTACCTCGTCACCTGGTCCGGCCAGGAGCCGAACGGCATCGGCCAGGACCTCTCCTGCATCCGCATCGGCTCGAACGGCCTGCCGCTCGACTCCGCCCCGACGCTGGTCTGCCGCACGCCCGGGGGGCTGTCCGAACCTGCACTCGCCTTCCTGCACGACCGCTGGCTCGTTACGTGGACCGACATGCGGGACCGGTTCGACATCTACGCCGCCCGCATCGGCCGCGACGGGAACGTCCTCGACCCGGGCGGGTTCCCGGTCTGCATCAGCGACGAGGTCCAGCGCGAACCCGACGTCGCGGCCGACTCGTCCCGGTTCATCGTCGTCTGGTCCGGCTTCGGCCCGCGGGACGGTTTCGACATCTGGGCCGCGGCCGTCGACACCTCCGGCACCGTCGGCGTCGCCCATCCCGTACCGCAGCCGCGGCCGCCCGGTATCCGCCTGCGCGTCCGGCCGAACCCCGCGCGCGGGCCCGTGACGTTCGAGTCCGACCCACCGGCGGGCCGGGTCGAAATCCGGGACGCGTCGGGGCGCCTAGTGACGGTACTGGATGCCGGCCGAAGGGTCTGGAACAGGCGCGACGCGCGTGGTATCATTGTTGGTGACGGGGTGTACGTTGCCCGCGCCGGTAGTTCATCCCGCAGGTTCGTGATTCTGGAGTGATGTGTGACCGACCCGACAGAACGGAGGATTGACGTGAGAAAAGCCCTGGTGCCCGTGGTACTGGTCCTGCTCTGTTCCGCCGCGCTGGCCCATACCCCCGGCGAGGAAACCTACGAGGCCAAGTGGTCTCTCGACGTGCTTGACGGCCCGCCCGTGCTCGCCGAATCGACCCACGACTACGACGCCCGTTTCTACCGCATCGACCTCGACCTGCCGATGACCTCGGGCGCGATGACCGCCCGGTGCGGCATCTGGCTGAAGAGCGAGGTTCCCGCGCTGGACAGCGCGGTATTCGACTTCCGCAGCCTCGAGTGCGACTCGGTGAAGCACGCCGACTCGACCCTCGACTTCTACGAGAGCTACCTGTCGCTCGCGGTCTATTTCGACGTGCCGGTACCCGAGGACGAATCCATCTATGTCGAAATCTACTACCATCGTAGCTCCGGCACCTCGAACCGCGGCTTCTACTGGTACCAGCGTGACCCGGGGCGCGACCGGCTCCACACCGTCTGCTACACGCTGGCCCAGCCCGAGAACGGCCGGTACTGGTTCCCCTGTTTCGACCACCCTTGGGACAAGGCTGAGCAGGGCTGCCAGGTGAACATCACCGTTCCCGACTCGTTCCAGGCCTGCGCCAACGGCATGCTCGACAGCACGACAACCAACACCGACGGGACGAAGACCTACTGGTGGACCCACCGCTACCCGATATCGTCCTACCTCGTCAACTTCGGGGCGAGCGTCTTCTCGGTCTGGCAGCAGTGGTGCGAGCCCGCGCCCGGCGAGTCGATGCCCATAATCAACTACGTCTGGCCCGAGGACTCGGTCGCCTCGCTCACCTCGTTCCAGAACGTCCCGGACATGGTCGAGTTCTACTCCGAACCGGACCGTTTCGGCACCTACCCGTTCATCGAGGAGAAGTATGGCCACGTCGCCGTGTACCCGTTCGGGGCCGGGGGCATGGAGCACCAGACGATGACGACCGTCCACCGGCAGTGGGTCACCCGAGGCTCGGAGTCCGGCATCGCCCACGAACTCGGCCACATGTGGTTCGGCGACTTCCTCACCTGCTTCATCTGGGCCGAGATCTGGATAAACGAGGGCGGGGCCAGCTACCTCGACCCGCTCTGGATGTACCACTTCTACGGCCGCAACTACTTCATCGAGGACATGGAGAACTACGCCGACGGGTTCTTCGACGCCGACCAGCGCGACCGGCACCCGATCTACGACCCCGGTCTCTCGCGTTTGTTCGACTGGGGCCACACCTACTGCAAGGCCGCCTGGGTCAACCATATGACCCGGTACGTCGAGGCTGACACCGTATTCGACTCCCCCGGCATCTGGTGGGAAACCGAACGGGCCTTCCTCGACAGCTTCGCCTTCGGCACCGCAACCACCGAGGACCGGAAGCGCATCCACGAGGACATCACCGGGCTAGAACTCGACTGGTTCTACGACGAGTGGGTCTACCAGGCCGGGTTCCCGTACTACTCGGTCAACTGGTTTACCCGGCAGACGACCGACGGCTGGGAGCTTGTCGTCGACATCGGCCAGAACAACGGCCAGCAGGCACCCGACTGCTTCCACATGCCGGTCGAAATCCTGGCCAACATGAGCTCCGGGGACACGCTCCTCCACTGGGACATCGAGTCCAACCCGCAGCGCAACGTCTTCGAGATGCCCGAGGAGGTGACCGGCATCGTCTTCGACCCGGGTACGTGGCTCCTGCACAAGAGGAGCATCACCAGCGGCATCGAGAACGAACTGCGACCCGAGGTCGGGGTCAGCCGTCCCGTGCTCCACGCGCCGTCGCCCAATCCCGCCACGGACCGCGCGGTACTGAGATTCGCCCTGCCCCACGCCGAGGACGTCGACCTGTCGGTCTTCGACGTGAACGGCCGTCTCGTCCGGACACTCGCGTCCGGGCGGCACCCGGCCGGGGTCCACGCCGCGACCTGGACCGCGAACGCAATCCCGGCCGGCATCTACCTCGTCCGGCTGCGGGCCGGCGACCGGACCGAAGTCAGGAAACTGGTACTGGAGTAGCGAAGAGAACCGGTTCCCGGGGGCGCGCCGCTACGTGAAACGGGCGGCGCGCTCTCCGTCTTTGTCCCGGCCTGGTTTCGCCTCGAACGAGTAGAAGTCCTTCAGCACGCGCTGGAGCCGCGCCGTGGTCTCGTCCGGTATCCGCCAAACCCCGCGGATTATCGCCGAGAGACCCATGATATGCCCGCTCGGCCAGGTGTTCTGGCCGTGGTGGAACCGGATGTAAAGCTTGTCGCACTCCTCGTGCGGCACGTCCAGCGTCACGATCGAGTCCGACCCGAACTCGGAGGTGTACTTGAACATCAGGTCGGTGTCTTCGGCCATCCCCTTCGCCGGGTACCGGATGTCGGTCTTCCGGAACATCACCGTGCCGTGGATGCGGTTCGACGTGAAGAACTTGGCGCTGTTGTACTCGAACGAGTACCGCAACTGGCGGTTGAGGAATGTGCAGACCTTGTCGGAATCGGCCTCGAGCGGCGCCGCCTGGTACTCGATGCGCGTCGGCCCGTGCCAGTCGTCGTCGTCCCACTGGATGATGTAGTCACCCCACGCCTCTTCGATGCCGACGTTGCGCAGTTCGCCCAGCTTCTTCTCACCCTGGGGCAGGACCACCTCGCGCACCAGCGGCCGGCCGGCGTCGTCGGTCGGCACCTCCCCTTCGACCGCGAGCCGGTAGTCACCGTCGTTGACAACGAGCAATTCGCGGTGTGACGCCGGGTAGGTCTGTTCCAGGAAACAGCGCATCGCGGCCCGGGCCCACCTCTCGTGGTGCGGCGTCTTGCCGGTTATCATCACCGCACTCGTCCTGACAGGCCGGTCGGCACCGGGTCTCGCTGTGGTCATCGCTTCTGCGCTAGTCTAGGCGCTCGCGTGCGACTATCAACCCCCGCCCTCGCCGACGACCAGCACCCCGCCGTCACCGACGAAGACCTCCTCCTCGAGCGGCACCATATCGGCCAGTTCGGGCACGGTGTAAAGGTACGGTCGCTTCACCCGGCTGAACCAGACCAGCCGGTCGCCCGCCCGCAGGCGGCCGTCCGCGACGAGCCGGGCGATATCGTCCGTCCTGCGCGGGCTGAGGGTCGTGCGCGTGCCGGTCAGGAGGTAGACCATCCCCGGGTCGTTGCTCAGCAGCCTCCCCTCCAGCCGGTTCCGCTTCAGCCACTGCACGATGCTCAACTCGCGCCACTCGGTCGCATCGTAAACCCCGACCCCGTGTTCGAGCCACTTCGGCATCACCCAGGCCAGCCGGCTGACCGGGTAGGCGAGCCAGAGCAGACCTAGCAGCACGGCCAGGGTTGGCACCAGCCGCGGCCTGTGCCACCGACAGGCGAGAGCGACGGCCGCGTGGTCGAGCGCCCCGAACGCGACCAGAAGGCTGAGCGTCGAGAACGGCGCGAGCATCCGGGTGAACGGCCCGATGCCCATCCGAAGGGTCAGGAAGGAAAGCGCCGCCCCGTAGACGAGCAGGAACAGCAGGCAGACCGACTGCAGCCGCGCGCCCGCGTCGGCCTCGTCCCGAAGCCGACGGAACAGCAGGAACGAGAACCCGGCCGTCATCGGCAGTACGACGAGAAGCGAGCCCCACTTGAGCCACTGGGCGACCCGCCACGGCAGGTACCACTCCAGCACCGCCTCGGACGAAACGACCATGCTCTGCCAGAAGGTGAAGAACGGCTCCTGTCGGGTGCCGGCGAACGTCCCCCTGACCGCCTGGTTGTGCAGGAACCACACCACGAGCGGAGCGGCCGCCGCCAGGCCGAAGAGCAGCGCCTGTCCGAACCGCCGCCCGAAGCTCTTCCGGCGCGGCAACGCGAGCAAGGCGAGTGCGCCGGCCACGACCACGAACACGCCGGCGTACCTCAGCAGACAGGCCATCGCGCCCAGCACGCACGCGGTCACTAGAGAGAAACGGCTGCCGGTCCGGGCGAACCGCGCCAGCGACCAGGCCAGCAGCAGCACGAGCAGCGCGAATAGAGGTTCGGTCCAGGCCATCACCGATACGGTAATGAGCGGGAATGCGGTCAGCACCGCGGCGGTTCCCGCCAGGGCGATGAACCGTGACCGGAAGTACGCGAGCATCAGCCGACCGGCCACGAACACGATGAGCCCGAAGACCAGCGCGTTCAGGAAGCGGGCGGCAACGGAAGGATCCAGTCCCAACAGGCCCGGTACCGCCAGCAGCGCGGGAAGCAGGGGCGGGAAGTCGACCAGCAGCTCGCCGTCGAACCCGACCAGTCCTTCACCCGAAGCCAGCGAGCGTGCCGCGCTGATGTAGTGGACCGAGTCGTGGGTCAGCCCCACCCCGAAACGGTGGTTGGCGAACAGGACGAGCAGGGCACCGGCCAGCGCGAGTACCGCGACAGCGATGTGCCAGCCGACCGGAGCTACGGCAGTGGAATCACGGCCCGGCGAAGCCTCAGCCGCCGTCATCCTCTCCGAACGTCCCCTCCAGTTTGCCGCGCTGGGCGAGTCGGCGCACCAGGTTGCCCATGCTCTCGAACTGGCGCATGCACGTGTCGTATTCCTCCTGCGTCATCCCCGCGGTGCGCGGGTAGCAGAACAGCAGCATCCCGCCCCGGCTGGCCATCAGGGGACGGACCTTGTCGCACGGGAACTCATCGCAGTCCGGGCACATCTCGACCCCGCGCTCGCGGGCACAGGGACGCGCCTTGCACTCGACATCCGCAATCCTGCCATCGGAACGGCACCCGTCGCATCTGACATTTTCCACCGTGTACCGCTCGTGCCCGAAGTACTTGTGCCAGCCGTCGACCAGCCTCTGGCGGACCTCCGTGTCGTCCGACCGGGCCGCACACAGGTGGCAGTTGTAGCCGCAGTGCCCTATCATCCTATCCACTTGTCATCCTCCTGACTGCCGACGTTGCCCGTCAGGACGCGGGTGCCGGAATGTCCTGGCGGGCCTCGGCGAGCCCTTGCGCCGCCTCGATCGTCCTGACTACTTGTGCCGTGACGCGTGCCGCCGGTCCCCCGTCCACCACGTCGTGGTTGAAACTGACCGTGATTTCCAGGATCTCGCGTGGCTCGAGTCTGTCCTTGACGTAACGGGGCCTTCTCGCAATACCGCCCAGCAGCATCCCGCACGAATGGGCGCTCCCGGTTCCGATGGCCCAGCCGCCGCTCGGCACGAACATGCCCACCGATGACACGATGGCCGTGCCGATGTGCTGCTTGAGTAGCTTTGGCTGCTTCAGCACCCACCAGTAGACAATACGCCGGATGAACCAGGGGACCCGCGGGAACCAGCGGACCAGGCTGGCCAGTTGCCGGTTGCCGCGAGGACGCTCCTGGGCGGCGCGGATGTCCTGGTGAACCTCGAGGACGGTCTTCCGGTTGACCGCCCGGATTATGTGCGGGATGACCGTCTTCCGCCCGTCGAGTTCGACCTCAAGCGTCGTCTGGATATCGACGTCATCAAACACCATTAGGCGGCGGCGCCAGTCCACGAAAGCCTGCACCGACTTGTTCTCTCCCAGCACCTTGCCCACGCACCAGATGACGTAGGCGGTGAACGACAGCTTCTCGCCGGTCCTTGTCCGGAACGCCCGCACCTGGCGGCGGGCCTCGGTGACGTCCACCTCCAGCAGCCCGCGCATCGTGTTCCGCTTGTTCCCGATGGTAACGATGTCCCGTGTCAGCCGGCGGGAAATCGGCAGCTTCTCGACTGTGAATCCAGGCTTGCTCACTGGAGGTTATCCCGTCTGTCTGTCAACCCGTCCTGCATAGTGCCCAGCATAGATGGCAGGCCCGGCCTGTCAATTCGGACCGCTTCAGAACTGCGCGGTCACCTTGCCGGAAACGAAGTGGCTTGCCGTGCCGCCCAGCACGAACGTCGACTCGTAGTCGAGCTGGAGATACAGGAACCCGAACAGGTTCAGGTTGACACCCGCACCCGGCACGAGGTCGTATTCCACCCGGCCGGCGTCGCCCCAACTGCGCCCGGCACCGAACCCGCCGGTCACGAACGAGCGCTGCCCGAACCGGACCAGCACCTCGGAGTCGAAACCCAGCTCCCGGTCGGCCTCGGTCGCGACGATGTACCGGTCCTCGTCCGACCAGAGCGTCCCGGTCAGTCTCGTCCGCACCCGGTCGGACCAGGGCATCGTCCAGTCGAGGAACCAGCTCTCGGTCTCCGCGGCCGGGTAGGACGCTTCCCCGCGCCGCTCCCAGGCGCCGGTCAGCCGCCCCGCGCGACCCGGCTCGTACTCGACCCGCACCTCGTCCTCGGTCGCCTGACGCAGTACCGGCAGGCCCAGCTCGGCGCTGCCGCTGCCGGTGCGGGCGTGCCTCAGCCGCACGACGAGTTCCGTCACCGGCTGGAGGTACACCTGGCCGTAGGCGGTCATGGCCCGGCTCGCGCTCGAAGGACACCCCGCCTCGAGCGGCGCCAGCATCAGCACCGAACCTGAGAAGCCGTCGTCCAGCAGTCGGACGTACTGGTCGAAACTCGACCCGGTCCCGAAGGTGAAGTTCACCAAACTGAGCGGCCGCCACCAGCGTCCCGGTGCCACGTTCAGCGAGTTGTAGAATCCGTGGTCGACCGACAGGTCGTGTCCCAGCCTTCCGGGCAGGTAGCGGTCGGCCAGCTCGGTGTCGTAGCTGCCGTAGTAGGAAAGCCCGGGCACCGCGTCGACGTTCAGCCGCACC
>Ga0272442_10010777_pt1 | contig 11226 bp, 12 predicted proteins | sample SSMForm2O_FD_200262 | JGI IMG/M metagenome (GOLD analysis project Ga0272442, IMG submission 200262) | Marine sediment archaeal communities from Little Sippewissett salt marsh, Falmouth, MA, United States - SSM-Form-2O | ecosystem: Environmental > Aquatic > Marine > Wetlands > Sediment ...
TAGGGTGAGAGAATGGAAGACAAAAAACAAAAGAAGACAATCCCTCTCGACTACATAAGAGGCTTACTCGTGGAACAAGGCTGCAGGTGCGCTATCACCGGCATACCTTTAGACCCAGTCGAGGTTAACGCTGACCACATTATCCCTGTTTCAAGAGAAGACCTGTCCCCCAGTTTACAGGAAGACAACATCTGGCTCGTGCACAAGAAGATCAATGCTATGAAGGGCACGATGACCTACACTGAGTTTGTTGAGGCCTGCCAAGCAGTACTGGACCACCACTCTACAACACGCGCTCTTCTTGACCGCATTCAGGAGCGAGCGATTCAAGCTATGTCAAAAGCGGATTTCGACAGCTGGGTGCAAACCCATTGTAATAAAGACGGAAAACTAAAGAGCGAATAATCTCCTGCTGGCAACAGCCTAACGGCCGCGCCTGAGGAGTGACGTTACTGATTATTAAAAGAAGTATACACTAACCCAATCCCGATTGATTTCATTGACTACAGGAAGTAATCGTCAAATTTCGAAGCATCTATTTTGAAACTTATCTGATTGAATGTTACGCCTTGGTTTCGAGGTTCGCATGGTTTCGGTTGCTCTTTCGGGGGGAACAATACGGTCAGCTTCCCGATGGAACAGGAGGCTCATCTATGCTATAAAGAAGGACAAATATTGTCATTTCCGATACTGAAGGAGGAACAAGACAATGAAGAAACTGTCGATTCTTGTCGTCATCGTCTTTTGTCTGGCATCCCTGAATATGGCCGCCCTGGCCGCTGATCGGGAGAAGGGAACCAAGGGCCCGCAGAAGAGCGAGAAGAAGATGGAGCTCGACCGCGCAAAGGAAGAGCGCGCGCAGGCGCTGGAGGAGAAGAAGCGTGCTGCGGAGGAGGCTCGGGGGGAGGACAAGGAGTACAGGGAAAAAACGCGGGAGGAGATGAAGGCCCGCAAGAAAGAAGCGAAAAAGGTCAGAAAAGAAGAGGGAAAGAAGGCGCGAGAGGAAAAGAAACGCTACCGGGAGGAGGAACGGGAGCGGGATAAGGAATACAAGGCACAGGAGCGGGAAGAGCGGGAAGCCCGTGATGAGTATGAGAAGAAGTCAGGAAAGCGGGCCAAGGGCGGCAAGGGAAAGCGCTAAGATGCCTGCAACCGCATGGCATACTGACAAAAACAGCGCCATCGCTTTTTAAACTCGTCTGCTTCAGCCATCGATCGGCCGGCCCTCTGCCTCTCGAAACGATTCCCCCAAACCACCCTGCGGTTTACAAAACCCCAGGGTGGTTTTCTTTCAATATCACGCTGCCTGTAGTGCCCTTACATTTCCGGACGCCGGACCGGATATCCCTGCCTCTCCCGCGGGAGCCACGGGATCCAACCGGCCTGGCGTGTCTGTTCTTGGTCGCCCTGGCTGTGGTTGGAGGCCCGTCCCCCGACCAGATGGGCCAGATCGGTGACAAATTTTCTCATCTGCTCGGCCTGGGCAGTCATCTCTTGGGCCGACGAGGCGGACCCTTCCGCATTGGCCGCCACCTGCTGGACCACCTTGTCCATATCCGCAACCGCCTTGTTCACCTGCTCGATTCCCTGGGCCTGTTCCGTGGAGGCCGCAGCAATCTCGGCCACCAGATTGTTCACCTTGCCGGCGATCTCCATGTTCTCCTTGAAGACCTCCTGGGTGGCCTGGGTCAGCTCTCCGCCGTTCCTGACCGCCGTGATGGTGCCGTCTATCAGGTTAGAGGTGATTCTGGCCGCCTCAGCCGCCCTCATGGCGAGGCTCCGCACTTCGTCGGCCACAACGGCGAAACCGGCCCCGGCATCTCCGGCCCGGGCCGCCTCAACGGCAGCGTTCAGGGCGAGGAGGTTGGTCTGAAAGGCGATCTCGTCGATGGTCCTGATGATCTTGCCCGTCTCCTCGCTGGATCGAGTGATTTCCTCGATAGCCGCGGTCATTTCGCCCATGTGTTTGTCGACCTTCTGGACGATCCGTGAGGTCTCGTCCATCATCGATTTGGCGTTGCCCGCGTTGTCGGCGTTCCGCTTGGTCATGGAAGACATCTCCTCGAGAGAGGAGGAGGTCTCCTCGATGGATGCCGCCTGCTCGGATGCCCCTTCCGCCAGTTGCTGGCTGGTAGAGGAAATCTGACCCGAGGCCGACGCGACCTGATGGGAAGCCTCCGTGAGTCCCTCGATCACCGTCTTCAATGGTTTGGTGACTCCCCGGGTGATGGACCAGGCGAAAAGAATTCCCGCCACGAGTCCCAGGATCAGAATGCCGATGAGCGTGTTCAGGGTCCGCCTGTAGGTCGCGGCGGCGGCTTGGCTGGCCTCCCGTACGAGATCCAGATTGATCTCTGTCAGTTTATCCAGATAGTTCCGCATTGTTTCGAATTTCTGCTTGGCGAGTGTCAGGCTGATGTCCAGGGCCTCCCTGCGGCCCTCCCGGGTGTCGGCCACGCGGCCTTGCACGACCTTTCGGGAGGTGGCCTTCCACTCTTCCCTCGCCTTTTCATATTGATAAATCAAGGCCCGTTCCCGGTCTGTGGAGGCAAGGTCCTTGAACCTGTTCCATCGTTCACCGGCCTGCTTCAGGTTGGTCTCATACTCTTCGACAAGGCCCTTGAAGACATCGGATCGGGCATTGGCAAAGATCATGGAGCGCTCGGCCACCAGCAGCTGGTGGAGATCGCGATCGACCTGGAGCACATAGTCGAGGCTGGGCAGCCTGACATTCGAGATTTCAACGAGATTGTGCTGAATCCTGCTGAGGCTCCAGGCCCCTGAAAGGCCGATGATGCCCATAAAGACAATCATGACTGTAACACCGAGGGTCAGCTTGACACCGATCTTCAGTTCCTTTAACCAGTTAAACATGTGATTCTCTCCTCTTCGGTTCGCTCGACGCGTAAGGAGTTCGGTTCAATGCCTTTGCATCCGGCTATTCCACCTTATCCACGTCGATGCCGATGGTAATAACGCCGATCACCTTATCCCCGTCCCTGACCGGCACGGAAACCTGAACGAGATATGCCTGGGTGCTGTCGTCGAATGCGACGTCGCTGATGTGAACGGCACCCGCGCCTCCCTTGTAGGATTCCTTAAACTTATCCTCATCACCCTGCCAGTAGTCGGATGTCTTATCGGTCATGGCCACGTTGGCTCCCTGGTTGTCCATCACAAAGATTTCCGCATAATAGGGCGCGCTCTGCTGGATGCTGCGGAGGTGCTTTCCGCAGTCTGACTCCATCAGGGCCTTCATGTACCCGTCAATCCCGGGGGTTTTCATCCATTCCTTGTCCTTCTCACGGATCTGAGCCAGGGTCTTTCCCCTGGCGTTTTCTTCCCGGACCGCCTTGACGATAACCGGGTCCGTGCTCAGTTTTGTCAGTGCCCCGCTGGCAAGGGCCACGACCTTCTGCGGCGCCTTCTCGGCGGCACCGGCCATGCCTGCGCCTGCAAACAGAAACATCGCTATAATGATGAACACAAATCCCTTTTTCATTTCTTTGTCTCCTTTTCTCTTTTAATTTTTTTAAATCCTGACTGGAACAGCGCGATACGCTGTGCCGAAAAATCAGTCGTATCAAAAGCTAACAAGCATGTAAGCGTGTCAGGGTTTCGGAGCTCGGTCCCGAAGACTTCTGCGGTGGTGTGTCCTGGATCCGGGGTCTGACGACACGGCTTTTTAAACTGGATTGAGGTGGATCGGTATGTGCGTCCGATGTGTAAGAGACTTTGCGGGGTATACGAAGAGACATCACCCGTTCAGGGGCGTGCGGAAGTCGATGCATCCCGCTTCGGCAGTGCGCGGTCCCGACGGCGGAGGGAAGACAGCACAGGCAGTGCCAGAGTACCGGAGGGGGGCACGATACCAATGGCATCGAATCTTTCTGGTCATTGGCGGGATGAAGGCTTGTGAAAATTCAGGGCATGACCAGATCAGGTTGTTGCCTTCATCTGAAAGAATGTGAATCTCGGTTCGATAAACACAATACCGACTTTGATACATTGTTATTAAAGAACTTCAAGGGTAAGTCGCTGTTCCCGGAAGAGGCTCACTGTCGGAGAATGAGTGGGGGAGGGATATGGATGTAAAAGAGAGGCTCTGACGTCTTTCCCTAACCAGATAAAGCAGAAAGCGTGCCACACGGGACTGATGGCGCATTTTTGGCTAATATGTTGTGGTTATTGAGAGAAGATCCTGCCATTGGGTTTTCTGTGTGCACCGCTGAACGGGGGCGTCAACACGCTGACACCCCTTTGGTGTCAAGATTCCGGCGATGAGAGTCTTACATGGCGGCCTGCATGTCAGGGGAATCGTTTCCAGCGGACGGGGTCGCTTCCTCATCGCCAGGTACTCGTCAAAGTCCTGCGTCACGTCGATCGTGCCGTCCGGAGTGACCTCGGCAATCCTGTTCGCCACGGTGGATACAAGCTCATGGTCATGGGAGGTAAAGAGGCCCACCTCCGGAAAGGCCGTCAGGGCGTTATTCAAAGAAGCGATCGACTCGATGTCGAGATGGTTGGTGAGCTCATCAAGGATGAGGACATTGGCGACCGTTCGCCCCGATCAGGCCGTAGCAGTTGCCGGGGGTGAACCTGATATTGACGTCCTTGAAGATGACGCTCGTGCCGTAGGAGAGGGCAATGTTCGATACGGTTATCGTGGTCGTGTCCGTATAACAAAAGTCGCAAGGAGGCTCACCTCGGCATAGAGTAGGGTGTTGCGGGTCAGGAAAGGCAGGGCTTAGGGCTGCCGGCTTTCTTGAAGGGGAAGGCTCTCCTCTTCCCCGGCAGGATTGTTCTGTTTCTCCAGCTTGCGCCGCCTTTTTTCCTCTTTTTTCTTTTTCTTTGCCAGTTCTTTCTGGCGTTTTTGAAATGAGTAGTTTGGTTTGCCCAAAACTCTGCCCCCCTTAATATTTCGTGTTCGGAGTAAGAGACACCGCACCAAAAAAAAGCACCCCGCGATTTACAAAACCGCAGGGTGCATTCTTTTCAATATCGCTATTGTTTACAGCGCCTTTACGTTGGCGGCCGCCGGGCCCTTCTGACCCTGTTCGACATCGAACGTCACGCGCTGACCCTCTTGCAGCGTTCTGAAGCCTTCGGACTGAATCGCGCTGTGATGGACAAAAACATCATTGCCACCATCCATCTCGATGAACCCAAAGCCTTTTCCGTCGTTAAACCACTTAACGGTACCTTCTGCCATAACGTGTATCCCCCTTTCTTCAATTTTTCAAAGTCGGATTACCATTATGACTGAAATAAAACGGCCGCCAACAGTTCAAAAGACATGGCGGCCGATCTTCGCACTTCAAAATGTCTTTCTCCAACTTGCGAGGCGACCTTACAGGGTTTTTGGCCAGATGTCAAGGGTTAAGTTGCCCCGAACGCTTTTTCTTCATTCGTCCGGCTCCAGGTGGGCAACGACATCCAGTATTCGCGGGCCGTCTTTCAGGAGGGCCTCTTCCACGTCTTCGGAGATGGTGTGGCCCAGGCGGACGGAGATTTCCGGGTCGACGACGACGTGGAGGTCGACATAGAGGCTTTCGCCGCACCTGCGGGTGCGTATGGCGTGGATGTCCTTGACCCCGGCCACGCCCATCGCGATCCTCTCTATCTGAGCGCACTCTCTCAGCGAGGCCCCGCGATCGGCGAGCTCTCCCAGTGACGGACTCATGATGTCCCAGGAGACCTTCAGGATGAAGACGGAGATGATGAGGGCGCCGATGTGGTCGACAAAGGCCCACTCGGGGTTCATTGCGGATGCAGCGACGGCTATGACGGCCGGTACTGAACTGAGGGCATCCGATCGGTGGTGCCACGCGTTCGCAACCACCGCCGTTGATCGTACCCGTGTGCCGACCGTGATGGTCCAGCGGTACAGGATCTCCTTCATTACAATGGAAAGGAGCGGCCCGGTAAGGGCGATCCAGGCGGTCTGGCGGAAGTGGGGCTGACGAATTGTCGACAGGGCCTTATACCCCAGTCCGAGCGCGACAGAGGCGAGGGCGATCCCGATCAGGACGGTGATAATGGCCTCGATCTTTCGATGCCCGTACGGATGGTCTTCATCGGGCGGGGCGGACCAGTACCGGACGCCCAGGATGATGGAGAAGTCGGTGATCATATCGGACAGACTGTGGACGGCATCGGCGATGACCGCCTGACTGGCGCCCACAAAACCGACGATAAACTTCAGGGCCGCCAGGGCTACATTGGCGAAAAGCCCGATCCAGGTGATCTTCTTGATCTGACGGGTCCGGTCGGCAGGGGTGTTCTGTTTCATCCTATAGAGACCTTTTCCTGACGCCGTTCGCCTCGACGAACCTCCTCAACGCAGGCCCGCGGGTGAGAGGTCGGGGTTTGCGGCGCGAACGCCGTACGAGAGGGGAACCACATCACCGCTCCGATACTACGCATGTTGCAATAATTGTCAAGGAATTTCGGGAATACGGGGTGCCGATGCGGGATTGGTCCCCTTTTTGCATTGAGATCGGGGGAGGGCCTGAAGGGGACGTTACCGTCCGGTTTGATGAAAAAGTTCATCGAACATGGCCTTAAAATACTCAGAAAGGTGTATTGACCACGGCGGGAATTCCTGTCATCGTGGGCACAAATGATAGCTGCTCTGTGTAGCTTCATTTTTACTGACGGTGTCTTCACCTTCATAGAGGAGATTAGAAGATGGTTATCGTGACAACCGTGTCCTTCAGCAAGACAACCATGTACGAGACGGAACGGCGCGTGGAAGAATTCCCGCCCGTTCCCGGGTACATCAACATGATGGGGCCGTATATAAAAAACATCACATTCGGTGGGGGGATCCAGACAATCCACCTGTTTGAATTTGATGAATCCCGGCTTGACGAGGCCCGTGAGTTCATCACGGAACGGATGAGGATCTACAACGAGATGGCCGACCTGACCTATTCAGTGGACCTGTGGCTCAATCTCGAAGATGTCCTGCATATGACCGGGCTGGAACAGGGCCAGCCTTACGCGTCTGCGTAGCCGACGTTCCACCTTCACGATCCGCCTTCACAGGGGATTGCGTAATTATCCTGCCGATAATCTTAATAATCATTGACAAGAACCATATCCTGCAATAAGAAGGTCGCTTGGCAGCAAACAGGTGTGTGACGCCGGTATGTCTGTGGAGACCGGGGTTGCCGGACATCAGCGAGGAGACATTTCTTTGACGGGAACACTGGTCAATACGGGGGCGATTGTTGCGGGCGGCCTGATAGGCGTGTCCGTGGGGAGGCGGCTTCCCGAGAGAATCAAGACGATTATGGTGCAGGCGCTCGGGCTTTCCGTTGTTCTGGTCGGTATCCAGATGGCCCTTGCCGTCACCGATCTTATCGTGACTATCGGCTGTATGCTGGTCGGCGCGATAACCGGAGAGCTGATAAGGATCGAGCAGTGGATCGAGCGTCTCGGCGAGTGGCTCAAGACACGGACCAGCTCGAACTCTTCGACCTTCGCGGAGGGGTTTATGGCCGCCTCCGTCCTCTATCTCACGGGGGCGATGATGATCGTGGGCTCCATACAGGACGGCACCATCGGCGATCCGACCACACTCTATGTAAAGGCCCTCCTCGACGGCGTGATAGCGATACCCCTGGCGTCGACCCTGGGAATCGGGGTCGCCTTCTCGGCGCTTTCCGTTTTTGTCGTCCAGGGGAGCGTTACGCTTCTCTCGTCAAACCTGCTCTTTATGCAGGAGCAGGCCGTTCTGACCGCCGTCACCGCGACCGGAGGACTCCTGATCATCGGGATCGGTCTGAACCTCCTGAATGTCACAAAGATACCGATAGGAAATTTTCTGCCCGCGATCCTGTATGCCATCGTCTGGGCCGTATGTATGTAAAGGGGAGTAGAGATGGATATAGGGCTGATCGGTCTGCCCAATGCAGGCAAGACGACGATCTTCAACGCGCTGACGGGACGCGCGGCGGAGGTTACGACGTACACGGACGCGGCCTCCAAGCCGAATATCGCCGTCGTGGATGTGGTCGACGAGCGGATCACCCGCCTCTCCGGGATGTACCGGCCCCAGAAGACGACCTACGCGACGGTCCAGTTTGTCGATTTTGCGGGACTCGCGCGCGATTCGGAGGGGAAGGCATCCTTCCCGGACGCCTCGATCGGGGTGATGCGGAACCTGGACACGCTGGCGCTGGTGGTGAGGAACTTCCCGAATGTCCTGGGGGAGGACCCCGCTCCGTTGGACGATATCGAACAGATGGAGACGGAGCTGCTCATTTCCGATCTGATCGTCTGTGAGCGACGGCTGGAGAAGATCGCCCTGGGCAACAAACGGGGTCAGAAGACGCCCGCCTCACAGCTGGAGGAGAATACCCTCAGAAAGATACAGGACTGTCTCAATGGGGGAGGGCGTATCGCGCAGCTCGGCCTCGACAGGGACGAGAAGAAGATGGTGAGCGGCTTCCAGTTCCTGATGGGAAAGCCCCTCCTGATCATACTCAATTCGAGCGAGGATACCTTCGGAAAGAACGGGGACCTGCTGGACGAGATCGGGAAGAACCACACCGTGGTCGAGTTCGCCGGGACCTTCGAGATGGAACTGTCGGGTCTGGATGACGAGGAGAGGCGGCTCTTCATGGAGGATCTGGGGATCGGTGAGTCGGCGAGGGACCGCCTGACCCGCTCGGCGTATCAGATCTCCAGCTCAATCAGCTTCTTCACCGTCGGGACGGATGAGGTGCGGGCCTGGAATATACGGGAGGGGCAGACCGCCGTAGAGGCCGCGGGAGCCATTCACTCCGATCTCGCCCGGGGGTTCATCCGCGCCGAATGCTTTTCGTACGAAGACCTGATTGCCTGCGGCTCCGAAAAGGAGGTTCACGACAAGGGGCGCTTCCGTCTGGAGGGGAAGGACTATGTTGTGAAAGACGGGGATATCCTTTCGATCAGGTTTAGTGTATAATCTCCCCCGTTTAGGGCTTCGGGAACGAACGATATCCCTTCACGGCTTCACGGGTGCTGGCTGCAATGATGAACGGGTGCTTCCGAACAGTATGGCTGACACTTCTTCTCGCCCTCTCTCTGATCAATCCGGGACTGCTGTCGGTAGGTCCTGACGGCTGTTCCCACGCCGCGGGGAATGCCCCGCCGGTAATAACGCCGATACAAGGGAACGCCCCCCCAGCGATAACACCGATACAACCGCCCGCTTTAACCAAACCGGAACCGGTTTATGCCGTCCAGACAGTTGCCCGCCGGGAGGGATCGGTCTATGCCGTCCAGGCTGCCGCCTGCCGTCACAAGGAGAACGCCCGTAACATGGCGGAGAGCCTGAAGGAGAAGGGATACACGCCGGTTCTCCATTCGTGGGAGGACCCCTCGGGGAGGCCGTGGCACTCCGTTTTCCTCGGCGTGTATGACGATGCAGCCGAGGCAGGCCGTATTGCGGACCGGTACCGGGAAGCGGAGGGAACGGCCGTCTTCGTCAAGACCCTGGGGCGGCTTGCCCCGGCGGTCCCTCCCGCTGCACCCGTGACGCGCCGGCAGGTCGAATCGCCCGCCCGTGGCAGGGAAGAGGGGGTTTCGGAAGGTCCTCGAGCCGTCCGTGATGAAGGACCGGGGGTGGCCCAAGAGGAGGAGAGCGGACCAGCCTTTGCCTGCAGCGGGTTCATAGAGTTCGAGAGCTTTGTCAATACCGGGACGAGCCAGAAGAGCTTCAGGGACAAGAACAAAAAGAACGAGATCCGGAATCGCCTCCAGATGAGGTACGGTACGGATACCCTCTACCTCTTTTCCGTCTCTAATATGTACTGGTTCCAGACGTATCTCAACGCGCGGGCGGATGACCGCTACCGCTACGCGAAGGACCAGCGGGTATCGAGGAACCTGACCCTCTCCTCACAGGAGGCCGAACTGTCCTTCGACGAGCTGTATTTCAACTACGGCAGGGGAAGATTCAGGCTGCGCGCGGGAAATCAGATATACGGCTGGGGGACGGCCGACGCCTTCAATCCGACATCGTACTTCAATCCGTCCGACATGCGGGAAATTCTTTTCCGGGACGACGACGAAGACACGGTCGGGGTCCCCTCTCTGTCAGGGATGTTCTTCTTGGGCGATTATACACTGGAGGCCGTTTTCGTCCCGGTGCATATCCCCCCGATTATGGCCCCCGAGGGAAACTTCTGGGCGCTTTCGACCGACAGCTTTCTCCTGCCGGTTGTCGTGGATGACCCGGAGCAGCTCGACGCCAATAGTTCTAACTGCGGATATGGCCTCAGGCTGTCGACCAGCAGGGGAGGGGTCGATATGTCCGTGAGCGGATACCGCGGTCCCGACAGGAACCTGCTCTTTCTCCCGTACGAGGTCATCTATCAGGGTGGTACCCCTGCCGCGCTCCGGGTCAGACCGCGGACCTCCATCGTTACCCTGTTCGGCTTCGACCTCTCCGCGGCGCTGGGCGACTTCGTCGTGCAGTTCGAGGCCGCCTATTCACCCGACAAGGCGGGGATTGTCGAACAGAAGGTCACCAGTCTCACCGATCTTCCCGGTCTGACCCTGCCCTTCGAGATCGACAGAGCCCACTCCCTGTCCTACGCTGCCGGGTTTAATTACTTCATCCCCATGGACAGGCTGATAGAGGGTCACACGGGCGATGCGGTCTTCACCTTCGAGTGGTTTAAGGCACAGTATCTGGAGGGCGGGCTCTATGCGCCGTCCATCACCGATATCGTCAGTTGCAAGTTTGAGGACAGCTATTTCGACGGCCGCGTCAAGACGACGGTCAAGGGGGTCTTCGACATGAAACACGGGGGGAAGGTCTTCTGGCCGGAGATAGGGTATGACTTCCAGAATGGATTCCTTGTCGAGGTGGGGTATGCCGCTATCTGGACGGACAAGGGATCGACCTGGGAGAATGATTCGATCTTCTATTACTTCAAGGGTAACGACCTGCTCATGGCGAAGGTCCGCTACCGCTATTAAACCCTGAAGCTTCGCGATAGGTTCGGCACGCACCTGCCGTTTTTGTAAAATCCACGGACAACCGTTTTTAAGGTGTTTCTACGGGGACTGCACCCGGCGAGGGATTGATCGACAGGGCCGATCTGCGGTCTCATTCCGAAATCGTCGTGGAAGGGAACGCTCTTCATCGTTGTCTGGCTGTTGTTTCTTCCGGAAAGTGTCATCTTTTTGACATAATTCAGCCGACCCGGTGTCACATCCTGTTTTTTC
>Ga0272442_10010779_pt1 | contig 11225 bp, 16 predicted proteins | sample SSMForm2O_FD_200262 | JGI IMG/M metagenome (GOLD analysis project Ga0272442, IMG submission 200262) | Marine sediment archaeal communities from Little Sippewissett salt marsh, Falmouth, MA, United States - SSM-Form-2O | ecosystem: Environmental > Aquatic > Marine > Wetlands > Sediment ...
ACAAATATTGACAAATTATTATTTTGGGTTGACACACAATATTCAATACAGACTGCTAAAAAAGTTGCAAAAGAAATAACAAACTTAGAAGCAGAGAATGTTGATATTATTTATACAATTGCCACACCGAACTCAACTTTAGTTGGCGGGCCTTCTGCTGGAGCTGCTTTAACAATAGCGACAGTTGCTGCTTTAGAAAACAAACCTGTGAGAAAAGATATTCTGATAACAGGAACTGTGGAAGAAGACGGTACAATAGGAATTGTCGGCGGTGTGGCTGAAAAGGCAAGTGCTGCTAAAGCTGCTGGAGCTGAACTGTTTTTAGTTCCTGAAGGCACGATTCTTGCCAAGACTTTAATACCAGAAGAATCATGCTATAAAGATGATGATCTGATGATATGTGAAACAGACTATACAGTTTCTAAGTTTGATCCTAGTGAAGAATTAGGAATAGAAATAGTAGAAGTATCCAATATCAAAGAAGCTTTAGACTATTTTATTGTTTCTTCTTTATCATAGGCAATCCTGTTTTAGAATTTTCTATAACATCATAGCCTTCTGGCAAATCAATTGAATCTTCATCTTTTTTAGAGAAGAAAAAAAGCTTTCCTCTACTATGCAACCAGTATTTTACACCTTTAGAATTTACATGTGAGTATCCCATTACCTCAAACTCCTAGCTTCTGTCTTTACATTAGAACAATTAGTTGTTACAATAACGCTTTTTATGTTAGCTGATGAAAATGTTTCAGTTGTTCTTACGTCTCCTATACCGCCTGCAGCTAAATTTAGATTGTTTGCATCATCGTAAATTGAGACTGAATCATTGTCATATGTAACTGCAAACCTGAAATTCCCAAAATCAACATTTCCGCTGACCACAGCTACAACATGACCTGATGCATCTAATTTAGGATATTCAGAAGAAATATAGTTAACATATGAACCGAAAGGACATGTTGCTAAAGCTTGCTGCTGCTGTTCAGATACTATTCCCTGCACCCAAGTTGCTAAAACAGCTGCAATAGCCATTGTTATAGCTATCAAAAGAACTGATGCTATCAATGGCGATATACCTTTCTTCATCTTATCACTAAGAAAAATATAGAAATTGTCTTATATAAAGTTTGTCTGTGATTAAAGTTTTGTTATTTCAACCTGCTGTTTTTGCAAAGAGTCGTTCCAACCGATATTTTTTATTAAAATTCTGTTAGGGCCTTTTGCAAGCTCAATATCTTCTGTAATATCAATATTATCTAAATAAAACTGAATTTTAAGCAGTTCATTTTCTGAAAATATATTAAGATTTTCTTCTGTTATATTGTAATCTGATCCAAAAAGATCTGTCTCCATCTTAAATGTCACTGTATTGTCAGATGAATTGAAAAAATATGTTCCGTCAGTTATCTCAATTCTTGTTGTTCTCTGTGCACCCTCGCCAGCAAATGCTATATACCGTATGTTTGTCTCAATTGTTGTCATCATCTTTTTTGCTTCGTTGAAAACAGCATCTTCCTGATATTTTGAAATTGCAGGAACACCAAAGCTCATTATTGTAGCTATTGCTGCAAGGGTTATTGCTACAACCAAAACAAATGCTATTAAAGGATCAACGCCTTTCATGAATAAAGCCTCGTATTAATATTGAATTTGTCTTTAATGAAGTTTTCGCCGTCGCTTATATAAAAATCAAACGATGCAGCCCCAACACCCAGTAAATATGTTATATCAAGTGTATAGCCCCGTTTTTCATAAATTTCTTTGTTAAATAAAATAAATTCATCAAAGTTTTCTGAAAGCGATTCCTGATTAAGCAGAGTTATCTCTGCTGTTTTCTGCAATTCTGACTTTATGTTTTTGTATATATCATCAATATCTGATACAGCTGTATCAGATGGTATTGTCGCAGTCAGTTTTGCAGTTATCAAAACTATTGCTATCAACAATGAAACTGCTAAAAATATTTGTCCTTTCATATTTTTGGCCACACCCACAATCTTACTATAATCGGCTGAATTGAATCTTCGCCTGTTATAACATAATCAACAGTATATACATTTTCTGATGTAGTTTTTGACGGCTTGCAATTATCTGACATACAAATTTTAACATCGTAATCAAGTATGTCTGGAAGACAGCTATCCATTGCGTTTTTTAAATCTATTTCCATGTTGTTTGAACCATAATACCTCAGAAGTCCTTGGTTGTTTAATTCATTGATACATGCTTCTCCTGTACGGGCTATATTTGAAAAATCATCCTGAGGAGTACTGTAAAAGTAAAATGCTACTGACAACAGCATTATAGCTGCTAAAACTGCCTCTAATGTTTTTATGAATCCTTTCATTTACCACACCAATAATTTTACTGTTCCTGAATCTATATCTCCTGCTGATGTTTGTATTAACATTGATTTTTCTATTGAATAAACATCATATTCATTTGGAACTAAACCAAAAGAACATCCAGGATACGTAATGTTAAAATCACGATTTATTCCCAAGTTTTGCTTTATGTTTTCATACCCCATAACTTGAAATTCTGTGCATTTTGTAGACTTTATAATATCTAAAGACTGGCCTTTTACTACAGTAGTTGTTATATTTTGTGTTTCGTCTGTAGTGTCTACAACATCCTGAACTGAATCACCTATATAGTAAATACCCAATCTGATGCTTTGATTTGCTGTCAATGGAACAGGAAAATTAATATCTGCTCCTGAACCTGATAATAAAACTGAAGATGGTATTTCATTTAAAAATTTATCATAAACTGCTGCATATTCTACTGAAGGCGCTACAACAGATATCTTAACTTCTTCTGTATGGCCATATCCGCCAATTTCTTTAAAGTCCATTGCAATTATCTCTAAATCTGACACTAAAGAATAATCAGAGCCCCTGTCTAAAATATAACTTGAAATTAAGTTTGACTGTGCTTCCAGTTCCTGATTCTGAACAACAGAAATCTGATTTTCAACATAATTGCTTGAATAAAATATCAAGAAACCTATGACTGAAAAAATTATTACAAAAGCTATTATAAAATCGACATCAGCCACTTTGATCAACCACTATTTTATCTTTTATCTCGCCGTCATTATATCTTATTAATTTTAAAACAACAGGACCTGAAGATTCACCATCAAATCCAATTGTCATTGGCAATTCTCTTTCAACTTCAACACTCTTTCCAAAAGAAGTAACCATTGAAGTTTTTAAGACAGATGACAATGAAATCTGATATTTGTTTCCAGCTATCATTCTGGGAACTGACGGTTTTAGTTGCATTAAAATCATTTCTTCACCAGAGGAAGGTTCATATTCCAACTGATTTGAAAAAGAGTAAAGTTTTGAAACTGAAGAAAGTATCCTGTCAGAATAGAGGTTCATCTGATTTATTGCTGAAGCATCTTCAGTATTTTCCTTTACTTGGGAAACTGAAACAAGCATCATACCCAAGGCTGTTATAGCTATTGCTATATAGATTGTATGCCCGACTAAAGGTGAGATGCCTTTTTTCATGAGAAAGGTTAGATTTTCCTTAATAAAAAATTTACATTATCAGCACAAAAGAGCCATATCCGATAAAAACTAGTATTATGCTGTGTTTTAATCCTGATATAATAGCTCCTTCAGATAATTTTCCAATTACAAGACCTGAGAAAAATCCCTGTATGATTATCAGCCACATAAACAATTGATTATATATTGATGTAAAAGTCTCAAAAGAAGATAGACCTGATCCTGAGAATCCAAGAGCTGGGACTAACATCTTGCTTATTGAATATAAAACTCCCAAGAAAACAAAGAAAATTATATAACCTGTGACAACCTGTGAATATACATTACTTACACGCTCTTTTTTTATCTTGTTTATTTCATAAATGCTTTTTGCAGAAGAATCTAAAATATTTGCAATGTTTCCTCCGCCTCTGTAAGCTTCTATAATGGTTGAAACATTTCTTTGTATGGCTTTTGAATACTTTCTTGAAAATCTTTGTAAAATATCTTCAAAAGGAATTCCCCAGTCTATATGAACTGCCATTCTTCTGACATCTTTCGAAAGATAGCCATATTCATTTGTTTTTGTAGCTTTGACTGCCTGCGTAAGTGTCATTCCTGCTCTTATGTTTTCAGAAACATCTCTGATAAAATCTGGAAACCTTGCTTCAACTGCCCTGTTTATTTTAAATTTTCTGTATTCGTAAAAAGCTGGCCCTGAAATAAGAACAGCTATTGCAGTCATGTACAAGACATCTATCTGAAGGTAAACATAATTCAAAGTAAATAAAATTATACTAACCGCTGCTAGCAAAATCATATATTCCTGTGGAGTTATTTTTCTTTTCATTTTATCACGTTTTAGGCTGTATTGCATGAAGGAATGAAATAAACATAATATTTAGCAAAGGTATTGCAATAAAAATACCAATCTGCAAAACTGCTTGGACAGACATTCCAAAAACCTGACCGCCGACTATAGCGATTATAGCTAAGACAGCTATCAAAAGTAACGGAGCTGCTATTAACAGAGCTGTATAAAGATCTGCGAGAGTTGATATTACTTGAAGATATTTCTGCCGAGATAATCTATATTCAAACAAAGATTTTTCAGATTCTTTTCTCAAGTAAGAACTAAGGCTTCCGCCTGTGTGAATAGTTGTTATCATTCCCTGAAGAATTTGCTTGAACTGCTGTGAAGGTGACTTGTTTATTACATTTTTTATTGCTGTCATCTCGTCTAAACCAAAAATCTCAATTGACTTAATTATTTTAGAAGCTTCTCTTGAAACTTCACCATATTCTTTAAAATGCGAAAGTATTTTGAAAAGTGCTCTCGGAGATGCGCCTGACTCAGCTATTGAAGCCATCTGGACTAATGCAAAAGGAAGGTTTGCCTCAATGTCTCTTTTTCTGGAATTGGCAATTGCAGAAGGCCAGCTATATAAAAATATAAAGGTAAGAAAGGCTGTCAGTAATGGGATAATTATCATGCCGCTTATTGACAACACCAAATCTAACTTTAATATCATTGAAACAAAAAGCATTCCAATGAGAACAAAAGCACCCATTAAAACTGAGAGAAGAACTATTATTGACATGTATGTTCTAAATAATATTTTTATATCAGCTCTTCTCAGTGAGTCTCTTAATGAAGAAAATTTATTTCCATATTTGTCTACTAGCTTACCAAATAGAGGTATTGCAATATGCTTAATTCTATTGTAAATATTTTTAACTTCTTTCATTAGATCACGCAAAAACTTCAATTAAAGCACCAACTATTACAGCCATTATACCTATCAGCAAGAGTTTAAGTGAATCTATAAAAATCAGTTTGAATTCCTTGCTGCTTATTTTTTCTCTTATAAGACCTACAGATAATATACCGCCAGCTATTCCTGCCATGAAATAAGCAAATATTTCAATCGGAGCATGTGGCAATATTCCAGCTGTTGTTAATATAAGCTGATCATACAGACCCAGCCTTACAAAGTTTGCAAAGAAAATTCCTAAAATAGAAGCATTCCATGACAAAATAAACAATGCTCCTGTACCGTATAAAAACGAAAGAGCAAATGAAAATATCATAACTTTAAGATTATTTGTTAGTATTATTCCCAGAATTCCTGAAAATAGAAATGCTCCGCCAATACCTCTGATAGCTGTTATCTCTGTTATCTGCTGAGCAAATGCTGTCTCTACAAAAGACTGAGGCATTATTATTCCAAGCAAAAGAACCATTATGAAATTCCCTAAAAAGAAATATGAAAACAGCCAAATTGTCTCATCGTGCCTGTCAAAAAAAGACTGTTTTAATTTATGCCGGGCTTGTTTTCTTTCAACTTCTTCTTCAATACTGAAGGCTCTGAAAAAGACCGGAGTCATAGCTACTGTTACTAATAAAGGAGCTATTATACCTGAATAAACAGGAAAGATAGTATTAGCTACAAAAACTGAAGCTAATGTGACTATAATGCTTAAAATAAGCATGTCTACTGGTTTGTTGACGATTTTTCTTGCTGGAAAAAGAGATTCCAAGACCATGATAAAAATTTGATTCCTTTAATTATAAAGATTGCTTTTGAGCAAATCTATATATTCTTTCGCTACGCATAATACGGTATGGAGATTCGAAGAAGATTACCAGCTGTCCACAGATGTGTTAGTGAAATTGACCCTGAAAAAGATGTCAGGGTAAGAATTCTAGGAACAGTAATTGACATAAGAAATAATGTCGTTGTTCTGGATGACGGCACAGGAAAAGCTGAAATTATATTTGAAGATCAGAATGATATTGGAGAAATCAAAGGCGGTGAAATGTTAAGGATAATAACCCGTGTTTTGCCGCTTATGGGCAGTTTTGAGTGCAGGGGCGAGTGTATCCAGAAACTGGACACATTTGATTTATCTTTATTTAAGTCTTCACTAGGTATATTTAATAGTAAATAATGGGGTGGTTTAATGTTCAGCGCAACAATGAGTAATGTAAAAACTATGAGAGACAGCATTGATACTATTTCTCAATTAATTGACGAGGGTCTGTTTAATATAAAGCCAGACGGGCTTGAATTGGTTGCTACGGACAGAGCAATGGTTGCTGTCATTGACTTTAAATTAGCATCAAGTTCCTTTGACAACTATGAATTTGAAAAGGAAACTTCAATGGCTCTTAACCTGATCAATCTTCTGACAATATTAAAAAGAGCTTCAAATAATGACAAGCTCATAATGCAGCTTGATGAAGAAAACAGCAAGCTCAAGCTTAAGATAGAAGGATCATACACAAGATCATTTTATATTCCTTTGCTGGAAATCAATGCAGATGACATACCGCCGATATCTCAATTAGATTTTCCTGCGTCAGCAACTCTTGATTCATCTATAATTAGTCAGGGTATTTCAGATGCTGACATAATTGCAGATTCTGTGATAATAAAACTAACTCCTGAAGGATTTTCTATGAACGCAGAAGGAGATTCATCAAAGACTAAACTAGACATAGGAAAAGATGTTGATGTTCTTAGTGAACTAAATGTTAAAGAAGATGTTCAGGCAAGATATCCTTTAGATTATTTGAAAAAAATAATCAAAGCTTCTAGGTTAGCTGACACTGCAAAAATACAGATGGGAAATGACTATCCAATGAAAATTGAATTCAAAGGCGAAGGGGTTTCCATGTCAATGGTAATTGCTCCTAGAGTTTCTGAAGAGTAATAGAATGCCAAAGTATCCTGTTGCAAGAGCTGGTATTGGTGTCATGATTCATAATAATGGTAAAGTTCTTTTAGGTTTGAGAAATGAGGATCCTGAAAAAGCAAGTTCTCAATTACATGGTGAGGGTACTTGGACATTTCCCGGCGGTAAAGTAGATTTTCAAGAAACTTTAGAACAAGCTGCTAAAAGAGAAGTTTTAGAAGAAACTAATTTGAAATTAAATAAAATTGATGTGATGAGTATTACTGATGAAATTGTTCATGATGCACATTTTGTTACCGTGGGTTTTATTTGTGAAAATTTCGAAGGCGAATTGAAAACAATGGAACCTGATGAAATAATTGAATGGAAATGGTTTGACTTGAATAATCTGCCTGAAAAAATATTCAAACCGACAGAAAAGATGATTAAGAATTTCAGAGAAAATAAATTATATTAAATTATTCTTCGAAAACTGAAGCCATAATAAACGGCATCAATATTGTTGCGTCGCCATCGACTGTAACATATTTTGCTTTCTCGCTTATCTTTCCCCAAGAAACTGCTTCTCTTAATCTTGCCCCAGATAATGAACCGTCATATTGTGTAGCAGTTGTAATGAAAACAGCATATTCTAATCCGCCTTTAAACTGGTTCCACCAAATAACATGATGCTTAGAAATTCCACCGCCAATCATTATTGCACCTGTTTTCTTTTCTGAGAAACCGATTTCTGAAAGTTCTTTTTCATCTTTCAATAAATCTATTTTAAAATCATTTTCTTGTGAAAACCATACTAAATTTGTTCCAAATGCCCCATCAGTTATTCCTGGAACGTAGATTGGAATATTCCTTTTTGCTGCTTGATATAAAATTGAATTTTCGTCGTTGATTCTTTTTCCGAATTCATGAATTAGTTCACGACCAGACCATTCTTTCTTTTCTTTGTATAATTCTTCTAAAATTGGCATCATATTCTTTTCCAGAGGTTCACCATAACTTTTGTTAGGAATTAAAATATTTCCTAAACGATTAATTTCTTTTTGATGCAATTCATCATCATCTAAATCAAATGAACCATGATAATATTTCCCAGACCATGCTCTTGCCAGGTCATGGTCTAATGTTCCGCAAGTTGTAACTATGATATCAACCATTCCTTCTTTAATCATCTGAGCAATCAAACCACGCATACCTGTTGATACGATACATGCTGGAAATGATAAGAATTTTACACAGTTGTCTTTCTTCATTTCCTTTATGATAGACACTGCTTCAGCTAATGATTTTCCAGAAAACCCACCGCCTTCTTCCATCTGCTTTATGAGGCTAGTGAATGTTTCGTTATTAATATTGATGTCTTTTACCTCTTTTGTCAGCTCGCTCATAGCCCTTTATAACAAATGTAATTATTTAAATCTTTGTTATGACAAATAGTTAGTATGCATGTTACTGACATTCTTTCATACTATTCCAGAAATGATATTCAAACCGCTATTGCATCTTTTGCCAAAGACAAGGAAATAGGATGCAGTTTCAGAGACGGTTCTTTCTATAAAAGGCCTGATACTATCAATTATCCGAGAGATGTTCTTGAAAGAGTTAAAAAAGGCATTGTAGCGTTTCACTGTTCTGTAGAAAGGTGGAACTCGCCGATGTCAATCTCATCTGAACTTAATCAGAAAGAATTAAGTGAAATGAGGAAAGGCTTTGATGTTATCTTAGACATAGATGCAAAAGCTAAATTAGATCATTCTAAAGTTGCAGCGAGGGTAATATGTGAATTTTTATCTGACAGAGGAATTACACCAACTGTCAAGTTTTCCGGAAGAAGGGGTTTTCATATTGGAATAAGCTGGGAAGCTTTTCCAAATAAAATTGATTTCAAGAAACTGACTGATATGTATCCTGATGTTCCTCAATTGATATCAAGATATATCAAACACAAAATAAGTGATTATCTTCTGGATGAATTAGTTAAAGAAGAAGGCGGTATTGCTGCCTTGACATCAACTGTTGAAGATATTTCTGAATTGTCGCCATATTCTTTCATAGAAGTTGAGGAAAACTGGGGAAACCGGCACTTATTCAGAATGCCTTATTCTTTGCATCATAAAACCTGGAAAGCTTCTATACCCCTTAGACTTTATCAATTGAAGAATTTTGATATTGAAATGGCTTCTCCTGATAAAGTAAAAACTGGCATTCCTTTTCTGAATAATAAAAAAGATGAAGCTGTTAATTTAATTGTTGAAGCTTTGGATTGGGGAGCCAAGATTAAAAAAGAAGAAAAAATAAAACCTAAAAGAAAGTTTACAAATAAAACTCCAATACCTGAAGAATTCTTTGCACCATGTATCAAGTGTATTTTAGAAGGAATAAAAGACGGCAGAAAAAGATCTTTCTATACACTAGCCACCTATTTGAGATCTATGAACTGGAAGTGGGAAGATATTGAAAAGAAGCTTTTAGAATGGAATGAAAATACTGGTTCACTTAGTAAAAGGATGGTTTCCACACAAATGAAATGGCATGCACGCCAGAAAAGAGATTTGCTTCCTGCAAACTGTGAATCAGAAGCTTTCTATAAAAGTATAGGAATATGCAAGCCTGATCAGTTCTGCAAAGATATAAAAAATCCTGTTAATTATCCGTATAAAAAGATGAAAAGGAAAAAGAAGAAAGGTTAAGACACGACGTCCTCTATATCACTAAGATCTTCTGAAATTGCTTTTGTTATATCTCCAACTTCTCCTTCTACTTTATCAAGATCTGAATCAGAATCTATCTGCTCACCACTTTCACCCATAAAAGTACTGACTCCGAGATATACACCCACTAAAAGAATCCCAATAACCAAAATAATGGCTATGAACTTCCACTGAGACTGTTCTGGTTGTTTATCCGACCAGTCAAGATAACTTTCAGCCATTTAGATCGCCTCCAAAATTATTGCCAATAATTGATTTAGGTAAAGTTTTATGTTCTTTATTCCATTTAATATCTGATCGTAAACTTCCTGAGACATGTTTTCAGCATTTGATTTAACCACTTCTTCAAGATTGTCTGTTTCAGCTTCTGCTGTTGCTGAAATGTTCGCAACTTGAATCCATAAAGCTGATATATTTGTATCACCTTGATTTGAATAATAATCTGCTATTGACAATGCTTTTGTTTCAAGATTATCAAAACCTATCTTTATTTCTTCCAATTTTATTGCAAGAAATACTAGATCTTCTACAGTTACATTATCTGAAGATTTAGCTTTGATACACATCTCAAATTCTGTTGAACATATTTCATCAATTTCACAAACTTCTCCATAACATGTTGATGAATTAGGTGGTGTTGTCAAACATATTTGATTTTCACATCCATATTGACAGCTCATTAACTGTGAATCTATACTTATACCGTCTACATTACACGTATATTCTCTGACGCTTGAACCTTCACAATTATCAAAAAATGTTATTATATCCCTACTAGACTCGTTAATACTTTTTACTAATCCATTTATGTAATTATTTGGTCCATCGGTGTCAAAACAAACATATTCTGGTATTGGACAATCAGCACATGTTCTAAATGTCTCAGTACCAATTTGAATATTTATTGAATCGGATGTACCAATCTTTTTTGATTTAAAAATATCCCAAACAACAATTAAAAATTCGTTTGATAATATTTTTGTTGTAAGTGCTCTCATCGTCACTGTTTCACCAGTATCTGGTAATCCTGGGCCTGTTACTCTTACTGTTGCTGCTGCTTCAGAACCTATTGTACCTACTGCTGCCAATTCAACAGTATATGTTTTATTATCTAATGAAAAATTCTGTGGATTTGAAGTAATTAAAGTATTTGTTTCTGCATGACATATTCCATCACCGCAAAAATTAGTTGTATTTGTTTCGTTAGTTGTTTCTTCTAGACATGCGCCGTCTGAACATCCGTAAGGACAATAGAAAGATTCACTTATCAACATGTTTGAACTAAAAACACAAAAATATTCATTTAAATAATTAT
>Ga0272442_10010780_pt1 | contig 11225 bp, 9 predicted proteins | sample SSMForm2O_FD_200262 | JGI IMG/M metagenome (GOLD analysis project Ga0272442, IMG submission 200262) | Marine sediment archaeal communities from Little Sippewissett salt marsh, Falmouth, MA, United States - SSM-Form-2O | ecosystem: Environmental > Aquatic > Marine > Wetlands > Sediment ...
TAATCATGTACGGCACTTACCTCCTCAATCCAGGTTCCAAATAGATTCTTTCCAGAAAGAGTTACTCCATAATCAATTGGATGTCTTTTCAGAAGTGGCATATTTATTATATAATCAGCTTCGACAACACAAGAAGGAAGGGTTCTATATAGACCTGTTCCATCTGCAAAATAGATTTTTTCTGGCGTTGGTTTAACCTTTTCACGACCCGGCATTAAACCAGATCCATCTTTATAATGAACATTTGGAAATTCTGGTACTAATGGTGATGCAGGAAATTCACTGTAATAAACACGCCTGTAAAACCAATTAGGAATCACGCGTGATGCATCATATATTGTAATGTCTTCTTGCTCTACACCAACATAATATACTAGCTGACGAAGTAATGCTTTTACTACATATGGACTTGCATCTCTGTCATTATCCTTTGTAAAGTAACTAAATATTTGATAACAATTATTTAAATTGATCTTAATCGCAATTTTTTCACCTGGTTGATAATCAATTTCACCATTTCCATTTACTAAATTGAAATGTTTAAACAGCGTCTCCCAAGCCTCTTCTTCAGTTTCAGCTCCTGCCAGATTTTTTATTCCATCAGAGACCATTTGATCAATTACTTGTTGATTATTATTTTGTTTCAACCACCAGTAACCTTTCAGGTCTTTTTCTGTTGCGTCGGGATCCCAAACCCATACAACTCTTCCAGGATTAACTCCTCTTGGTGTTCCTATAGGTTCATTTGGGATAGGGTCCCAAGGTTGTATCGGATTTTCATTTGATACTTTATTTACAGCATATACGTTACTTGATATTGTAAAGATTAACACGAAGACTACTAAAATTACAGGTGCGATTGCTGCTGTTTTATATTTAACTCTTCTTATCCATAGACCTAATCCATGAAATATTGCGCTCCAAAGTAAGCTCCAAAAGGCGATATATCCAATTGCAACTGATATTGACATTTGTTGACAAGGATAACGAATTCTGTCTGGTCTTGGTAATACTCTAACTAAAAACCAAATAATTGCTGCTATACCTGCTAAATGAAAAAATATACCTTGACGACTAGATAATTTGACAAATAAATTTGATTTATTTTTATGATGCCTCTTCATTTTTTTACCCCAAGAACAAATTAACAATAGTTAATTAATTTATAAATTTTACTAATGAACATATTTTGAAATTTACACAATATTTTAATACATCTTTTACTTATTTCTTAGTTGTGGATATATGGAAACATATATAGATGTATATATTAGCTCTGATGGAGTAAAATCATCTGAAATACTAAAAAAACTTGTTGAAATGGGTTTAAAACCTTCTCTTGGTGAGCACGATTTTATTTATGATTGGAAGGGAATTGTTTCAATAGAAGAAGAAATTGAGCTAATAGATAAAATCCAAGAAAAACTAAAGGGAACTGGAGTAATTTTAAAATTTAAAACAAACAGATAATTTTAAAATTAATAATTTTTAAATATGGCTCTCTATTTTCAGTTAGTAGGGGGAACTCATGAGTGGATTATTTGGTGTAGTAAGTAGTGATAATTGTATTTCTGATTTATATTATGGAACTGACTATCATAGTCATCTAGGAACAGAATATGGTGGAATAGCATTTTTTGATGAAAATGGAAAACCAGTAAAAAAAATACATGATATTGGAAATAGCCAATTTAAATCAAAGTTTTATGAGGGATCTGATAAAATTGTAAGTAATTTTGGTATTGGTGTAATATCGGATAAAGACCCACAACCTTTAACTTTTGAAAGTAAGTTTGGACCTTTTGCAATTTGTTGTTCGGGTTTAGTTACTAATAAAGATGAACTAGCAAATATTTTGATAAAAAAAGGAATTTCTTTTGGTGAACTTGATGGAGGTGAAACAAATTCAACTGAACTTATTGCACATCTTATTAATCAAGAGGATTCTATTGTTGAGGGAATAGAAAGGATGTATGATAAGATTACTGGATCTGTATCATTGCTAATATTAACTATAGATGGCATTTTTTGTGCAAGGGATAGAAATGGTGTTACACCATTAGTAGTTGCAGAAAAAAATGGTGCGGTTGCTGTTACAAGTGAATCCTGCTCATTTCCTAATCTTGGTTATAAAATTAAAAAATTTATTGAACCTGGAGAAATTATTTTTTTAAGTAAAAAGGGAATTGAAACAAAAAAAGAAGGTGCAAATCAGAATAAGATTTGCGCTTTTTTATGGGTGTATACTGGTTTTCCTGCATCCTCATATGAAGGAATAAATGTTGAAAAAGTAAGAGAAAATTGTGGTATGTATCTAGCTAAAAGAGATAATGTTAAAGTAGATCTTGTATCTGGAGTACCTGATTCAGGAACAAGTCATGCAATTGGATATGCAATGGAATCTGGTAAACCATTTAGACGCGTTTTAGTAAAGTATACTCCGGGCTATGGTAGAAGCTATACCCCATTATCTCAAGATGTAAGAGATAAAATTGCACTTATGAAACTAATTGCAAATGATGAAATTGCAAAAGATAATAAAATTATTTTATGCGAAGATTCCATTGTTCGTGGAACTCAGCTAAAAAATTTTACAATTACAAAATTAAAAAATGCAGGAGTAAAAGAAGTTCATGTGAGACCTGCATGTCCTCCCCTTATGTTTCCATGTATATACAATCTTTCTACAAGAAGTATTAAAGAACTTGCTGCTAGAAAGGCAATTAGAGCAATAGAGGGAAAGGATATTGATGATATTTCCGAATATTTAAATCCAGATACAGATAAATATAAAAAAATGATTGATTGGATAGCTAAGGATCTGGGTGTCACATCTTTAAGATATCAATATATTGATGATATGGTAAAAGCAATTGGTCTACCTAAAAATAAGCTATGTTTATATTGCTGGACTGGGAAAGGTTTTCAGAAGAGTTTGAATGGATATTGATTATTTTATAGCATTTCAGGTATCATCAAGACTGCCATATGAGTAATCACTCATTGACGTGGATTTTCTTGATGGTCTTGAGTATTGTCTGTATGAATCCTGTTTTGAAACAACAATAGAAGTCTTTCTACTCACAACCAATTTTTGTAATTTTTTTGTTATCTTATTTGGATCTTTCAATTTCTCAACCTCACCATCTATATTGACTTATTTTATCATGTCAAATATTGACAGTATATTATTTCTGGTTACTTGTTTATATAATTTTCGAGGTATTTTGTCCAAAGTTTCATTTTATTATTGTTCAATATATTTATATAATTAAATCTACTATATATAGGAGAAGAATTATGAAAAAAATTATTATATTCACAATATTTTTTATTATAAATTTTCAAATAATCGGGTCTTCTTTTGTTAATGCAGATTTAAAAAATTTCAATGTTAATTCTGATGATAGTTATGATATGATAATTATTTCACCAAGAGACTATACCGAATCGCTTGATACTTTTATCCAACATAAGAACGATTTAGGAATAATTACTATTTTAATCTCAGTAGATGATATTTATAATGGTAAATATTTTGAGGTTAAAGGTAGAGATAATCAGGAGATAATAAAATTTTTTATAAAAGATGCAATTGAAAATTGGGATATTTTATTTGTTCTTTTTGTAGGAAACTCTAGATATATTCCTGTTAGATACTGCTATAATGATGATAAGTATGGAATGGAAGACCATTTTGTAAGTGATTTGTATTATGCAGATATCTATGATGAGAATTTAAATTTTTCAAGTTGGGACTTAGATAACGATGGAATATATGGCGAATGGAAAGGAAGTGAAGCAGAAGATAAATCAATTGATTTGAGACCTGATATTTGTTTAGGAAGACTTGCTTGTATTAACAAAAAGGAAGTTGAAACGGTTACAAGGAAAATAATTAATTATGAAAAACAACCTACTGATGATTCATGGTTTAAGAAAATGGTTGTTGTCGGCGGTGATACATATTATGAATTTGAAGGTTATGAAGGTGAAATTTATAACCAGAAAGCTTTAGATGAGATGGAGGATTTTACCGGAATTAAACTCTGGGCATCAACAGGCGCATTGTCAAAATATGGTTTGAGTACAATTAAAGCAATTAATGATGGATGTGGATTTATATACTTATCCGGTCATGGAAATAGACATATTTGGATTACAAACTCACCAGGGGGATCAAGTGTTGGAAAATTTGGTAGACTTCAAATGTTGTTTTTATTTAATAAAAATAAACTTCCAGTATGTCTTGTAGGTGGATGTCATAATAGCCAATTTGATACTGGAAATATAAAAAATGTAAAATCTTTATTTTTGCCATGGAGCTTTCAAACATTGCGACTTGGGTGTTGGAGCTGGTTTTTAGTAAGTAACATTAGGGGCGGATCAATTTCAACAATAGGTTCTACTGGATTATGTTGGTATAGTACAGAATATGGTGGAGGAGGATCAGACTGGCTTAATGTTAACTTTTTTAGATATTACAGTAATGGAGAAAATACATTGGGAAATATCTGGAAGAATACAATAACAGGATTTGTAGATAATTTTCCAATAGATTGGGAATCTCCTGCTGGAGGTGTTTCATCTATAGATGCCAAATCTGTTCAAGAATGGGTTTTGTTAGGTGATCCTAGTTTGAAAATTGGAGGATATAATAATTAAAAAATATTCATCTAATTTTTATAACCTTTTATTTCGTCATCAGTAGATTCTACACCTAAACCAAGGGCTATTCTATTTACAAAATTAAAATAGCTTGCTATTAGATTTATATCTAAAATTTCTTTATCTGAAAAACCTGAATTTCTTAAATTATCAATATCAGTTTTTTTAATAAAAGTTGGATTATTTGTTAATTTGAAAACATAGTCAAGGATATATTGGAGTCTTGTAGAAATTTCTATTGAATTAAAATCATCAATAAATCTATCTATTTTTCTTCTATCTTTCCAAAAATTGCTAAGAGATTCAACGTGATGTTTAATACAGTACTCACAATTATTAAGAACAGATACAACAACACCAATAAATTCTCGTTCTTCTCTAGATAAATCAGATTTTCCAAACATTAAATTTAAATATAAATCCATATGGCTCTTCATAGCTTTTGGACTCAGACTATGGATTTTCATTATATTTGAAATTTTACCACGTTTTTCTTTTATTTCGTTATAAACATTTTTTAATTCATTGGTTGCTTCGGAGGAATTAATTACTTGGATCCAAGACATAATAAATCACTTTTAACCCATAATGTCTAAAAGTTTATAAAAACAAGAGTTTGTTATCATTTATTTTATGTATGATCCTATTGAACTAACAAAAAAAACCGAGAGTATTGTAGTAAAAGGAGATATTAAGAAATATTATCGTTTTAGAGCAACTAGATTTTATGGAGGAATATCGACTGCAGATACAGTTGGTTGCAATCTTAGATGTAAATTTTGTTGGTCTGGAAGTAGTGTTTGGAACGCAAAAAATACCGGAGAATTTTTTACACCTGAACATGTAGCAAATAATCTTGAAAAAATTGCAATAAATAAAGGATTTAATCAAATAAGAATATCCGGCGGTGAACCTACTATAGGAAGAAGACATTTAGTGGCACTTTTAAATAATATAAATCCAAAATTTCTGTTTATACTGGAAACAAATGGAATTCTTCTTGGTCAAAATAAGTCATATGTTAAGGATTTAATAAAATTTAAAAATCTACATGTTAGAGTTTGTTTTAAGGGAGCTAATCCAGAGGAATTTTCTTTTCTTACTGGAGCAAAAGAGGGATTTGATTATCAAATTAAAGCAATTAAAAACCTTAAAGAAGAAAATATGAGATTTAATATCGCATTGGTTTCTTTAAAAAAAGATACATCAGATTTTCTAAAAAATATTGATAATGTTAGTTTGGATCAAACTATGATTGAAACTGAAGAGATTATTCTTTATCCCAAAGTTAGAAAAAGACTAGAAAAAGAAGGAATAATAAGCTTTTTTGAGTAAAAGTTTAAATAACGCATTTTAGATGCCAGGGACAGGAGGCTTTATGATTATGCAAGATAAAAAAGCTGATCTCGCTGGACCAGGAATTGGAAACTATAATGAATTAGAAAAAATACTACCAAAAGATTATAACTCTTTATTAAACAAAAAGGACACTCAACGTGCAATTTTTGATGTTAAAGGTTATATTGAAAAAAATCTATGTAAAGAACTAAACCTAATGATGGTTACATGCCCGCTTTTAGTTGATAAAGAAAGTGGTGTAAACGATTATTTAGACCGTGATGGTTCCCGAACCCCTATAGAATTTCAATGTGGTTTGGGACTAGAAAAACCAATACAGGCACAAATAGTTCAGGCTGTAACGAAATGGAAAAGAGTTGCCTTAAAACAGTTTGATATGAAGGTTGGAGAAGGATTAAATACAGATATGCGTGCTGTTAGAAAAGATTATTTTCTTGATCATGACCACAGCTCATATGTAGATCAATGGGACTGGGAAAAGGTAGTTACTGAAAAGGATAGAAACCTTGATTACCTTAAAGATACAGTAAAAAAAATATGGAAGGTACTTAAAGGTGCTGAAAACTATGCATTTGAAAGATATCCTAAATTAGATAATGATAAATATCCGAACCTGCCTGATAAACTTAAATTCATACATGCTGAAGAAATTCTTGAGAGATACCCTGATTTACCTAGAAAACAAAGAGAAACAGAAATATTGCAGGATTATCCTGCAGTTTTTATCATTGGAATTGGATGGCCTCTTGAGGATGGCTATCCTCATGAAATGAGGGCAGCAGATTATGATGATTGGGTCACTGAAACAGTATCAGAAGCAGGAAAGCCCACACATGGTTTAAATGGTGATATTCTTGTATGGAATCCAGTTACAAAGAGACGTCATGAATTAACTTCTATGGGAGTAAGGGTTAATCCTAAGACACTTAAAACTCAACTTGAGATGTCAGGCCAACTTGACTTTCTAGATATGCCATATCATCAAGCAATAATGAATAATGAAATACCGCTTAGTATTGGAGGAGGAATAGGACAGTCAAGAACATATATGCTTCTTCTTAAGAAGGCTCATCTTGGAGAAGTAGGTGTCACTGTTTGGCCAAATGTTCTTAAAGATATATGTAAGAAGAAGAACATACATGTATTACAATAATTAAATTTATCTTTTTTTTTTTAATTATAGTTATTTTATTAGTAAAAACTGCAATCTTGGAAGATTATTAAGAAAACGATTAATTATTCTTTGAAATAATGAGTTTGAAATAGTTCTACTTTTTAATATGAATATTACAAAATGGACTATTTCTCCTTCTTTGTTATATTGATCTCTTGCCTTTACGTTTAAAAAGATTTGTCCCCCTTCATTATATGTATGATTTATCGATACGTCATCACCTGAATTATATGGACCATGCCAATCATCGTTTGTACTATCTCCCCAATTAATAAAGTAATAAATATCATGATCCTCAGGGTCAGTAGATGTAAATTTAAATGTCAGAGATTTTCCAGTTCTTCCAAATCTAGGACCTTCTACGATAGTGGTACTTGGTGGTAAGTTGTTGTTAATAATTACAAGTAGTGGTTCTGACCAGTCGCTAATCCTATTGTTTGTATCTTTTGCTTTTACCCTAACTTCATAAGTTCCAGCATCGTTCCATATATTGCTTACCTCAATTGTTTCACCTGAATTATATGGACCAAGCCAAACACTATAATTATCGTTTCCCCAATCGAATTTATAATATATTTGGTCTCCATCTGGATCTGTTGTACTTGTTGAGAATGTAAGTTCTTGACCTTCTATCCCTTCTGTTGGACCATTTGGTTTAATTGGTTTTTCCGGTGGTTCACCAATTAATTGTGCTTGTGCAAGCTCACCTAAAGTTGCAATTATTAATTTGGATGATTTTGTTGAATAAGTAATATTCATATTTTCAATTATGTCTTGAGGTGAGTGATAATAATCGTTAAAATTATACTCATGGTAAAATATTGAATCATAACCATATTCCCAAAAACTTCGATGATCACTACCAGATGAATAACCACTTGGGATCAATGTAAGATCGATATACTCATTGTAATCCTCTGAAACTTGAATGGAAAAATCTGTTATCCATTCTGAAGCATCATTTTCATATATTTTTATATTTTTTCCATCATCTTCTGTGATTGCAAAACCAATCATATCTGCATTTAGAGCTGCAATTATATTATCTCCATTTGAAGCTGCTTCTCTAGCATACTCATGACTTCCAAGAAGACCTTCTTCTTCTCCTGAGAAGGCTACAAATTTAATTGTATGATTAAATTGATATTGGCTCATTATTTTTGCAGCAGCAATAACAGCAACAGTTCCCGACCCATCATCGTCAGCACCAGGACTTCCAGGAACACTATCATAATGTGCACAGATAATGTATATCTCATCACTTGTTTCAGATATTCCTTCTAAGGTCCCCTCAATGTTTCTATCTGAATATCCTCCATATGACCATTCATGATATCTTACATCAAGACCCATTTCTTCAAATTCATTATAGATATAATCTCCAGCTTCAGTACATTCTGTAGTACCAGTAACTCTTGGTCCAAATTCTGTAAGATTTTCTAGATAACCTAAAATTATTGTTTCGTCAATCTGATTTAAAACTTCAATAATTGTTTCGTCTTTAACTCCTAAAGTTTTTTTAGGAGGATTTGATATTTTTTGATAATTAAAAATAATATCTTGAAAATCTATTTCATCTGATAAGTATCCAGGTATAGGTGCAATTCTTCCGTCATTAAGATTTTTTACTTTTAATCGATATGTTTCTGGATCATTATTATAATCATATTTACTATCGGGACCAATTATACCTGAAGCAGGTATTACAAAAGCAATCAACAACATACATACAATAAAAATTGGAATTTTTTCTTTCACTATATACCCCCTTACTTAACAATTGTTAATAATTATGTTGTTAATAAACTTTTGTTTAAATTATGTAATATTTGAGTTTATGATTTGTTTGGCTGCATAAATTCCAGTAATATATGATTCCTCCAACCCTGCAATATTATAGTCACCAATTAGATACATATTTTTTCCCCTGTAACTCTCAATAAGGTTGTGACCGTTAATTGTTCCAACAGGATCCCAAAATTTATTAGCTAGAATCTTTGGATTATTAAAATAATTTTTAAGATCAGGTTGTTTATCTTGATAATAAAAAAGATATGTTCCATCTTTAAGATCAGCAATTGCTTGTACATTACTTGTTGGATAAAATAAATGATAACTTTTTCTTGATATTATCTTTTTAGGGCTTGCTTTTATATGCAGCATATTTGTACTAACAGGTAAATTTGTTTTATCAATACCTGCAATTTTTTTAGACCAGTTAATCTGTGTTGCCAATACAATGTTTTTTGATTGAAAGATTTGCTTATTTAATTTGATTTTATATTCTCCATTTTTGTAAATAACATTTTTTACTCTACCTTTTACTATACTATTATTAAAAGGTTGAATCATCTTTTCCTTTTCAAAAGTAAATCTATAAATAGGTGTAATTATAGGTATACTAAATTGTAAAAAACTAAATGCGTTCATTTCTTTAATAATTGAAAATGTTGTGGAATAAAGTCCCTTTGATAGGTAGGTTTTTGTTCCACTTTCGATATTTTTCTCAATTACAAAATCAGATGCATTTTGCATATATAACTTATGTAAAAATTTATCTTTTTCAATTGCTTTTTTTTGAGAAATTTCAACAGTTTTTTTCCTAAGTTTTCTTAATTTTTTTCTGAATTTATACAATAATTTTAAAACCTTTAAAAATTGAAAAGAATATTTTATTAATTTTGGTTGAAAGAAAATATAACTTTGATCTTTTTCATGAAAACAGAAATCCCGTAATCTGATTTGGGATTTCAACTTAACATATTTCAACAAATTAAAATAGTCAGAGCAAACAAAAAAAGCACCGTAGTTCACTTTTCCATCAGAGGATGTTAGTATCCTTCCACCGATATCTTCGCTAATAATTAAAAAATCTTCATTATTTTCACATAATGTTCTTGCGCAAGCAAGGCCAGAAATTCCCGCTCCAATAATAATAGTATTATTTTTCCTCATCTACGTCAACGATAGGATTATTTACTACTTGAGATTCGATTGAGCTGTCTAATATTTCAATAAATATTGGATTTAATGTTTCAGTATTTTTAACCTTAATCTTACCTTTATCTTCTAATGTTACTAACTTATTTAGATCTTTTATGGATCTTGATACACTTTTATAGATATCCTTTAAAGTGACATTTTCTTTGTGAATCTCATCAACATAACTATGCCACCAGACCATATATCTCTTTTTCATAATACTTCCGCCCTCTAATTTATCAATACAACATCTTATATAAATAATATTGTAATGATTCTTAACTATTTACTAGGTTCTTTTAGATTTCCTAGTGTTCTAAGAATAAGTTCTGATAATGCTGGATGAATATGCATTCCTTGACCAATAAAACCAATTTGGCCACCCAAAGCCATTGCGTTTACAACCTCTTGAATGAGCATTGGAGCATAAGGTCCAATAATATGAAATCCTAATATTTTGCCATTTTCTTTATCAACTATTGCTTTTGAAAATCCTTCTAATTCCATCATAGCCTCACCTTTTGCCACATCGCTATACATTGCCTTTCCAACTAAAATTTTATATTTTTTAATTGCTTCTTTTTCAGTTAAACCAACTGATGCAATTTGTGGGTAAGTAAAAACTGCATATGGAACAGCTGAATAGTCCATTTTTATTTTTTTATCATAAAAAGCATTTCTCCACGCAATAATTGCCTCTTCATTTGCGACATGCTTGAACATGTATTTTCCAATTGCATCTCCAAAAGCCCATATGTTTTTTTTACTTGTTTCTAAAAAATCGTCAACCTTTATATATCCTCTTTCATCTGTTTTTACACCTGTATTTTCAACCTTCAACAAATCTGCGTTTGATTTTCTACCGGTTGCAATTAAGACTTCCTCAGAATTTACTTTTACTTCTTTTCCATTAATTTTATTTTTTCCATAAATAATTTTTTCTTTTCCTTTCTTTTCAATTTTAAATACCTCAATATCTGTAATTACATCCATTCGTTTCTTCATTTGATTTAATAAAAGATTAGAAATTTCTGGTTCTGAA
>Ga0272442_10010781_pt1 | contig 11225 bp, 12 predicted proteins | sample SSMForm2O_FD_200262 | JGI IMG/M metagenome (GOLD analysis project Ga0272442, IMG submission 200262) | Marine sediment archaeal communities from Little Sippewissett salt marsh, Falmouth, MA, United States - SSM-Form-2O | ecosystem: Environmental > Aquatic > Marine > Wetlands > Sediment ...
CAACTTTTGATATAATTATTAATATTTCACTGACAATAATAATTTTTTTTATTGCTACAGCATATCTGTTATATCATTTAGAAAAAACGGATAATGGCATGAGAGATGCTCATGGAATTATTGAGACGTTGATAAATGACCTTGAAATAAGAATAGGGGATAGAACAGCTGAAGTGGAAAAACTCCTACTGCAAAAAGATGAGTTCATAGGGCAACTTGGTCATGATTTAAAGAACCCATTAAACCCACTTGTAAACTTAATCCCATTGTTAGAAGAGAGGGAGCATGATCCTGAAAAAAAGAAGATTTTTAAGGTAGTGAATAGAAACGTTGAGTATATGCGAAAGCTAGTGGTTAAAACCATTGAACTTGCTCGACTTAACTCTCCCAATACAGAGTTGACTATAACTGAAACAAATCTCCTAGATGAGGTTAATAATATTGTTGAAAAAAACAAGCTAACATTTGAAGAAAACAACATGAAAATAAATAACAACATCGATGGAAATATTATTGTAAAAGCAGATAAACTTAGAATTGAGGAGTTATTTGACAATCTTATTATCAATGCAATCAAGTACAGCAAGGATATGGGTACTATTACAATTGATGCAAAGGAATATGAGGATTTTGTTACCGTATCTATAAAGGACACTGGCATTGGTATAGCTAAGGCGCAACTCAGCCGTATATTTGATGAGTTCTACAAAGCTGATGAAGCCCGTCATGATTTTGATAGCAGTGGTCTAGGTATGCCAATATGTAAGCGTATTGTGGAGAAACATGGTGGAAAGATATGGGCTGAAAGTGAAGGTGAAGGAAAAGGTACAACGGTGTTTTTTAATCTCCCAACATCTTCCTAAAAAGAAAAACGAATATCAATCGCTTGATTTAGTTATTGGACCAGCAGGTACAATTTGGGTTGAATTTGCAAAAAACAATGAGGTTGTTTTTTGTTTCAAAAGATGGAGGAATTTATCACAATTTGGAGAAGTAAATATTACAAGTTCTGAAGAAGTCTATGGGTAACTTATTCCCCTTCTTATTTTTTTAACATTCCTCTATCATCAGCAGAGTCAAAACCTTGTATTTGTGATGTATAAAAGTTTTAGTTTAAATCGTCTGTTGACTCTTTGTATATGTCTTTTTTTTAACAGGATGAAAATTGTTGCGTGCCGTAGTCATGTCTAGTATATTTTATCTAAAAAACGACTTAAATTATTAGAGAAATGTTTTAAAAATGCTAATATACTCTTTTGTATTTCAATGATTTATGTCAAGTAATTTTCCAAAGCCAATATTGGAATTACCTGAGGCAAATATTCCTGTTGAAGGAGCTAAAGGATATCTATCCCAAGGTGAGTGTGAGCAGGTTATTTTCATGGAATTTGAAAAAGATGTAGAAATCCCTGAGCATTCTCATGATAGTCAATGGGAGATTGTAGTAGCTGGAAAAGTTGACTATTATGAAGGAGGAGTTAAACATACTTATAAAAAAGGAGATAGATTTTATATACCGAAGGGAACAAAACATTCAGCAAAAGTATATGCGGGTTATGCCTCTGTTGCGTTTTTTAATCAAAAAGAAAGGTATAAGAAAAAGTAATGTGAATAACACCTATTAAAAATGACAGGTATGTAAAAAGGGCATTTGGTAAATACCAAATATCCCCAATGCCTTTTTAATCATCGGAAAAGACAGATATCAAATATCTCTCTTATCTATGACTGCATACCGAATTATTATAATATAAATTATAATATTTAAATTTTACGTTAAAAACTAATATGTCTTTATGGGCGACCAAATCTATTTAACACAACATTTTTTATTCACACTATTTTAAGGGAGCATTTAAATCAGATATATGTATCGCCTAAATTGAAAATTTATTGCGGGAATAGAAATGGTAGAAAAAATAAGACTTGCTCAAGGGGCAGGCGGAGAATTAATGGACAACCTTATAAAAGATAAAATTTTGAAGTATTTTGTTGGGAAGTTTGGTTTAGCAGAGGTCCCTCTTTCTATGTTGGACGATGCTGCCGTCATTGATGACATTGTTTTCTCAACTGATTCTCATACTGTTCAACCTCTTATTTTTCCAGGCGGTGATTTGGGTTCTCTTGCGGTTTGTGGGACAATTAATGACGTTTCTGTACTTGGTGCAAAACCTCTTGCTCTTTCAACTGGTTTTATTCTTGAAGAAGGTTTTTTAGTTGAAACATTTGAAAAAATTGTGAAAAGTATGGGTAAATATTCAGTAGATGCAAGTGTTCCAATCATTACTGGCGATACAAAAGTTGTTGAGAAAGGGGCGATACAAGAATTTATGATTAATACAAGTGGCATAGGTAAAAGAAGTGAGTTTCTAGATAGTAATATTGGGGAAGTAGTGAGATATAGACAATTCAATCAAAGGTGGCTTCTTGATTCAAATTTAGAAAATGGCGATAAGATTATTGTTTCTGGAAATATTGGTGAGCATGGTATATCACTTCTTTCTTTTCGTGAAGGTTATGGTTTTGAAACTAAGATGAAATCGGATGTGGCACCAATAAATGGCCTCATGGAAAATATCCTTTCAATGGGTGGAATTGTAGCAGCTAAAGATCCAACAAGGGGGGGACTTGCAAATACTATAAATGAATTTAGCGAAAAATCAAAAATTGGGATTATACTCAACGAGGAGGCGATACCAATTCCTAATGGTGTTAGGTCTGCATGTGATATGCTTGGAATTGATTCTCTTGAGATTGGCAATGAGGGAAAGGTTGTGATTGGTGTTGTAAAGGAGAAAGCTGATGATGTTCTTTCAGTTCTTAAAAAGCACCCTCTTGGTAAAAAAGCGGCAATTATAGGTGAAGTAACAGATACTGTGAACGGGGTTGTATTGGACACAGTTGTTGGTGGTAGAAGAATTCTTCATAAGCCTATTGGAGATCCTGTTCCAAGAATATGCTAATATGTGCCTTTAGTCCACAAATTTTTAAATAGTCCATAGGATTACCACAAACGAAACTAATGAATTTCATACTGCATTGGAGGTAAAATTTTATGGCTAAAGGTCTCCCAAAATCGTTTAAAAAATCGTTGTGGGCATATCATATAAATTCCGGTTCCTGTAATGGATGCGATATCGAAATAATTGCAGCACTCTGTCCCCGTTATGACGTTGAAAGATTCGGCATTAAACTTGTTGGTTCACCACGGCATGCTGATGTGCTATTGACCACGGGTCCTGTGACACGACAAATGGTTGATAAGTTAAAAAGAGCATATGAACAAATGCCCGATCCAAAAGCAGTCATTTGCGTCGGTAACTGTGGCAATACTGGCGATGTTTTCTATGAATCATATAATCTAGTTGGCCCCATTGACAACATTATTCCTGTAGATGTATATGTGATTGGTTGTCCGCCAAGACCAGAAGCAATTATAAACGCAGTTGCAAAAGCTTGGGTTAAACTTGAAACATTGGAGGCGGAATGATGGCCGATAAGAAACGATTCACTCCAGAAGAAATTGTAAAATCTTTTAAAGATGAATTTAAAGCAAAAATTAAAAATACTCGTATTGAAAGACGGACGAAAGGGCCTTCGAAACACGAATTTGTCAATATTTGGATGAAAGTCGATAAAAGCATTTTTAAAGAATCTGTGAAACATCTCGCTACATTACAAAAGTATCCCCATCTTGCTGTTGCGTCAGGAAATGATCTTGGTAAAACTATAGAACTAATCTATCATTTTTCAATATATTATGGCGTACCTCTGGGTGAGATATCAATAAATATTTCTGTAGAACTACCAAAGTCAAAACCAGAGATTGAAACAATTTGTGATATTATTCCGGGGGCACTCATTACAGAACGTGAAAAACAAGAAATGCTTGGCGTAACAATAAAAGGAATCCCCGACAGCAGACGTGTCTTTTTAACTGATGATTTTCCTGAGGGAGTATATCCATGGAGAAAAGACGAAACAGGACCACAAAAATTGATTAGAAACTTACATGAGGTGAAAAAATGAAGACAAAACAGACAACAAAAACAACCTATCATATACCAATTGGTCCCATCCATCCGGCCCTTAAAGAACCAGTGGCGTTTGAATTTGAAATTGACGGAGAAAGAATTGTTGATGTTGATGTAAGTCTTGGTCATGTTCATAGAACTGTGGAATGGTCGGCTACAAAAAGAAATCCTATTCAGATACTTTATTTGGCGGAGAGGATTTGTGGGATTTGTTCATATTGTCATCCTACTGCATTTGCTATTGCAGTTGAAAATATTGCAAATATAGAGGTTCCAGAACGTGCAGAATATCTCCGGGTTATACAAGCTGAACTTGAGAGGATTTGTTCCCATGTCTTATGGGCTGGTGTAGCAGCTCACGAGATCGGTTTTGATTCAGTGCTGTTTTTGACCTGGCAAATACGAGAAAAAGTACTTGATCTCACTGAATATTTAACAGGAAATCGAATTACCAAAGGAATTGTTACCATCGGTGGTGTGCGTAGAGACATCACAAAAGAACATCATCCTAAAATCTTTGAAACATTAAATTATCTTAAAGATAATTTTGAAAAGCTTCGCAAGGTTTATTTGGTTGATAAAACCTTTAGAATGAGGGCTCAAGGTTGCGGTATTTTAACAGAAAAGGATGCATTAAAATTGTGTGCAGTTGGACCTACTGCTAGAGGATCAGGTGTTAAAAAAGATGTTCGTGTTGATCAAGCCTACTTTTCCTTTGCTGACCTTGACATTGAATGTGTTACTCCTGACGTGCTTACTGGCAAGGTCAATGGCGATGTCTATGATAGAATCATTGTCCGTCTTCTTGAAGTGAAACAATCAATTGATTTGATAGAGCAGTGTATTGATAAAATGCCTGCTGGAGACATTGTCTCTGAACCCAAGGTTGCAAAAGTAATGTCAATGCTTAAGAAAGCAGGTGGGGAAGGTATTGGTCGAATGGAAGCGCCTCGTGGAGAGGTCATTCATTATGTGAAGCTTGTAGAGGGGGATGAATATCCATTTACTTGGAAGGTTCGCGCTCCAACCTATAATAATATTATGCCGTGGGTTCCAATGCTTAAGGGTGAGCAGATTGCAGACATACCAATTGTTGCTGCATCGACGGATCCTTGTATGTCATGTACTAACAGAGTTGCAATAGTCGATAGCGGTAAAAAATATGAGTTGAACAAAGAAGAGCTTCATCGACTTAGTGTTGAAAAAACAAGGAGGCTTATGGCATGAAATTTTCAATGCTCCCTCAAGTATTTGTACAGATGTTCAAAAAACCGTTTACCAATAAATTTCCTGCGAAGTACATACCCCCTTCTACTACTAAGTTCTTAGGGGATGTTGGCAGCGGTAAAGCAGAAATTATTCCCCCTATAGAAACACCTGAGGGTTTTCGTGGAAAGATTGTCTACGATAGAGATAAATGTATTGGATGTAAGCTATGTATCAAGGTTTGCCCATCTGATGCTATTGAATTTAAACCTGATGAAAAGAAAGTAAAGTTCTATCTTGCAAGATGCGTGTTTTGTGCTCAATGTAACGATATCTGTCCAGTTAATTGTCTTAGTATGAGCAATGAATTTTTACTTGCAGATGCTGACAAGTATTCTAAGAATTTAATTGTTGAATAAAATGGTAAGATTTGATGAAACTTATCTTTAAAGGCATAGTACAAGGAGTAGGTTTTAGACCAACGATTTATCGGGTTGCAAAAGAGTTAAGTTTAAACGGCTATGTTTTGAATAAAGGTTCTGAAGTAGAAGTAGTAATTGATAGAGATTCAGATGAATTTATCGCTCAAGTAAAAAAACAATTACCTTCAATAGCTAAAATAACCGATGTTTTATTGCAGGAGGATTCTAGAAAGTTTGATGATTTTCGTATTCTCCACAGTTCCGAGGGAAAAAGGCAGTCACTTATTCCAGTTGACATAGGTATTTGTGATGAGTGTCTCTCCGAGCTATTTCACCCGAATAATAGGCGCCATAATTTTCCTTTTACGAATTGTACGGTATGCGGTGCCCGTTTCAGCCTCATCAAAGATGTTCCTTATGATAGAGAACGAACATCGATGAATACATTTCCTCTATGTAAAACATGTAAAAAAGAGTATGAGGATCCACTGAATCGTCGTTATCATGCACAGACAGTATCGTGTCCAAGTTGTGGCCCAACGTATAGATTGTATGATAAAAAACAAGGTGATCTAGGGGATAAAGATGCTATAAAACGTTTTGCAGAATATATCGATTCAGGTAAAATAGGCGTTATAAAATCTTGGGGTGGCATGCATATCTGCTGCAAAATTGATGAAATACAGAGATTTAGAGAGTGGTATCGCAGACCACAGAAATCCTTTGCAGTCATGGTAAAAGACATACGAACAGCGGAACAGTATGGTGAAATAACAGATGATGAAAGAAAACTATTTTTATCAAATAGAAGGCCTGTTGTTCTGGTGAGAAAGAAAAAAGCAGAACAGGTGTCTCCTGGTTTAGACACAATTGGTTTGTATCTTCCTTATACTGGATTGCATTATATTCTTTTTTCTTTTTTGAAGATTGATGCCTTGATTATGACTTCAGCAAATGTTCCAGGTGAACCTATGATGATATGCAATGAGGAGGCGTTTAATTTGGAAGCTGATGCATATCTCCTTCACGATAGAGACATACCAAATAGAATTGACGACTCGGTATTGAGGATGTGGAAAGGAAATACATTTTTCCTGCGTAAATCAAGGGGCTTTGTACCAGAACCGCTCGACGTATTATACGATAAGTGTGTTTTAAGTGTTGGTGCCGGAGAAAATATCTGTGGTGCTGTTTCTTGCGGGAAAAAATTGTATGCTACTCAATATGTCGGTAACTCAAAGTATTATTCAACTTTGGAGTTTTTAGAGGAAAGTCTAAGATATTTGATGAAACTTACAATGAAGAAAGAGAAAATTGACGCTGTTGTTATGGATTTACATCCTGGATATGATTCAAGAATTATAGCTCATCAGTTTGCAAAGGAGTTTTCAGCCCCATTATTTGAGGTGCAGCATCACTGGGCACATGCCGCATCACTCTTGGTTGATAATAGTATAGGAGAGAGTGTTGTCTTAACACTTGATGGACTGGGCTATGCTAGTGATGGCACATTTTGGGGTGGGGAAGTTCTTATTTCCAATTTTGAAGATTTTAAGCGGGCTGGACATTTGGAAAACATTCCTTTGCTTGGTGGTGATAGGGCAACAATAGATCCACGAAGGCTCGTCTTTGCTATTTTCAGTAGGTTTGGTATAGAGAAATATTTTACTGGAAATGAAGCCGATGTTCTAAACAAGATGATGAATAAAGCGCCATTATCAAGCAGCCTTGGCAGAGTCATGGATGCACTTTCTTGCTATCTAGATATTTGTACTAAAAGAACCTATGATGGCGAACCTGCTATGAAACTTGAGAAATATCTTTCAAACGGCAAGGCAAAATATTCATTTGATGTTGAAGTAAAAAATGATACCGTTGGTACAACAGATCTTTTTAGACAACTTGAAGAAAAAATGAAGAAACCAACATCTGAAACGGTGAAGGCGCATCTTTCATATTCGATAGTCAAAACAATCGTAGATGAACTTACAGACATCGCAATTCAACATGCTGAAAGTGAGGGCATTAAATGTATAGGTTTGACCGGTGGTGTTTCTTATAATATTCCTGTTACAGAGATGGTGGAAAAGAGAGTGGAAGAAGCAGGGTTGGAATTATCTGTTCATAATACTGTTCCTAATGGGGACGGTGGTATTTCTGTAGGTCAAAATGCTATTGCTGGTCATAAATTGTCTTCCTAGGTTCAAAATGAGTGGCAACTTTTAATAATGAATTATTTATCGGTGAAGTATCATGGGTAAAAATAGAGATTTGGTTCTTATCTTGTCACTTGTAATAGTTGGAATGTTCATTCCATTTCTTGGTTCAATGATAATAAATTACGGGTTGAATTTAGTAAAAATCGGGTCAACATTTGGATATTTTTTACTAATTTTTGCAATTGAACTTGGATTAGTTTATCTGTATTTTACAATAATTAATCGGGTGGCTAACAAACACATCGAGAAATACAAGAAAAAGTAGGATATTTTATTGTTTTTTCTTTCTTATTCTTGCCTGGGTTTTTTCATTGGTTAACTCTCTAATCGCGTCAGTAGCAATCCATTTGGCTGTTTTTGAATCAATTTTTAAAATCTCACTTGAAAGTTTTATCATCTTTTTATTTAGGTTTAAATTCCTTTTACCTATATTTCTTAAAGCCCAGTTAACGGCTTTCTTAACATAGTTACGTCCATCAACTGAATGTTTTTTAATTAGAGGAATAAATTTTTCAAACTTCTCATCACTGGCTTTTTTGTCATGAACTGATAGACCTGCAATTAATGAAAAGGCACCCCTTTTAAGAAACTCCTCATCTCGTTCAGCCCATTCAGAAACCTTCTCCCATGCAATAGGAGCTAAATCAAAAAGACTAGTGCACGCTTGGTCACAAATATCCCATGAATCAAAATCCTTTGCCCAAGAATCCATTTGTTCTCCTGTGACTTTAGACGGATCATCTATAAAACAAGCTAGTAATCGTGCGTCATGAATGCCCGAATTCCATAACTCCAAAGCAAGTTCATGAGATTTACCAATCTCTTTAGCAATAGGTCTAAGCTTGTAAATTGAAACGCCAAGATTATTCTTAGAGTTAATTCCATATCGTGCCATTCCCTTTACTGCTTCTGGGTTGGATAGAGATTTTAGCCGTTTTAGAATTTCCTCGTATTTCATATTGATAGCAAGCGGGATTATACTTTTATAAGATGTGGTTTGTCATAGTTGTGTTCCAAAGCATTTTCATATGTTGAACCCGTTTAGAATTTATTTTCTCTAAGTTTAGTTTGATCATAAATGCTAGATAGACCTCTGAATTCGTTTTTGGTTAAATTGCGATCTTTAGAACAATTATTTCGATATATCTATTCTGCTTTGGAGGTAGTTGATTCATCCAATTTTTTACCATTTTGTGAAAGATTAAATTTCTTTATTCACCATTAAATTTTTCAAATCGTAAATAAACGTTTTATATGCTAAACATATCCTTCATTTCAATGAATCCCCTTCTTTTTCAGGTCATCATTCCTTTTGTTATCTCAGCAGTTGTAATTATTCTAATAACTATTATTGCTGAAAGATATGGGACAAAAACAGGAGGCATACTTGGTACTCTTCCATCTACAATTATTGTAGCATTTATCTTTATTTCTCTCAATAAAGGTGTATATTTCGCATCTCAATCGGCGGCTGTTGTTCCTGCAGAGATGGGAGTCAATCTTCTCTTTCTATTTATCTTTGCATTATTGTCATACCGTTCCATGCACCTTGCTATTATTGCTTCACTAACTGTGTGGACATTACTTACATCACTGCTTTTTGTAATTAGCTTGGAGAATATTTTTGTTTCCATTGCAGTATACACAGTGGCACTTGTTTTCACCTTTATGATACTTGAACGAGTTAAAAAAACACCGTCAATTGGCAGCGTAGTCGTTCATTATACACCTATGAAAATAATCTTTCGTGGTTTGCTTGCAGGCACTGTAATAGCAATAGCTGTTTTTCTGTCAAATATGGGGGCAGTGCTCTGTGGGATTTTTTCTGTATTCCCAGCAATTTTCTTGTCAACAATGTTGATCTCTCTTAGAGAACACGGTCCTAATTTTGCAGGCGGCATTGCAAAGTCCATGATATTTGGAAGTCAAAGTGTTATGATTTATGCTGTTGCAATATATTTTTTCTATCCTTTGTATGGTGTTGTATTGGGTAGCATATTTGCCTTTGGCATATCTATTATTGTTATGATTATTCTTCTGGGACTGCGCAAAAAAATTAAGTAATTTTTTTTAGTTATCTTGTTATCCATTTGCCCATATTCCATTTTTGATCGTGTCGGATACTATTATGTTTATGGTTAGCATGATTAAATGAAATATATTTTTAAGATATTGCTATGTCTCTATATTCAAAATAAATCATTGCAGCTACCAAACAGACAATTGTCACAGCAATAAATACGAAAATACCTGCAACATCAATTTCACCAAATTTTAACACTGCATATGTGTCAAAATAGTGTAAAAATGAAAAAGAACCCATCAATTCATAATCTGGAGACATAAGACTTAATGAATTAATAACAAACATTGCTACAAGAATTGATATCATTATAATACTAGATTTCATTTTTTCATCAATGATAACCGATATTAGTATCCCTATGCTGAAAACTGCAAGAAAATAAGGAATCGACACAATATGCACCATGAGTAAATTACCATAATTTAAACTTTCGTTTATTGCAGCGGTAATTCCGATTACTGTTATCATTGTTGCAAAATTTACCACAAGAAACATTGGAATGAGCCCTATAAATTTTTCAACCACGATTTGTTTTCGAGAAACAGGATTTGACATTAATATATCAATTGTCTTTCCTTCAATTTCTTTTGCTATACTTGAGGCAGCAATAAAACCAAGCATTATCGCCAAAATAAGAAGCCAGAAAATGTTATACAACTCAAGAGTTAAAAATCCGACATAGGTATGCATTTGATCTGCATGAGCGAAGAAGTTGAAACTCTCATAAAAATCAGATCCCATCATGTCAAGAATAGATTCTTCAAATGCTGGAAACATACCACCATAACCAGCTGCAATAACCATAAAAAGCAATGATAGAATAATCGTTGTTTTTTTATAATTCTTTATCGTCTGAATAGCAATTTTAAACCTAAATATATCATTCATGTTTCTCCCTCATAATAATGAATAAAAATATCCTCCAAACTAAACTCATTAATCTCCAAATCAACCACTGTATATTTTGATAACTTCTTAATCCAATAATCAACATCATCATTTGTTACAAACTCAATCCAATTATCCATAATTTTCATATTTTCAGGACCGTTAAACATCTCAGGATTTTCTTTAATCCTAACCCTAATCATCTTACCCATCTTACCTTTTAATGTTTCAACATCCTCAAGAGCAACAAGATTACCATCACGAATTATACCTACTCTGTCACAAATCTTATCAACTTCACTTAAAACATGAGATGAAAAAAACATTGCCCTACCTTTTTTCTTTTGATTACGTAAAAAATCATAAAATT
>Ga0272442_10010782_pt1 | contig 11224 bp, 5 predicted proteins | sample SSMForm2O_FD_200262 | JGI IMG/M metagenome (GOLD analysis project Ga0272442, IMG submission 200262) | Marine sediment archaeal communities from Little Sippewissett salt marsh, Falmouth, MA, United States - SSM-Form-2O | ecosystem: Environmental > Aquatic > Marine > Wetlands > Sediment ...
GCCGTAGACGGAGAGGTCGTAGGTGTTGAACTGCTCCCCGCGCAGGACGCCGGACTGGCGGGGGTCGTGCTCGTCGATTACGTAGTTGAGCGCCTTTCGGACGGCCGGCCAGTGCTTGCCCAGGAAGCGGCCGGACGTGGAGAGGCGATGCTCGCGATAGGTTTTGAGGACCGTGCCGAGCTGGCCGTCCATGGCCAGGCCGGACTCGCGCTTCTTCCACATGGGCAGCGCGGTGCGGTGGTGCACCATCCCGCTCTTCTCCTGCTGGGGGCCGAGGTCGGTTTCGCGCATGTTGCGCTCGAGCTCGGGGAAGAGATGCGCCATCGACTGCTCGTAGTTCCACACGTGTGTGCAGTTCATGGGGCAGCAGCCGCGATTCTCCGCACAACCCTCGAAGCCGCAGAAGGTGCCGTCCTCGAGCCAGAGGCAGGTGGGCGTGCGCGGTATGGACGCCTGGGAGCTCACGCAGTCGAGGAGATACCAGGGCAAAGTGCTGTCGTAGAAGGTGTCGCGGAAGGCGAAGGTGCCCGCGACGAGGCGGTCGAAATCGTCGGCGATGTAGCGGACGACGTCGGAGGCGTCGGCGAACCAGCGGCTGTAATAGTTGCCGATGTAACGCGCCTCGGGGATGGTGTCCCAATTGACGTAGCGTGCGGGGAAATGCCAGGACCAGATGAAGTCGAAGGTGCGGGAGCGACCGGGGGCGAGCGTCGCGGTGAGGGACAATGCGGCGTTGTGCGTCTCGCCCTCCTTCGAGCGGCCGGAGGCGCCGCGGCTCGACAGGCGACCGTCCGAGGAGAAGTCGTCCCACAAGGCGGCGAGGTCATCCCACTGGGCCGTGGCCGAGAGGCCGGCCTTGCACGTCGTGCCGAGCGCCATCGTGCCGAAGACGGGGTCGGACTTGGGGTACTTGTCCGAATCCATAGCGATGTAGGTGCAACCGGCGCGCTTGACCAGGCGATTGAGATTGCCGCCGTAGCCGGGGAGCGTGTCGCCCGGGACGTAGGTGTAGATGTCATGGGCGACGAAACGGTTGCCGGAGACCGTCGTGTGGCCGTCGTGGCCGACGGCGTTCTGAAGGCTGGCCAGGAGCGAGACCTTGACCTTCTTGCGGGTGGGGTTTTCGACCGTGAAGCGGAAGACGGCGCCCGGGAGGGCGGAGTTCTTCGTCTCGTGGGGGATGAAGGGCGTGAAGGCGTCGAGGCTGACCTTTACGGGCAGGTCCGGGTCGGAATAGTCGAGATGGGCTATTGGGTATTCGCCGGTGAGGGCGACGTCGCGCACGTGCGGGAGGCCCTGGGCGGAGGTGGACTCGAGAACTCTGGCGACGGGCGCCCCGGTCTGCCCTTGCGCGCGGACGGCAAAGAAGGTGCAAGGCACATGGGCCTTCTTGTCGACCGTGTTCCATATCTGCCACTGGCTGACATGGCCGTCGGCGCCGAGGCCGACGGAGCCGGCGGCGATGCCGCCGAGGGGCAGAACTGCTCGTGGGTGCGACGCGCCGCGATATACGCGCGGGCGGCCGCGCTCCGTCAGATCGTCAAGCCACTCCGCCTTCTTGCGAGCGGTCCAGGTCGACTTGGGCACTTTGAGACCCTCCTAGGTGTAGTGTCAAGCGAACATTTCGGGTACGGGCAGCGCCTGGGCGGCCGCCGAGGACTTCTCCGCCGTCTCGATGACGGCGATGACGCGGCCGGCTTCGACCGACGAGACCAGTATGGGCTCGCCCTGGAGCATATGGTCGGCGAGATTGCGGTAGTACATCTCGGCCCTGCCGGGCAGGTAGGGCACCTTCGCGTCGGCGCGAAGACCGGAGACGGGAGCGCTGACCTCGAGCGCGCCCTGACCCCAGTCGACGATGGCACCCTTGGTGCCGAGTATGCGCCAACGGGCCTTGCGGGAGTGAGCGATGAAGGAGAGCTGCATCTCGGCGGTGGAGCCGTCGGTGAAGCGGATGATTCCAGTCGTCTGGTCCTCGTTGGTTACACCGGCCCAGACGCGGTTGTGGAAGAAGCCGGTGACGTTCTCGATGCTCCGACCGCGCATGATGCCGAGTATCCAGTCGATGAAGTGAGCGCCCCAGTCGTAGAAGGCGCCGCCGGAGACGGCCTTGTTCGCGCGCCACCACGTGCCCGGGAAGCCGAAATGACCCATGAAGGCCTCGACGTGGAAGACATCGCCGATGACGCCCGTGTCGACGAGACGACGGATGGTGAGGTAGTCGCCGTCGAGACGCCTGTTGTGGAAGACCGTGAGGAGGACGTCGTTCTCCCGGGCGGTTTCGACCATCGACTGGGCCTCGGCCGCCGTGATGCAGAAGGGCTTTTCGCAGACGACGCCGACGCCGGCCTTCATGCACTGCATCGCCAGATCGTAGTGCGTGTTGTGGGGCGTTACGATGATTGCGGCGTCGACTTTGCCGCCCTCGAGCATCTTGGTGAGGCTCGTGTAGCCCGCGATGCCCTTCCAATCGGCCTGGGCCTGCTTGACGCGGGCCGGGTCGCTGTCGCAGACGGCGGAGACGGAGAGACCGTCGGCCTTGCTGATGAGGTCGGCGTGCGCGCGGCCCATGTTGAAGGCGGCGCCATAGCCGATGATGCCGAACTTGCGCTTGCGGCCCTCGCGCGCGCCGGTGACCCAGCGCATCGAGCGGAGGACCACCTGGCGGAAAACGGGATCGTTGAAGGCCCGTTCGTCGTGGCCGAGAGCGAAGTAGACGACGCGGCCCTTGCCGTAGGTCTTCGTGTAGAGAACCGGCGCCTCGTCGCCGCGCCAGTGCGCCGTGAGCAATACACTCGCGCCCTTCGGCTTGCGATCGAGTAGGTAGAGCTCGTCCTCGATGTGGAACTCGGAGAGGCGCTTGGTGATGTAGTGCGAGTCGTCGGCGACGGACACGCCGAATTCGCCGAGGGGACCGTGCGCCGCGAAGCGGGCGCCGATCATGCTGACGTACTTCTGATTGTTCTGGAAGCCCGCCGTCGCGCAGTGTATGCCGACGAAGCCGCCGCCGCGCCGCACGAAACCCGTCAGCGCATCCTCGCGCTTGGGGCTCAGCTTGTCGTGCTGAGCGTAGAGGACAACCAGGTCGTAGGCCGACAGGCGCTTGTCGGTCAGAACGCCCAGGGTTTGCGTGAGTGTGACCTCGAAGCGGCCGTCGGCCTCGATGGCGTCGGCGAGTATGCGGCCGCATTCGGCGAAGTGATGGAGCTTGCCTCCGGTTACGAGCAGAGCCTTTGCCACTGGACTTCCTCCAGTTGTTGGTGCCGGCAGGCCACACAACACGGCCGCGCGGGTTGCCGAATCGAGCTGGGAATCGCGGAATGCTACATCGGGTAGGAGGGGGTGTCAACCGTCGTCGGCCCCGGCCGGGCGCGGCCGGGGCCGCAGCGCGCGGGGCCCCGGCGCCCTCACCGCCCACCCACCCCACAGCCCACCCCCGCGGCCCCCGCCGATGGCGGCACCTAAACGCTAATGCAAGGGCCCCGACAGGGCGATAAGACCATGAGGGCGTCTTGTGCCCGGCCCCGGGACCCCAGGTTGTCCCCCGGCGGGCGGCGCCCAGCGGACGAGGGATCATGGCAGATACAGGCGACAGCCAACTCTCCCAGGCCGACAAGGTTCTTATGATCCTTGGCGTGCCGGGAATAATATGCGTGGGGCTCACACTGGGCTGCCTCGCACTCGGGGGATCCGCTGCGCTCCCAGGGCCGCTCTTCCGGATAACGGCCATGATGGGGGCCTGCCTGACGACGGTGGCCTCGGGGGTGTACGCCATCATGCGCCTGCCGCGCGGGAGGCTGCCCGCGCAGAGCAAGCGCGAGCTGATGCTGCTGCGCGCCATGCACCAAAGACTCATCAGCAACACGCCCTGCGGAATCGTCTGCCTCAACCCCCGCGGAGAGATCGTCGTCTGGAACGCGTACATGGAGGCGCGGTTCCGGATACCCGCCGACGACGCCATCGGCCGCAAGCTCGACAAGGCGTTTCCAGGACTCGACTGCCGGAGGCTCGGCCCCAAGAAAGAACCTCTGCTCTCGAGCGCACGACCCGTCGACTTCAGGCGCATAACCTGCAAAGACCCCCGCATCGGGGAGCGCATCATCGACCTCTCCGCACAGCCTATGCTCGACCCGTACGCCGAGGTGCTCGGCTGGGCCGTCTTCGTGACCGACAGGACCGCGGAGGCAAAGGCGGAGGAGGCGCTGCGCACCGCGAACGAGTGGCTGAGGCTCCACCTGGAGACGATGGAGTCGGCCGTGTTCGCCGTGGACATGGAGCGCCGGATCACTTCGTTCAACCCGGCGGCGTCGCGGCTGATGGGGTTCAACGTCGAGGAGATCATCGGCCTGCCGTGCTCGGTCGTCCACGACGGCTCGTGCGAGGCAAGCTGCCCGCTGGTGGACCCGGACAGCCGGGAGCGGATGGCCAACCGCGAGTGCAGGCTGCGCACCAAGGACGGCCGGATCATCATCGCGTCCAAGAGCACCGGGATCATACGTGACATGGACGGAACCGCTCTGGGAGTGGTCGAATCGTTCCAAGACGTCACGCAACGGAAGACGATGGAGAGGCAACTCCGCGAGCACAACGCGGAGTTGGAGACGCGCAACCGCGAGATAACCGAACTCAACCGGGAGATGGAGGAAGCGAACGAGCGGCTGCGCGAAATAGATCGGATGAAGGACGCCTTCTTCGCGAACATGTCGCACGAGCTGCGGACGCCGCTGAACGGCATAATCGGTTTCGCACAGCTTCTGCTGGACGGCCTGCTTGGCAAGCTCGAAGACGGGCAGACGGAGGCCGTAGGGCGGGTTCACAAGGCCGGGCAGCACCTGTTGGAACTCATCAACGGCATTCTCGACATAACGAAGATAGCCGCGGGACAAGGCAAGATCGACCCCGAACCGCTGCCGGCCGACGCCATTCTCCACGAAGCCGTGTCATGCATCGAGCCGCTGCTGAAGAAGAAGGACCAGACGCTCGAGATACATGTCGAGCCGGACCTGCCGCACGTCTACGCCGACCCGCTGCGCGCCCGGCAGGTACTGCTGAACCTGCTGTCGAACGCACACAAGTTCACCTGCAAGAGCGGGACCTTGGGCGCCACGATTCTGCGCCACGACGAGAAGTCGATACGGTTCACGGTCACGGACACGGGCATAGGCATAGCCCCCGAGCACCACGAGACGATCTTCGACGAGTTCAGGCAGGTTCCGAATCCGACCAAAGACAAGCCCGAGGGCACCGGCCTTGGACTGCCGATCTGCCGCAGGCTGGTCCAGATGCACGGCGGAAGCATGTGGATGCAGAGCAAGCCGGGAGAGGGCTCGGCCTTCTCCTTCACATTGCCCATAGCCGAGCCCGAGGGCGGCAGCGCCGACAAGAAGACTGAAGAGGAAACCCAGGAAGCGGCTGCCTGCCCCAGGTAGTCGCTCTCCCCCGAGAAAGGGCCGCCCCGCGTAACGCGGGGCGGCCCGACCTATGCCCATCCCCTCCCACGCGCGACACTCCGCTCCCGGGTGATCATCACCCGATAGAGATCACCCCCGCGCAGGGCAATCCCCCCTTACTCGACGGGCCTTCGCCCAAGAACGGTCCACCAAACCGCTGCATGATTCCCCGTGAACCACGCGTTCGCCGTTGGGGTCTGAGTCGACACGCAGGGGCGAGGTCGTCACCTCGTGAGTGAGAGCCCCGCCGCAGCCTCACCCCACATGAACCACGAATTCGCCGTTGGGTCGTCGTCGCGTGAGTGAGAACGCCCCGCGAGGAAGGTCTCCACACTCGACACGCCGTTAGGTCGTGTCGTCACCGGCGCGGCTGTAGCGGACCAGCAGGCTGGACGGCCCCTCGGTAAGGCTAAGGGACAAACCGGCGGCGAGTTCGCCTCCCACGACCGAACGCCGGCTGGATCCGAGAGCGTCGTCGATGAGCTCGATATCGTACCGGGCCTGGGCATCCAGCGCACGCAGGCGCACGGTGACGTCTGATTCGGGGCAGAGCTCGCGACGAAAGGCCAACACGATGCCGGCGCCGAGGTCGGCGCGGTGGAGCTGGAAGGCAAGGAGCGCGTCGTCGTCGACGGCGCAGGGCGTGAGCGGGTACATATCCCCGTACCAGAAGGGAGCGCAGAGGCAGGCCTCGGCGAGCGTCCGCTGCGCAAGCTGCAAAGGGAAATCCGGCGCGAGGTAGTCGAACTGCGTGATCAGGCCCGCGGTCGCCGTGCTGCGGACGGTGTAGGCGTCGGGAGACCACGCGCACGCCGTCGAGAGAGGGACGTACATGCCGATGCCCATCGCGTGCGCCTGGTTCCAATGCTCGGCGCCGGGGCTGCAGTTGGTGTCCGACCTCCAGAGCGGGACCGAGCGCGTGCAGGTCTCCAGATCGATGCGGCGGCCGCCGCTGCTGCAGTTGTCTATGAGGAGGCCCGGATGGCGGGCGAGGAGTTCGTCCCACATCTCGTAAAGGCCCTCGATGTAACGGATCTCGGTCATGCCCTGGCGGTCGGGCGCGTCGGCGCTGCGCCAGATAGAGAGCGGGTCGGTGTTGAAATCGTTGCGATAGACGTCGATGCCGTACTCGGCGATCCGGGCCGAGAGGAGGTCGGTGAGCCAGCGGCGCGCCTCCGGGTCGCCGAGGCGATAGAGGCCGCCCGTAGGCCCGCCGTGGACGAAGTCGGGATGCTCGCGGTTGATCTGCGAGCCCGGCCCGAGGCGCTCGGGCTCGAACCAGACGACGAAGCGCATACCGGCCTCGTGGCAGGCGCGCCCTATCGGCCCCAGGCCGCGGGGGAACTCGCGCGGCTTGTGCGACCAAGTGCCGACGCCATCTGGGAAGCCGCCGGGGAACCACGCGGCGTCCAGCCAGAGCGTGTCGCAGCCGACCTGGCGGCAAAAGCGGCACGCTGCGAGCTGGCCGGCCTCGGTCGCCCACTCGGGAACCGCGCGGCTGTAACGGTCGAAGGTCTGAAGCGCCGTGGGCATGCGGACGGGCGCCCCGCCCTCCCTCGGAACGTAACGGAAGAGCATCAGGCGGCGGAAGCGGTTGTGCGCGGCGGCGCGATCGCCCTCCCACGGCATTATGAGTATGCGCGGGGCGCGGATGCTCTCACCGGGATGCAGGTGCAGATGAGTGAGCTCCATGCCGCCGCGGACGCGGACGGCGCCCGAGGGATCTCGCTCGACCGAGGCGGCCCACTGGCCCGACCACCCGAGGCCGACGATCACGCCACGCCCGCCTACCTGCACATTGAAGAACGGGAACGCGCCGTTGGACGAGCGGCCGCCCACCGGGGCGAAGCTCACGCCATCCCCGACTGCAAGCCGGGTCTCCACGGGCAGGAACGACACGGCCCCGCAAGAGTCCCCGTTGATCCGGTGGAGGACGACGTCGTCATCGGGGGCGGCCCGGAGCAGGACATCCAGAGCCTGGACGCGTTCGAGTATGGGCGTGTCGGCGGGGCCGTCGTTAGTGAAGCGGAGGAGCCAGTCGACGGCCGGGTAGCGCTCGTGGGTGACAACAGACGCGTTCAGACGGAGGTGCGTGCGGGGATCGGTCCAGGTGGCTTCGTAGGCGTTGCAACCCTCGGCGTCCGCCCCTTCGGCGGAATGGCCCCATGACGGGAGGAGGTCCGTCGACGGTGTACCATCGTAGAGGAACGACAAGGGCGGGCCGTCTGCGGCCAGCAGAGGATGAGAGGAGCCGCCCTGCCCCATGAAGACGCCGTTCGCCCACTCGCGCGCGGCGCGGAGCTCGCCCTCCCCCGCCATGACGGCATCATCGGGGGCGCGGGCCGGGATGTCTACACGCTCGTTGTCGGTCACTTGTCTCCACCGTTCATGTCAGGACCCGAAGGTTGCAGGTTCGCCCCTCCGCCTCACGCAAGTCGCCACCCAAGCTGCTGAAAACGATACGGTCACCCCCCTTACTTGACTGTCTTTGTACCTCGTCGCCCATCAACCGGGGGGAGAGAGTGACTAGCGCATCCGCTCGGCCTCACCCGTCATCGGGACGAAGATCACGTCGAGGACCGCCTTGCGCGTGACGCCGCGCTCGGTCTTCTCCAGAAGCACAAGCTGCTGCCAGCCCTCCCCCACCGGAGCTATCAGCCGGCCACCGACGGCGAGCTGGTCGATGAGCGGTTGAGGGACGTCCGCGGGCGCGCAGGTGAGTATGACCGCATCGAAAGGCGCATGCTCGGGCCAGCCGGCGAAGCCGTCGCCCGCCTTCACGTGCACGTTGGTGTAGCCCAGGCGCGTGAGGTCGGCCTCGGCGCGCCGCGCGAGGCTTTCTATTATCTCGATGGTGTAGACCTCGGCGACGAGCTCGGCCAGGACCGCCGCCTGATAGCCCGAGCCCGTGCCTATCTCCAAAACGCGGTCGGAGGGCTCCAAGGCGAGTTGCTCGGTCATGAACGCCACGATGTAGGGCTGGCTGATGGTCTGACCCCGGCCGATGGGCAGCGCCCGGTCGTCGTAGGACCGTGGGCGTGTACGGGCGGGGACGAACTCGTGGCGCGGGACTGAGCGCATCACCGCGAGGACGCGGGGGTCGGAGACGCCACGGGCCTCTATCTGGCGCTCGACCATGGCCAGGCGGGCGCGGGCATAGGGGTCGGCCACATCCGCCGGTGACGGAGTGTCAGATGACGCCGGAGGCGCAGGGGGCGCGGCGGGCGGCTCCCCCTCCGCGGGGCGGCCGCACCTCGGCAGAAGACCAACGCCCAGAATCAGAACGCACAGGGCCGGGAATCTTACGCTCATAAGCCACCTCCCCTACCACAGCGGCCGGGACACCCCCAGCATAAACCAGGTGACCCGACCTTGCAAAGGCCACGCGGCCGCGCAACAATTACACACGAGGGGAGGCCGCATACCTATGCTATGCACCGAGAAACAACGAGCCGAGTACCTGTACCGCTCCTATACGGCCGTCGACGGGCTGTGGTTTCGGATTATCGAGGACGCGCGGGGCTTCGACGAGGCCCTCGCCCACGACACGGCCGTCTGGCGCGTTATGCCCAAGATACAGGCGCGCAAGATAAAGGAGATGCTCGGGCTCTCGGCCGGGATGGACCACCTCAAGACGGCCCTTCTGGCCAAGTTCGAGATGGAGGGCTACGAGACCGCCGGGCCGCCCGTGAAGACCGAGGACGGCTGGACCATGACCGTAACGCTCTGCCCGTGGGTGGAGATCCTGAAGAAGGTGGGGCGGGAGCACGTTGCCGAGAGCATCAGCGGGACGATCTGCCCGGCTGAGATGAAGGTGTGGGGGGCGGAGTTCGGAGACAACATCTCCGTGACGGTCTCGCGCGGTCTGTGCACGGGTGGCCGGGAGTGCGAGTTCACGCTGCACGGCGACTAGCGCGGGTCTCGTCGTCTGCTGGACCGGGGGCGTCATCGGGCAGCCACCGAATGCAGGAGGTTGCATCCCATGAACCACAGGGGAGCCGTCCGGACGTCCACCAGGGGCTGAGTCAAACACCAAAGCCGTGACACGGCCGCCGCCTGACTGACCGATACTCGACCGGCCGTCGCCGTAGCCAAAGGGAGATGAGCATGCGGGCAGCACTCATCAGCACCATCATCGCATCGTGCGCTATGGGCGGCGCAGTCCTCGACGACTTCGAGGGCAAGGAAGAGTGGGAGTTCTCCGACGGGCCGGAATTCCCCGGCGCAGCCGGTAAGCTGCTGTACACCGACGCGGCCGCGCACTCGGGAGAATGTGGCGCGAGAGTGCTGTTCGACTTCAACGACGGCGGCAGATACGTCGCCATCTACCACGACCTGCCTGCCGACCCGCCCATCTCGCACATTACGTTCCGGATCCGAAAAACCACGCCCAACAGCATGTGCATGCGCGTAGAAGACAGCGCGGGCGAGACCTTCCAGAAGCGCTTTTCGGTGACGTCGCCCGAATGGCAACAGGTGCGCGTGGATATCACGGGCGGCTGGGGCGGATGGTGGGGCGAGGCGTCCGACGGGGTGTTCGAGGGTGCGCCGACGCGGATGGGGCTGCTGATCGAGCCCCACGAGGGCGGTAAGCTCGGCTGGGCCGACATCGACGACGTGAGGGTCGAATCTATGGATAGACAGGGCGGGCTGTCGGAGAGCGAGTACACCGTGCTGGACTTCTCCGCCGAGGCGGGGTGGCAGCGGCGCAGCAATAACCCGGGGGAGAGCTACAACGCGGGTGTGGTCGTCCACGGGGCGGGTACGGCTCACCTCGCGGCGCCCTCGACGACGTTGCTCGGCGAGCCGCAAACGCTGACGCTGCGGCTGTCGACCGAGACGCCGGGCACAACCGTCTCCATGCGGCTGTGGTCGCACTTCCAGGCGTTCGACCGGGAGCTGGGGATTATCAAGGAGGCGGGAGAGCATCAACTCACCGCATACCTGGGCCCGATGACCGACTGGAAACACAGCGGGGGCCAGAACGACGGAGCCATCCACGGCGGGCTTAGGCTGGGCGAGGTGTACCTGAGACGACCAGAGGGGTCCGGGCAGGCGATCACCATGCTGAGCGAGGTGCGGGTCCGCAGCCACGCGGCGCCGGGGCGGGCGATCTTCGGGGTTCTGCGGAGCGAGGCCGGGCCGAGCGCGCGGTTCGAGCTGGGGCTGCGCAGCCTGAGCCGGGAGAAGATTCGCGCCGCCGCGCGATACGAGATGCGGACGCTCTCGGGGGAACTGCTGCACCGCGGGGCGCAGTCGGTCGAACTGCCGCCGGCCGCCGAGGAGGTGAGCGTGCCCGCGGCTGCGCCCTTCGGGACCCACGCGCTGCTCGAAGCCACCTTCACCCTCCACGTCCCCGGCCAGGAAGACCAGAAATGGGTCGCCTCCTGCGCAAGGCCCAAGGGACTGCCACGGATCGGCACCGGGCCCGAATCCCCCATCGGCATGGGGATGTATATGTACCGGTATAACCTCAGCCCCGAGAGTCAGGCCGAACAGGAACGGCTGGCCGAAATGGGGGCGGCCGCGGGCGTGAGATGGTCGCGCGAGGAGTTTGGCTGGGCACGCATGGAGCCCCGAAAAGGCAAGTTCGAGTGGGAGTTCTACGACAGGCTGCTCGATAGGGCCGAAGCGCACGGCATATCCGTCTACGCGCTGCTGTCGTACTGGTCGGGCTGGACCAAACCCAATACCGCCGAGGGCATCGACGACTACTGCACGTGGGTGAGGGCATGCGTGGAGCGGTACAAGGACCGCGTGAAGTACTGGGAGGT
>Ga0272442_10010784_pt1 | contig 11224 bp, 5 predicted proteins | sample SSMForm2O_FD_200262 | JGI IMG/M metagenome (GOLD analysis project Ga0272442, IMG submission 200262) | Marine sediment archaeal communities from Little Sippewissett salt marsh, Falmouth, MA, United States - SSM-Form-2O | ecosystem: Environmental > Aquatic > Marine > Wetlands > Sediment ...
GGGCCGGTGTACTTGTTGGGGCGCGATTCCGGCTCGCGCTTCTCAGACAAAGACAACGCGGCGTTGACCGCCCAACTCACGCTACACGACGGCACAGTCGTCTCCATCGCCAACCCGCTTGCCCTTCGTCAGAATCGCGGGACACTCGCCCTGACCGACGCCGATGGTACGATCCGACTCTGCTCGAATCGCAACGAGCCCGTGGCGAATCTCGAGACGGAAGGGCTCATGATACAGGAGGGCGCGTGGCGGTTCAGCGAACTGGTCCTTGTGTCGGTGACGCGCGAGGCGCTGGCCGCACAGCTCGACGACCCGGTCTACGGCCACGCCGATTGGCGGCTCTATGACGCGGTCTATGGCACAGGGAAGCCGCTGGAGGTCGAACACGCGCTCCTGCACCAAGCCGTGGAGAAGGTGGTCTATGCGCTGCAAGACATGCAGATGAAGGGCGACGACTTGGGCTCGATGCCGTGGGGGTGGGCGCCGCAGCAAACGCGCCCGGACTACACGTCGGCCGTGCGCCTCAATCACAGTGTCTACGTCTGGGAGGAGTGGTTCCGCGGCGGCGACGGAAGACTGCGCAAGGTCGCGTACGACTGGCTGCGCAACTACTACGATCTCGGCATGTATTGGGGCCCGAATGCCGAGTTTTATGGCGCGTGCCGGCGCGGCAACCTTTGGCGCGACCGGCCGGGCCACGGCCCGGGCACGTTCAATCCTCGCTTCGCCAACACGCCCATCTACGTGCACAAGGGCTGGAGCGCCTTCTACCTGATGTTCGAGGAGACGGGCGATCCGCGCTACCGTGAAGCGGCCGAGGCTGCCGCGGAATGGTCCATCGAACACCAGCACGCAGGACGGAGCTATACGCGCACCATCGGCGTGGCTGCCGACGCGGTGAAGATGTATGAGTACACCGGCGAGCAGAAGCACCTGGATAACGCCGTCCACCTGTGGGAGACGTTCCAGGAAACCCAAGGCGACGACCTGCTTTTCACCGAAAGCGGCAAGCCGGCCGTGGGCAATGACCTGTACATCGGTGACGATAAGCTGGGCTATCGGAATCCGTTCGTCAAACCGTACATTGTCCAGTACGCCACCAATGGACTGCCCTCTCTGCTCAAGCACAGGTCCGATGACCAACGCCTACGCGACACCATCCTCGCGCTCAACGATTGGATGGCGACGCACCGGCAGCCGGGCGGAGGCTGGGGCTACCCGCACTATCTCGCCGCTGGAATGAGCTGGAACTACGAGTACTGCCACGGGCTCATCCAAGCGGCCCTGATTGAGCCCAAGCCGATCTACCTCGACGCGGTCCGCGAGAACATCGCTCCGGTGGTGCAGTTGCTTGTTCACTACGGCGAACTGGCCAGGGGCCTGAATCCGTGGGAACAGGCCGCCGGGATCAATGGGAAGCAGCGACAGGAGAGATACAACCTGGCCTCCGACCGCGATGCGACACGGGACTACGAAGAAGGGCAGGTGCGCTTTGGGCAGAGCCCGGACAACTGCGTGTACTTCAGCGTGCTGCTGCGGGACTACCTGGCGTTTCGCTCGGAGGAAAGCCTGATCGAGAGCGATGCCATTCTCGACAAGATCAAAGGGCTTCCAAGTACCATCGAGGCGGACGTCAGGGCGTCCGGCGTGAAGGCGCTCGGAGTGCGGAGAGCCGGCTGTGGGGCGGCGTCGACGAAGAAACGACGTTGACGATCCGCTGGGGGAACGGCGCGGGCCGGCAGAGGGCCGAGGAGGTCGTGCTCAAGGGCGGCCCTACACGTTCTCAGGAATCTCGTACTTCGCCCGGTAGACGCGTTTGAGCAGGGCGTTTGCGGCGTCGTTGTCGATGAAGCGTTCCGTTTCCGGGTCGAAGCGGAGCTTGACGTTGCCGAGGCGGTAGGCGATGTTGGCCATGTGGACCATGAGGCACGCGTTGTGCGCCACGGCCACATCGGCATTGGGCGCGCGCCGCGTCTTCACGGCGTCGACGAAATCGGCCTGATGGTCCGGGTCGGGGAAGCGTCCGTACATCTGCTCATGGACGCGCCCGCCCGCTTCGGTGATCTGCCAGCCGCCGCCGTGTCGCCCGAGGGTCATCATATACTTCGAGCCGTAGTACTCGATGCGCGTCGCGTTCTGGGTCCAATAGGGGAACAGGTCTTTGCGGCGGATCGTGGAGGTGGTTTTCTCCATGTAGGGGGGGTAATTGGTCATCTCGAAGGTCATGACGAAGTTGTCGAAGTCAAAGGTCGTGATCTGGGTGTCGGGGGTCTCGCGGTCGTCGTTCGGATAGGCGAGGTTGCCGCCCGAACTCATGACGGCCTTGGGGAGGCCCGGGTCGCCCAGGGCCATCATGGTGAGGTCCATCTGGTGGATGCCGTCGTTGCCGGTGTCGCCGCCGCAGAAGTCCCACAGGAACAGCCAGCCGGGCCGCCAGATGCCCTTGTGAAACGGACGATCCGGCGCGGGCCCAAGCCACATGTCCCAGTCGAAGCCTTCGGGCTGCACGCCCGGGTCGCCTATCTTCACCGGGCCGCCGGGCTTGAGGTTGTAGGTTTTGACGAGCGGGATGTGCCCGAGGTTGCCGTCGGCGATGTACTTGCGCGCGGCGATGTTGTAGGCGGCGCTACGGTTCTGCGTGCCGACCTGGACGACACGCTTGTACTTGCGCGACGCCTCGACCATCTTCTGGCTCTCCCAGATGTTGTGCGAGTGGGGTTTCTCGACATACACGTCTTTGCCCGCCTGGCAGGCGAGGATGGTCGCGGGGGCGTGCCAGTGGTCCGGCGTGGCGATGAGCACCGCGTCCACGTCGTTGGCCTCGAACATCTCCGGGAAGCGCTTGGTGAACTTCGGGCGCCGGCCGTCCTGGCCCTCGGCGATAAGGTTGCACGACTCGCCCGCGCGCCCTTCATCCACGTCGCAGGCCCACGTGATCTCGACGCCGTGCTCGGTCATGCTGCGGGCCACCATGCGGCCGCGCCCGCCGCAACCCAGCAATCCGACGCGCACGCGTTCGTTCGCCCCGTGCACGCGCTTGTGGCTCAACGCGCTTGCGGCAATCGCCGTGCCCGCAAGTGCGCTCTTCATAAAGACGCGCCGCGTCGTGCGGCTGCGCCCGGTTTCCGTCCGCTCTGTCGTCTCGTTCATCGCCCGCGCTCCTTTGCCCAGTTTATTGTGCAGTATGGGTCCACAACGGGCGGCCTGTCAAGGCGGCCCGATGGTGCCGAATCCGCGCCTAAGGATGCGACAGCGAGCGTGTCACCCGGCGTACAGGTGTGCAAGCGCCGGATTTCCAAGAGACAAGGGGCTGCAACCCCTTGTCTTCGCATGCATCCATACCTCAAGCGTCTCGCGATATGCCCTGCGCACGAAGAACACGGTTCGGCGAAGCCGCAATAGCCGCGCCATTCGCTTACGCGCGGATTTGGGATGGTCGGTCTCCGCCGCATTGGGCCCCTTCCGTACGTCGCCTGGCCAGGCGGCGGTAGGCTAGCGGCAGGACCCGTGGTTCACGCGTTGCCGCGTCCATGCGGAGCCCCTCTCGAACGCAAGCCAAGGCGGATGGGTTTTCAGCAAGCACCGCCTCGGAATCATGGGCTGGGTCGGATAGCATGTCTGTTTGCGCGCTCGCGTGGAACTCGAGCAGGCGCAGATCGGGGCCGCTCCAAGAACGGACATGGTTTTGAATACCGTAGCGTGTTTCTCGTTGCAGGTGGGGCTCAACCTCAAGGCGAGGCCGGCGAGGCGTAGACCTCGACCAGGTCAAAGCCACATGGTCCGACGCCGCCTGGGGCGGTGTGATCCTTGGCTTGTCCATCGTAGGGCACTTTGCCGATGAGCAGTTCCTTTGTCGGGAGGTTCAAGGCGCCACCATGCTCGAACACCCACAGTCGCTCGTAGTTCTCGCCGTCCAGACTGCGTTCGACAATGCCCGAGTTTCCGAGCCAGCGGGCGCGAAGCCACACCCATTGCCACACGTCACAGGTGCTGCCGCACTGTTGGATGCCGACGACATCGCTTTGGATGGTTCCTCCGCTTCGTGTGCCGAGACGGGCGTAGGCGCCGGAATCCCAACGCAGCATGGCCGCGGGGCCCCACGACTGGCCGCCGTCGGCGCCTTGGCGCAACCGTACGACGAGTCCGGAAGCTTCCACGGAGAGGGGAATGCGCAAGAAGGCAAAGGTGTTGGCATGGGCCTTGATCTGCAGTAGGCCGTCCGCGACGGTGAACGGGTTGGTGTTGTTCTCGGAGACCACTTCTTCCGCTTGTGGTTTCTCGCTGAAATCGACGCGGAAGATGGGCGCATCCCAGGCCGGTGGATCGGCAAAGGCCTCATAGATGGCGGTCCTTTCCGCCGTCTTCCGGGCAGCAAGAGCCTGGCGCTCCTTGATGCCTGCTTCCACGGTCTGACGCAGTGCGGGGGTCAGTTTTGCGGCATAGTCCTCGTTCAGGACCTTCATGACATCGGCGTCTTCGAGCCAATCCACGATGGTATGGAAGCGGGCGTTTGCCGTGAGGACGTCGCGCGCGAGTTCCGGATACACGCCCACATCGGCGTTGTTGCAGATGACTCCGATCGCGTTGTGGATGTTGTAGCCAGAGACGAAAAAGCGGAGATAGTCGAAGTCGGCGTAGCGACCCTTGCGGTGTTCTCCGCGCAGAATGAAGTCCACATAGGCATCGGCATGGGGGACGTAACAATACTGCGTGCCGAGGGCGAGCGTTGAGTGCCATTCCAGAATGCCTTCGTCTCCCACAATGTTGCGGGAGGCGCGCGCCAAGGCATACAGGGCGGCAGGGCTCTGGGTATATTGGCCATCGAAGTACAGCCCATCGGGCCTGTACTCCGCCATGACCTTACGGATTTCGGCCAGGAAGAGTCCCATGTTCTCGCCGGTTTTTGTGCCGGGTGGCCAGCCCTTGAATCCCTCGAAGGTGTTGATGGCCCGTGATTCGAGCGCGGTTCCTTTGAGGAAATAGAACGGACTGGTGTATACGATGAATCGCATGCCGGCGTCGTGGATGGTCTTCCGGACACGCGCGAATTCGGCCTCACCATGGCGCGGTACAAAGGCCAGGTTCCAGTCTTTCCAGAGCTGGAGTTCGGCCTGCAACAGGACAATGTTGCCGTGCTGGCTCCAGGCCTGAAGCTGTTCGTCGGGCGGATAGGCCGATTTTCTGGACCAATGCCAGACGACATTGTCATCGAGTGACGTATTCCAGTCGTACGCTTTCGGCGGGCACACGCCCACCCAGAGCACGGCGTCTTCCGGCAGGTGATAGCGCGCAACGGGTGTGTTGTACGGGTCGAAATGGTCGTCATGTTTCTGGTCCGAGCAGAAGAGTCCGAAGGCTCCCCGCTCATCCGCGATGAGATGGTTGGCCAGGTAGGATGCGTGCCATGCCACATCGATGTTTCTGTCTACGGATAGCGCGAGCGGCTCGTGGGCGTGAAGCATGCATAGGGAATCGCCATTCACGCGCAGGGTCATGGCCGGCTTTGCGAAAGTCACGCGTGCGAGCCCCGGCCCTGAATGGGTGATTGCGGCGCCCTCGAGGCGGCTCCGTACGTGCAGGGCGGCCACGAGGCGTTCCCGGCCGATGCGTTGCCTGAATTGGACCTGACCGCTGGTGGTGTCGATGTCGATATCGGCCCCGGTGGTGCGAATGCGAATTGACTCACCCTCCCACTTGGCTCGTTCGACCCTCATCCCCATTTGTGCGTCTGGGAACAGAGCGGGGTCCATCAACTCTTGGAACGTCGGGGCGGCCGGGTGGGCCGGGTCGGGCAGCCCGGCCGAATTGGCCGCGGCTGTGGTCAGAGCACACACGGCGAGCAAGGGCACAACACTGCTCATGAGACTTTTCTCCCTACACTCAGTACGAAATCCTTGCGCGGGCGTGCAGAATCAGGCGGTCCGCAGGCGTCCATTCTGACAGCATCCGCATCGGGATACAATCTCGCCGAGTGCGGACGAGTTCCTGAGGCCATTCGCGCCAGCAGGCCGCGGACTTCCTCATGGATACGGGCGGCGCGCTGGTCCTCGGCTAAGATCACGGTCTTCGTGTTCACATTGTTGCGAAGGAAGGGGGCACCGTGCGATGCTACGTGGGCATTACGGGCATTAGGATGGGTAACGCATCACGAAAGGGGAATGGTTACATGTGCAAACGAGGTTTCACGCTCATCGAACTGCTGGTCGTCATCGCCATCATCGGTATCCTGGCGGCCATTCTGTTGCCGGCCCTGGCGCGTGCGCGCGAAGCGGCACGGCGTTCGAGCTGCCAGAACAACCTGAAGCAGTGGGGAATCATCTACAAGATGTACTCGGGCGAGTCCAAGGGGGGGCGGTTTCCGCCGCTGGCCTCATGGCCCTACCTGGCGGCGGCGCCTCGGCCGTCGGCGATCTATCCTGAGTATCTGACGGATCCGGCCATCCTGATCTGCCCGTCGGACGCCAATGGCGACGCGGAGATGTTTTTCTGCTGTGATACGCCGGCCGACGAGACGTGGTACAGTGCCTACCTGGACAAGACGTACCACAAGGGGGAGTGTTGGATTGTGGCGCGGGCTCACATGATGCAGGAAAGCTACGCCTATTTTGGGTGGGTCTTCGATCGGCTCGACAGCCGGCCCGAGTACGAGTCGACCATGGCGTCCGCGGCGCCGACGCTGGCCGGGGTGCTTCCGCTCGTTTTTCCGGACATGGACGGAGGCATGCTGAGTCAGATGGCGACATTGGAGGTGCCGACGCAGTTCGCGCAGGTGTTCGAATCGATTCTGCCGAAGTATCTGACCGATCAGCGGGGCATGACCGAGGGCGACGTCGAGGTGGAGGCGCCCAACGGAAACGGCGGGGGCGAGACCGTGTATCAGTTGCGCGAAGGCATCGAGCGGTTCCTGATCACGGACATCAACAATCCGGCAGCGTCGGCGAAAGCCCAGAGTGAGATACCGATCATGTGCGATTTGCTGGGCAATGGCGATGGCGTGTCCGTTTTCAACCACGTGCCAGGCGGTTCGAATGCCCTGTTCTTGGATGGGCATGTCGAGTTCATCCGGTATCCCGGCGAAGGCCCGGTGACGCCGGCGATGGCCAATCTTCTTGGCGCGGTTGTCTCGGCTTTTGACAGTGTGAACTAACGCGCACCGTGCGGAACGCGAGCACCGGCCCGGCATTTCCCCAGGAGGGGACCGGGCCGCGTTCTGCTCATGTGTTCGCAGCCAGGGGTTGGCGCAGGGGGCCATAGCTACACTGTGTCCCTTTGGCTGAGCCGTGTGGTTGCGCCGAACGAAGCGCTTCATGCGCACCTCGTCATCAAGGCGTCGGGAGCGGAGGCTGATAAGGTGATGAAGGTGAGCGTGTTCCGAAAGCAAGAGTGGGTAGGGAGAAGAAGAGGGCACAGATGGCCATCTGGCTTGTGATGTTTGGCGCCGCCTTGACCGTGGCCGCGGTACAGAGTCATCCCGCCTCGGCGCAAACGGGCGAGGCGTCTGCCTGGGACATCGGCAAGGCGCGTGCGGCCGTACAGGCGGCCATTCCGAAGGCGGCCCAGGACCGGACTCGGCCGGTGTATCATTTCCGGCCGCCTGCCCAATGGATGAACGACATTTGCGGGGCCATCCACTACAAGGGCTACTATCACATTTTCTATCAGTACAATCCGTTCTCGGGTGATCGCTGGGGAGACGACTACACCGCGTGGGCCCATGCGCGCAGCAAGAACCTGCTTCACTGGGAGGACCTGCCGTGGGCCATTACGCCAATGAAAGGCCGTGGCGAACGGCGCTGCAATTCCGGCTGCGTCACGCGAGACGGCAACGGCCGACCGAGGCTCTTCTACACTTTCGTGAATGAGACACGTGATTCGACGCGTCACGGGAAGCGCGAACAGTGGAGCGCTATCCCGCTGGACGATGACCTCATCACATGGCGGCGTGTGCCGGATGGATCCTTGATGGCCGCCGGGATGAATGGCGTCCCCGAGGAGGTAGACGCGGGATGGAGCGATCCGTTTGTGTTTCGTTCTGGCGGACGCACCTTCGTTACCTTCAAATCGTGCGAGGGTCTGGTCTGTGAGGCCATGAATGCGGAACTCACCCAGTGGAACTATGTGGGACACATGGATGGCGTCGACGGGGAATGCCCGAACGTTTTCCCCCTGGGGAACAAATGGGTCCTGTTGCGTTCGACCAAGCCGCCAACTTATGTGGTGGGAGACTTCGATCCCAGGAACATATCGTTCGACATGAACGGCCGGCAGGGCGTGCTGGACTATGGGTTCGGCCAGGATCCTCCCGAGGACCGGGCCTGGACACGCGGTCTCTATGCGACCAACACCTTCTGCGACGACTCCGGCCGATGCCTGATGGTCGGGTGGGTGTGCGGCTTCAAGCCCGGACGCGGCTGGAACGGGTGTATGTCCCTGCCGCGGGTGCTGAGTCTTGACGCCGATAACAATCTCCTACAGAGGCCGGCCGCCGAGTTGAAGAATCTGCGGGGACGGCATATGCAGATCGAGAACCTGGACTTGCGCCATGAATCGAGGCGCTTGGACCGTATCGAAGGTGACACGCTGGAGATTATTGCGGAGTTCAAGCCGAACGATGCCCGCCGCTTCGGTTTGAAGGTCCGCTGCTCGGAGGATGGGCGAAACGCACTTTTGCTAAGCCATGGGAATGGCATTCTCGACGTGGCGGGGACGGAAGTTCCTGTTCCCCTCGATCCTGGGGCGGAAGACTTGACACTGCACGTGTTCCTCGACAAATCCGTGATGGAGGTGTTCATCAACGACGGCCCTACCTCGGTCACACGCGTGGACTATCCGGGCGAGAACGATTTGGGGCTGGCCGTGTTTGCGGAGGGTTCCGCCACAGTCACCTCGTTAGACGTATGGGAGATGAAGGCGGTCTGGTGACATGCAAGGAATTCGGGCAGTCTCTTTGTGTTGTAGGTCCCGAAGCTCGCTAGATTGCCTCTCGGCCTCGAAGTGAGTCCTTCGGTGAGGTCAAGGGACCTAGTATCGTTACTCATTGGCTGTTCGAGGCCCGTTTTCGGGCGATCCGCGGCGGAAGTTGCACGTATGGACGTGACGGCCGAGAGAGGCCATGGATGAGATTCACTGCGCTGTTATGCACTCTGGTGTTCGCGGCAATTCTTGCACGGGCAGGCGAGTGTACGCCCCTTGCCCACTGGGATTTCGATGGGGTGACGGACGGGGCCATTGCGGATCGTGCCCGTGGGCACGACGCCGCAATCGTCGGCCACCCGCCCGAGGACTTCATTCAGCCGGGCGTCTACGGCATGGCTGCCTTCTTCGACAACGGCGAATGGTCCGCCCGGATCGCCCCTTCACAAGGCACGGCGCTCGAAGATGCGTTCACCATCATTTATGCAATCAGGCCGTTCTCGGTCGCGGGGTTTCGCACGATCCTTTGGAAAGGCGACCGCACCGTCACGCCGGAAGCGGTGAACTACTACGCCGACCTGCGCGACGGGAAGGTCGAATTGAAGACCAAAGACCGAGAAGGCAAATGGATTGTGTACTCCACGCCCCCGGTGGTCGAGGCCGGCCGTTGGTATCTGGTGATGATCGCATTCGACGGGGGGCAGGTTGGGATCTGGGTGAACGGCGACGGGCAGCCCGTGACAGTGGCGGAGGACGGCCAACGCGCGCGCGCCCTTGTGGCCAACGCCCATGCCGTGACTCTGGGGGCGGGCGCCAACCGAACGGGCACGGCCTATTCGTTCTGGGGACTCATTGACGAGATCACGATTCTGCCTGAGGTCCGAAGCGGATTCACCAGCGACGAACTGGCCGACTGGCAACACCGCGTTGCGCGGTACGAGGGCAAGGTTCACGCCTACCGGACACAACGGCTTTTTGCGCGTCTGGACGCAGTGGCGAAACGGCTGACCGGTCAGGACACGCGCGGCCGCGCGGCCGTCATACGCGAGGCGATCTCGGCTTCGGCATCGTTGTGCCCCGGTGAGGGCGCCATCGAACATGGGCGCATCAAGGGCTTGATCGACCGGCTCGCCTTCCGGCATTTCTTCCAGGTTCACGCGCCGAAACGGGGCGCTCGATTCATCGCGGCGCCCATGGGCACGTACGAGCGTATCGTGAAGCGCCCGAATTTCTTCGAAGGGCTCGACGTCCACACGCGCGTGGTGCAGTTGGAGGCGGCCCGCAACGAATACGAGGGGTTCCAGGTTGTCCTCATTGCCAATGCGGACGACGATGTTCGGGGCGTGACGGTGGACGTGGGCGAGTTCCGCTGCGGGGAACACCGGCTCGATCGGGAGCGCATCGAATGGGGCCGCTTGGAGGCGATTCGCACGGAGAAGCCGGATATCCCGGTGGACTTCGTGGGTGAGATTCCGGACATGATTGTGGAGGACGAACCGGCCGTTGAGGTCGGGCGCGGCGATTTCACGACCATCTTCTTCCGCCTGTATGTGCCGGAGGACGCGCATGCCGGACTCTATAAGGGGGCGGTGCGGGTCGCCTGCGATACGACGACCGTGACGCTCCCTGTGCAGCTGCACGTCCACCCGTTCGCGCTACCGGGACGCCCCTCGCTTCCCATGGCGTTTTCGTTCTTCGAGCGCTACTACTGCGACTGGTACGGCTGGAGTGCGTTGACGGCCGAGCGGCGTGTGTACGTGGCCGAGTTCCTGATGCGGTACCGGATTCCGCTCAACAACATCTACGCGCACGAGTACTGCTATCCACCGCCTGCGGAGCTCGGCGACCTGCGCGGCCGCACGAACTTCTACTCGTCGAAGTACTACGCGGGCTCGGAAGCGCTTGCGCAGGAGGAGCTGGAGGCGATCGTTCGGACCTATGCGAAGGCGCTGGCGGACGCGAGAGCGGCCGGCATCGAGGACGCGTTCTACGTTTACCTGTACGACGAAATCGCGTTCCATCGTGGCAGCATTCGAGCGGCCAAGCAGTTGACCGAGGCGCTGCGCGCTGCCTGGCCGGGCGTGCGCCTCATGCAGACCTCGTTTCCGACGCGCGACATCGAGGATCTCTTCAATGTGTGGATTCCAATGTTCCAGCACTTTGTCAGAGCCGACAACCGTGCGCAGCTCGAGCGGCTCCGTGCGCGAGGCGACGAGATCTGGTGGTACGCGGCCGACGCCCCCAGGCATCCGTGCCCTAACTTCTTCCTCGACTATCCGGTGTTCGACTGCCGCATCGTCGGCACGCTGAG
>Ga0272442_10010785_pt1 | contig 11223 bp, 8 predicted proteins | sample SSMForm2O_FD_200262 | JGI IMG/M metagenome (GOLD analysis project Ga0272442, IMG submission 200262) | Marine sediment archaeal communities from Little Sippewissett salt marsh, Falmouth, MA, United States - SSM-Form-2O | ecosystem: Environmental > Aquatic > Marine > Wetlands > Sediment ...
ATCCCGGCACCGATAAACCCAAGGAGCGCTTCATCGATCACCGCTGAGGCGAACACATACGTTCCCTGGACGAGGAGCGGCCCCATGGTGTTTGGCAGAATGTGCCGGAGAAACATCTTTGGCAAACCGGTGCCGATGGAAACGGCCGCTTCAACATAGGGCTGTTCCCGAATCGTGAGCACAATGCTTCGCACCAGGCGGGCGACACGGGGCACCTCAGCGATGGCGATCGCCATGATGACGTTTTCGAGACTGGCACTCGTGACGGCCACAAGGGTGATCGCCAGGAGGATCGCAGGGATCGCCATCAACCCATCCATGATTCGCATCAAAACGGCGTCCAGAGACCGGCTGTACCCGGAGATCAAACCGATCACAAGACCGAGGAGGGTGGCCGACACGGCGACACCCAAGCCGACGGCCAGGGAAATCCGACCTCCGTAAAGGGTTCGACTGTATATGTCGCGACCCAGGTTGTCCGTGCCAAACCACGACTCGGCAGAGGGCACCTGGAGTCGGCGTATCGGGTCCAGGTCAAATGGGTTCGAACTCAGATAAGGGGCGGCCAGGGTGAGCACAACCATGACGATCAACACGGCAGCGCCACCCACAACGGTCGGATTGCGCCGGGCGAATTCCCGGAAGCGGGCCAGAGGCGCCTCTCTCGTCTTGAGGGATAGCCCATCGGCTGCGATGTCGCTCCATTGTTGAGCCATGGATTCCCTGCCAGAATTAGTACTGGATCCGTGGATCCAGGAAGGTGTAAGAAATGTCCACCAGGAGGTTGATGACCAAATAGATGCCCGAGAACATCATGATGATCCCCTGAATCACGGGGTAGTCCCGGGCGAGCACGGAATCCACCACGAGCCGTCCCAGACCCGGGATATTGAACACGCTCTCGGTCACGACCACGCCGCCGATAAGCAGGGCGATGCCAACACCAACAATCGTCACAATGGGAACCGAGGCGTTTTTCAAGGCATGCCGTGTGATCACGACCCCGGAACTGAGCCCCTTTGCGTGGGCGGTCCGGATGTAGTCTTCCGCCAGGACATCCAGCAGGCTCGCCCGGGTGATCCTGGCGATCAGTGCGGCATAGATGACCCCGAGGGCGACGCTCGGCAGCGTGATGCTGCGGAGAAAGGGTTTGACTCCTTCCCGGATGCTCACAAACCCCTGGACCGGGAAGAAATGGGCGTGGACGGAAAACCCGTAGATCAGGACGTAACCGATCACAAAAACGGGGACAGAGAACCCGAGGACGGCAAAAACCATGACCAGATAGTCGATCCACGTCCCTGCCTTACACGCCGCCAGGACCCCCATGGGGACAGCCATAACGATGGCGACAATAATGCTCGCAGCGGCGAGGCAGAGTGTCGGTTCCACACGCTGGGCGATGAGACGGGTCACGGGGACCTCGGAGAATATGGAGTCTCCCAGGTCCCCGTGCGCCACCTGCCACATCCATTTGCCGAACTGGATATAGATCGGCTCATCAAGACCCAGCTTCTCGCGGATCTGCTCAACATCCTTGGGCATGGCATAGCTTCCCGCGATCACCGCCGCCGGATCCCCCGGGGCGAGATGCAGGAGCGAGAAAACAAAGACGGCTACCACCCCCGCGACGGGGATGGTAGCCAACAGGCGTCTGACAATATAGGCCCACATTCTCGGTTGCCCCCTCTGGCCTCACCTACTTCTTGACAGCGTTCCAGAAGATGGAGACAGGGCTCTTGACCACACCCTCAAGGTGGTCTGAGCGGTACGCCACCGGTTGGTAGATCGTGCCAAGGGGGACATAGGTCACAACCTCGAATGCCCGTTCCTGAACCTTCCGGGCAATGGCCTTCTGTTTTTCGAGGTCCGGTTCCTGGGCAAAGGCCGTGCGAAGCTCTTCGATCTTCTGATCGCAGGGCCACCCAAACCATGCATCCTCGCAGGCGGCCCCCACGGCCATGTGTTCAAGAGGGTTCAGGAAATCCGGCCCGTTGAACCATGTCTGAAAGATGTGCCAGCCACCCTCCGATGCCGGTTTTCTGACCGCCCGGCGGGACACCAGGGTGGCCCAATCCATGGCCTGCATGTCGACCTTAAGACCGGCCTTTCTGAGATTCTGCCCGGTGACCAGGGTCTGGTTGCTGATGATATAGTCATCCGTGCAATGGAGAACAACGATGGTTTCACCCTTGTAGCCGGCCTCCTTCAGGAGCTGCTTTGCCTTTTCGAAATTCTGCTCCATCAGGGGCTTGGAGCCTGCATCACAGGCATAGGGCGAACCGGGCGGGTACATCGAGGGGTTAACTTTGAACAGTTCCGGGTCGTTACCCGCGGCGGCCCGCAGATTCGTTTCCTGGTTCGTCGCCCACAGGATCGCCTGGCGTGCCTTGGGGTTGTCAAAGGGCGGTTGCTGGTGATTGATCCTGAGCACGGTCTGGAGCCCGAGGTCGTCATGGATCTCAACCGTCACACCCTCGGCCTTCCGCAGCATGGGGATGTGATCCGTCTGGGGCGTCCACATGTAGTCGATCTCGCCGGCAATCAACGCATTTGCCGCAGTCGTCGGATCCGGGATCCAGTCAAACTCAACCCGGTCAACCCTGGGGATCTTCCCGCCCGCGGTGTTACTCGCCGGCTCATCCCGGGGAACGTAATCCTCGTTTTTGACGTAGACCGCCTTGACACCGGGTTGGAACTCCTCTTTGACAAATTTGAAGGGGCCGGAGCCGATGACCTCCTTGACCTGCTCATGGGGGTCTGTCAGGGCGTGTTCCTCCTTCATCATGAAGGGTACATTGGACGTGATCTTTGCGAAGGACGCCAGAACCAGGCCAAAGGGCTGTTTCAGCGTGAGTCTGAAGGTTTTGTCGTTGACGACTTCGAGTTTGTCTGCGGCCTCCATGAGCTTCTGACCCATGCCATCCCGTGCCCCCCACCGTTTGATCGACGCCACGCAGTCCTTTGAGGTCACAGGTGTTCCGTCGTGCCATTTCAGACCCTCTCGAAGGGTGAAGGTGTACGCCATACCGTCCTCACTGACCGAGTAGGTATCGACCATCTGCGGCTGGACGTTGAAGTTCTCGTCCAGGCCAAACAGCGTGTCGTAGACCATGTAGCCATGTCCACGGACCGTGTACGACGTCGTCCAGATGGGATCGAGCTGCTTGAGACCCGCATCGAGTCGGGCCCTGATGACCGTTTCCGCGGCGACTTGCCCGGCTGTGAAACCAAACACACAGATTGCGAGCAGGCATGCCCAAACCACAAACGTCTTCCTCAGTTTCTGATACATTGTTTCCCTCCTTTCTTGTCGAAAACACAAATCTTGTCGAAAACACAAAGCCCTCTTCCCCCAAAAACCATTATAGAAGCGTATGGATTGCTGTCAAGCTAAATGTTCAGCCCCTCTGTCAACCGACCGATGGAACCGTCCCCGCTCCCGGGCTTTGATGAATCTGCCGGTCAGAGACCGCTCCGCCCTCGTCACAATCTCATCGCTGGTCTGACCTGCCTTATCCGGCAGCGGCTCAAGACCCACTGAGACAGGGCCGAGAGAGGCGGTCCGGGGTGAGCCGGCCCTTTCTGAGGAGTGACCGTTTTAGTCCGTATGGTGGGTCAGCTGCTTTTCACCTTCTTTCTTCAGACGAGCAAGCTCCGCCAGGACCGCGTCGGACAGCGGAGGGACCGAGTGGGTCTCGAGAATATGGCGGATTTTTTCCCTGACCCGGTCTCCCATGGTCTTCCGCCCTTCCCTCTCCCAGGCATCGTAGGCCTGCCGAGCCATCAGGGTCGGAATCCAGTGCTCCTTCCGAAAGTACTGATAGGTATGCTCCTCCTGGAGAAAGTTCCCGCCAGGTCCGACCTTCTCAATCAGTTCCCGCGCCAGGGTGTCGGAATTGATTTCGATTCCCTGGATGAAACGCCTGACCATGCCGATGACCTCGTCTCCCATGACGAGCATCTCGGCGGAGCAGATCATCCCCAGGTCCAGATACCCGACGTCATGGATCAGATTGACACCGCCAAGGGCCTGGGCGAGACACGAGAAGGCGCTTTCGATCCCGGCTTCCGAATCCGGAGTCTTTGCATCGCTGCACCCTGCCGTGCCCCAGCATGGAAAACCGTAGAACCGCGCAATGTCGCCATAGGCGGTTGTCATCAAACTCAGCTCCGGGGCGCCTATGGACAGACCGCCCGTTGCCATGTCCATGACCGTGGGGACGCCTCCAAGGACGAAAGGGGTGCCGGGTCTCTTGAGTTGGGAGAGAACCAGCCCCATCAGTGTCTCTGCGTTCATCAGTGCAAGAGTCCCGGCCAGAGTGACCGGATTGGTTGCCCCGGCCTGGCCCGCCGGTGCGGCAATCACAGGCATGCCAAGCTCAGCGGTGAAGAGAAGCTTCTCCACGACCTCCTTGGGGTAGATCAGCGGCGTGATCGGCTCCGGATAGGCCGCGATAAAGGGCCTCTCGCGCAGCCGGTCCATTCCACCGGCCACACAGGCCGCCATTTCGTACACCATCCGATGTCCACCAGGCGAGTAGGCGATAAAAACGATGGGTTTTCGGGTATGGGTCACGACCGCTTCGAATTCGTAGAGCTCGGCCGCCCAACTCGGCGTGTCCTGCGAAGACCCCATCGGCATCACCCAGTCGATGTTGGGCAGTGCATCAGCAATCAGTGCGCCCCTGGCCATGTCCTCGAGCCGTGTCGGATGGACTTCTCCTGTCAGGGCGTCCCGCGTGTTCGGGCTGGCTGTCGACGTGCCAAAGTAGCTTTTGCGTCCTTCGACCTCCAGACACCGATGCCCATCACGATCGTAAAGGACGAAACCCTTGGGAGCCCGGCGAAGACACCCTTCAACCACGTGCTCCGGTATCTTCACACGCTCACCATCGTTCCATGCACCCGCATCCTTCAACAGGGTGACAGCTTCCTCACACAAAACCCGATACCCCACCTTCTCCAGAATCTCAACAGAGGCCCGATGGATCTCATAGACCTGGTCCTGGGAAAGAACGGAAAAGACGGGAGACCTCTGGGCCACAAATGAGGACTGCATCATATGACCTCCCTTGACCTTGTTGTCTGAAGCGTTTTCTTGTCTGCGCTGGTAGCCGCTGTTTGGGGCAGAAACACTGAGGTGACTGAGTTGGCTAGCTTCGGGAGTCTGCCAAAAGATCACATCATGGATACCTGAACTCGGTCGCCCTGTCAAGGAAAAAGAGCTTTGAAGCCTGCCGACCTGGGAGGCGCCAGCCCAATGATTGTCAAAAAGGCATTGATCTCCATGGACGAATGTGGTAGCCCCTAGATTGTCCTTCTCGTATGGACCATTTCACCGGCCATCCGTTCCGCCCATCCAACCAGCGCGAGGGCGCCGTGAAAATCTGGACGCCGCTTATCTTCGGGTGTTTGCTTGCCTGTGGAGGGGAAGGGCTCTCTCCTCTCTACTGTCTCCATCAGGTTTACCGTCTGGAAAACGAAAACCAGGAGTTCGATGTCTACTGGGTCGAGATCGGGGCGAACCGATTCCTGGCCGTCTATGACGATCCGTGGGAATGCCGCGACCCCGAGGACGTCAGCCTGGACACGTGTGTCACGTCGATCATGGACGATCGTCTCTGGATTGGTCCGAGGCTCCATTCCCTGAGATACAGAATCGAACGGTGGCATAAGCTGAGAATCGAACGGGCAGACTGCTGGTGCGAATCCCCGATGACGATCCGGATCCGGGCGGCACGAGGGGATTGGATTGTCGTCAGGCGACAGAGAGACGGCGGATTTCACGCTGAGATTGTGTCTCAGGGTCCAAAGGAGAATTCCGTGCAGGCTGTGCAATGAATTCTTGACAATCCATTGACAGCCATCTATACTGGCCGCGATTTCAAATAAAGGAGGGAAAGTAGAATGGCAGGTAGAAATGGAAGGAAAAAAGACGTAACACGGCGGGAGTTTCTCAAGACCACGGGCAAGGTGACCGCGGGCGCAGCACTCGGTCTCGGCGCCCTGGGAACGGCTGGGCGGACGGCTCATGCCGCCAAGAAAAACACCATGATCATCGGCATGACCCAGGAGGCCGTCCAGTACAATCCCCTGCTCTATGTCAACTGCGGGACCGAGAACGTGCCTGAGGCGTGCGTTTTTGATGCCCTGTGGGACGTGGACGAAAAGGGGCGATTTGTTGCCAACCTGGCCGCCGAGATCCCGACGGTTGAAAACGGCGGAATCTCCCCCTGCGGGACGGTCTGGAAGATCGAATTGAGGCGTGGGGTGAAATGGCACGACGGACATCCTTTTACGGCCAAAGATGTGGAATTCACTTACAGAACCATCATCAACCCGAAAATCGCCATCCGCAGCCGGTCGGGATTTGACCTGGTCAAGGACTTCAAGGTCCTCGACGACTATCATGTGCAAATTACGCTGTCCAAACCGTACGTGCCCTACAGCTGGTCGTGGCAGAACATGCACATCGTCCCAGAGCACATCCTATCGAAGGTCCCGGACATCAACACGGCGGCTTTCAACACCCAACCGATCGGCACGGGGCCGTTCCTCTTCAATAAGCGGGTGGCAGGAAGTCACCTCGTCTTCAAGAGGAACCCCGATTACCACGGCCACAAGACCCAGCTGGAAACGTTTATCCACAAATTCGTCCCGGACCAGACCGTGCTTTACACCCAGTTCAAGACCGGAGAGATCGACGTGATCGGGCTCCACGGTGTACCGCCCGAAAGACGCGAGGAGGCCGATCAGTTGCCCAACAGGGATATCCTTCTCACGCCTCAGCCGTGGGTGGAGTTTATCTACTTCAACTGCGGAAAGCCCCAGTTTACAGACCCTCGCGTCCGGCGCGCTCTTTACTGGGCTGTGGACAAAGAGAAATGGATCAAAGACGTTTTCTACGCGACTGTTCCCAGGACCCTCTCGTATCTCCATCCCAGCCACTGGGCCTACAACACCGAGCTGAAGGATCCCGGACACAATCCTCAAGCGGCTGCCGAGTTGCTCGATGCGGCCGGATGGAAGGTGGGCTCTGATGGGATTCGCGAGAAGAACGGTGTCAAGCTCCAGTTCTCCATGTCCACGACCGCCGGTTCCAAGGCGAGGGAGCAGGCCGAGGCGTTGATCCAGCAGAACTGGAAGGACATCAATGTGGCCATGGAGATCAAGAATTTTCCGGCCTCGGTGGTCTGGGGCGAATATTGCACCATGTCCAAGTTCGACACCCTCATGGTCGGGTGGGAACCCACGGTGGGGATGGACCCGGATTATACCGCGCGCGCTCACAGCAAGCAGATCCCGGCCAAACACGGCACAGGGTCCAACTATGTCCAGTATGAGAACCCCGAGGTTGACAGTCTTTTTGAGGAGGGGGTGGTGACCCAGGATCGTGCGAAGCGAAAGGAGATCTACTGGAAGATCCAGAAGACACTCCATGACGAGGTCCCTTTTGCCCCGATCTTCGCATACGCCATGCTCCTTGGCAAGAAGAGCGACATTGGAGGCTATAAGATCAACCCCTATGTGGTGGACCAGACGTGGAACGTTCAGGATTGGTACTGGGAATAAGGCCCGGTTGATCGTCGGGCCGACCTCTGGAACCGTTTGACATCGGTCATTGAAAGGCGGGAAGCGCCGAACACTTCCCGCCTTATCAATTTACATTCGGAGTCGGGGGTCCAGGGCATCCCGGAGTCCATCGCCGAGGAAGTTGAAGCTCATCACCGTGAGTGTGATCATCAATCCTGGTATGATCGCAAGCCAGGGCGACAGATCAAAGTAGGCCTGCGCATTGGTCAGCATGTTCCCCCAACTGGCCAGAGGTGGCTGAATCCCATAACCCAGAAAGCTGATGTACGATTCCATCAAGACGGCATTGGCCACGTTGAGAGTGGCCGAGACGAGAACGGGGGCCATGCTGTTCGGCAGAAGCTCCTTGAACATGATTCGCCTGTCCGAGGCCCCGAGGGCAAAGGCCGCCTGGACAAAATCCTGTTCCTTGAGTGAGAGGATCTGGCTGCGAATGATTCTCGCAACCTCCATCCAGGAGGTCAGCCCGATGATGAGGGCAATGGTGACCACGGTTGGGGTGATAAAGGCTGCGAGGACCAGCAAGAGAAAGACCTGGGGGAAGCAGAGCATGGTGTCCGTGAAACGCATGAGGATGTTGTCGATCTTCCCTCCGTAGAAACCCGAGACTAACCCGATGATGGAACCCGTAAAGACCGTGGCAATCATGGCCGCGATCCCCACAATCAGGGAGATTCGCCCCCCGTGGAGGAGGCGGCTCAGGACGTCCCTGCCCATCTCATCGGTACCGAGAATGAAACTTCTGTCCGAAAAGGGGACGATGAATCGCCGTGAAGTATCCAGCGAGAGGGGATCCATGGGGGCCAAAACATGGGCGAAAATGGCGAGAACCAGCAGGAGGATGACCACGATCCCACCGGCCACGGCCAACCGGTGATGGAGAAAACGTCTGAAAACAAAGACCGCCTGGGTTTCGTAGACGTCTTTCTGTTTTCTGCTCTCACCCTCCGTATCCAACATCCTTGCCATTTTCTCCACCTCGTCAATCACCGGACTCTTTTGCCCTGTCTGCCATCATCATTGCTGTCATTCCAATCGTATCCGTGGATCGATGAGTGCGTTCGCCACGTCGGCCAGAAGATTTCCCAGAATAACCGCAAAGGCCGTGACCATGATCATCCCCATGAGAATGGGATATTCCTTGACCGTCAGGGAATCGACAAACAGCCTCCCCATGCCGGGCCATGAGAAAATCGTCTCCGTCACAAGGGCTCCACTGAAAAGCCAGGGGAGCTGGATGCCCGCAAGGGCGATCAGAGGCGCGATAGCGTTTGGAAAAGCATGGTGCAACAGGATCTTTCCCCGAGGAAGCCCCTTGCTCCGGGCTGTCCGCATGTAGTCCTGATGGATGACCTCGAGAAAACTCGACCGGGTATACCGGCTCCATTGGGCGACAAGAACCAGTGACAGAACCACAGTCGGCAAGATCAGATGGTACAGACGGTCCAGGATATCCGCCTCACCACCCAGCGTGTACATGCCACCCGAGGGGAGTATTCCGAGTTTCACTGCAAAGATGAAGATGGTCATCAGACCAAACCAGAAGGTCGGAAAGGAAAGGGCCACCATCGCCCCGGTCGTCGCGAGATAATCGAACACCGAATAGCGCTTCACAGCGCCCAGGATGCCGATGAACATCCCCATCAAGACGGCTAAAGACATGGCCGATCCCATCAGCAAAAACGTCGCGGCCATCCTTTCGAGAATGACGTCTCTCACCGGTCTTCCCCCAAAGAAGGTGAAGCCCCAATTCCCTGTGAACATACCGTAGGCCCATTTGAGGTATTGAATATGAATGGGCTGGTCGAGGCCGAAGACGGCCTTGATCCTCTCGATGTCCTGAGCCGTGATGGTGGGGTTGAGCGTATAAACCGCCAGAGGACCGCCCGGAGCGAGATGCATGAGGGCAAATCCAATGATGGAAACACCGATGAGGAGCGGTATCGCCTGGAGCAGCCTTCTGACCACGTAGTTGAACACAGCGCTCTTCCCTCCTATTCAGAATCCGGCCCTAGTCCAGAAGACTTACCTCAGATGGCAGGCCACGAGATGGTCCCCTTCCACCCTCTTGAGCTCCGGTTCGATCCGGTCGCACGGTTCCAACCGGTGTGGACAACGGGAATGAAACCGACAGCCCGAGGGGGGATCGATCGGGCTCGGCACATCCCCTTTGAGAATGATCCGGGTCTTTCTGACCGTCGGATCGGGGATGGGGACGGCCGACAGCAGTGCCTCCGTATAAGGATGGAGGGGCCGGGCGTAGATGTCCCTCACAGGAGCTCTCTCCACGATCTTCCCCAGATACATCACGGCGATCTCGTCCGAGATATGGCTGATCACACTCAAATCATGGGCAATGATGACATAGGCCAGTCCCATTTCGGCCTGAAGGTCTTCCAGGAGATTGATAATCTGTGCCTGGATAGACACGTCCAGGGCTGAGACAGGCTCATCCCCAATGATGATTTTCGGATTCACGGACAAGGCCCGAGCAATCCCGATCCGCTGCCGCTGCCCACCGCTGAATTCATGGGGGTACCGTCGCATGTGTTCGGGCTGAAGTCCGACCTTCCCCAGGAGATTGGCAATGGCCTCCTCCTTCTCTTTGCCCCTGGCCAGGTCATGAACCTCCAATCCCGCCCCAACAATGCCGCCGACTGTGATTCGGGGATTGAGAGACGAGAAAGGGTCCTGGAAGATGATCTGCATCTCCCTCCGCAATCCCTTCATCTGCTGGTTTGTGTAATGCGTGATATTGGCGCCGTTAAACCAGATCTCGCCGGAAGTCGGCTCCAGCAACTTCAGGATCGTTTTTCCGGCCGTTGTTTTTCCACACCCGCTCTCCCCCACCAGGCCCAGGGTTTTTGCCCGCTTGACCTCGAAACTCACGCCATCCAAAGCATACACATGGCCCACCACTTTTGAAAAAAGGCCTCCGGTGATGGGGAAGTGTTTTTTGAGATTCTCGACCGCAAGGAGTGTTTCAGCCATCGTTCCAGCGCCAGCATCTCACCCGGTGACCATCACCGGCGAGTTGAAGTTCAGGCTCTTTCTCTCGACACCGCTTCCGGGCTTTGGGACATCGTTCGAAAAAAGCACACCCTTCCGGGCGATGATAAAGACTCGGCACCACCCCCGCGATCTCCTCCAGACGCCTCTGTTCGCCGCTCATGTCGATTCGAGGAATCGAACGAAGCAGCCCTTGGGTGTATGGATGGCGGGGATCCTTGAATATGGTGACCACATCGCCTTCTTCAAGAATTCTCCCGGCATACATCACCGTCACCGCTTTTGCGGTCTCGGCGATGATGCCCAGATCGTGAGTAATCAGGAGAATCGTCGTCCCGAATTCTTCCTGCAGATGGATCATCAGGTCGAGAATCTGTGCCTGAATCGTCACGTCCAGAGCCGTTGTGGGTTCGTCGGCAATCAGAACCTTGGGATTGCAGGCAATCGCCATGGCGATCATGACCCGCTGCCTCATGCCGCCACTGAGCAGGTGGGGATATTCCTTCAAACGTTTCCTGGGCGATGGGATGCCGACCAGACTCAGAAGCTCAACTGCCCTGTCCCCTGCCTGTTTTGGGGACAGGCCCTGATGGAACACCAGCATTTCACCAATCTGAC
>Ga0272442_10010786_pt1 | contig 11221 bp, 7 predicted proteins | sample SSMForm2O_FD_200262 | JGI IMG/M metagenome (GOLD analysis project Ga0272442, IMG submission 200262) | Marine sediment archaeal communities from Little Sippewissett salt marsh, Falmouth, MA, United States - SSM-Form-2O | ecosystem: Environmental > Aquatic > Marine > Wetlands > Sediment ...
CGAGGCATGCTCCCGCTACAGTTTCGGATATGGCAGGCTCCAGGAGAACGATCTGATCTACAGTAAGCCGATGCACACCCAGAACCTTCCCATACATAGTCTTCGCGATTTTCACCCCAAGTTCGTAATCCTTTTCCTCTCCTTGGTGCAAAGCGGTCACGATATACTGGCCGCTCTCCTTTTGCAGGAATGAATGATGGCATGGGTGCGAGACGAAATAGGCGATGTCATCGCGTTTTGGCAGCCTGCCAGAATGTGCAGCGCAGGGATCCAGCATCACAATCAGAGTGCCGGCAGGAACTTTGGGAACAATCTCATGCGTTATATTCAGGACATCCGCATCTGGAACAGCGAAGACAACAGCATCCGCGTCGGCGACGGCTTCCTCTGCCGAGATGACGCTCAAATCCATCTCTTCCAGCGCTTTGATTCCCTCCTCAGCGATCTCAACACACCGAAGGTCAAATAACCCCGAATTGCTAAGTCTCTTTGATATAATGCGGCCCATCTTTCCGCCTGCTCCAAAAAACGCTAATTTTGTCATTTTCTTCTCCTATCAAATTGTGCTCTTGGTTTTCTATTGCCAGTCATCTCTGCATCTCCGCATCTGATTTAAGCACCTTGAGTAGAACCGCCCACTGCGTGCCTCCGGGAACGCGGCTGAAGTTTCCACCTAATTTCGGAGCAGTAAGCGTATGAAGTCCACCTCCGTCTATTATAGTCTCTTTTTTCCACTGGCATTCATGTATGTGCAGCCACCGCTGAGTCAGTTTGCCGGACGTTGCTGACAGATCGATCTCAACGGATCGATCTCCGCTGCCGGTGAAATACACCGCGTATTGTCTGCCGGGTTCAGCCATGCAGTAGGCCTCATTCTCCTCGCGGGAGGATAGTAATTCCATATGCGGCTCCATAACGAAGATGTCCAAATCATCAGTGAACATGCGCATGCTCTTGATATTCTGCCGTGAGATGGGATGAAGCCCGATGCCCGTCAGCCATCTGTCAGGACGATGGAAGCGACAACTGGCTGCTCCGCCGAGGATGTTCCGCCAGAGCCTTTCCACCATATCCTGAATGCCGCCGGAGTTCTCGTCCCAGCAAAAGGACGCATAGGTCTTGGTGTGGTTGATGGGTCGCCGGCTGTCCAGCAATTTCGCGCGGACACCCTGAAGCATGTCCCAGTGTACCTCACCGGAGTTCCGGGAGTTCTGCGAAATATCCACGAAATCATATATTTCAGGACGCTCGATCACGTATTGCCATTGCATTTCGGTGAGGTCTCGCACATATCGCATATCTGTGATGTAGGCGTCCTTATCTCCCGCCTCTTCTTTAAGAAAGCGCGCCCAATAATCGCCTACCTCATGGGGAAAGCTGCTTTCATTATTAACCTGGAAAAGCACATGATCAAATTGGAGGCATGTCTGTATGAGCTTTCGGATATACTTCTGCTGGTAAGAAAGTACAATTTCATTGTAATTCAGACCGGGAACAACGAGGAAAAAGGGGTTGCCTGGGTAACGCTGGTGCTTGTATACTTCCGGGACACCGGTTTCTGCCGCCGAGTAATTCATGTTATTTTTCGGGTTGAATGGATGCTCATCCCAGCGTTCGTTGCAGTGTGCCCAGTAATCCCAGAACTCGTTCTGAACGATGATCTCGCGCTTATGAGTTTCGCGCAGGAACGTCTCGAAGCGATTCCAGTATTCCTCGTTCCATTGATCCAGATCATATAAATCACCAACCTTCTTAAACGCCTGCTGATAACCGAATTTCGTGCCCACCTCTGAGTGGTTGATCCGGGCGTGCATGGTGTTGCGCACATAGTTGCCGCCAACGGACTTCAGCAGGTCAAGGTGATGGGTCAGCCGGGTTCCTGTCCACTGGAAGAGATTATCTGTTCCCGAAGCCCCTAACAGCAACACGGGCTTTCCCTTATGCTGCCAATAGAATAGATTTTTGGTATATGGGCGGATTCTATCATCGTTGTGCGCACAAGTAGAATTCATCACCGAATTTCCTTTCCACACGTCATTGTCCGGGAATGCAGCAAAAAATGCGCAAAATACAAGACTCAAAACCATTTTGATTTCTCCTCGGAGATTCCCATCTCATTCTGCCCAGCGGATAATCGGCTGCCAAAGACTTCTTTCCCCTTTCCGTAATGCCTCATAGAAGGCAATAGTATCCTCAGGGAGGAGTAGTCCGTCGCAAAGTTTTCCGACGTGAATCCTGTTACGGTTGATTTGGTCAAGTATATAGTTGTAGTTAAACAGTTTGCTGTAGGGATAAAAGAGTCCCGGGATATCGGGGCATTTAGGTTGGTGGGTACCAACAATATCAAGCTCCCTTGTTACCACGGACATCGGTTCCATTGTTACAGCGCCATGATAACTACCTGAAATAACGATACGCGAACGAAGTCGGGCTACCTCAAATATCCATTCAATCGCCTTTGTCGAACCAGAGACATCAATGAAGGCTGGAGCAATTGTACCAGGCGTTGTTTGCTCCAGCGCTTCTTCAAGCGCATCATTTGAGGGTGGGATTGCGGCATCGGCGCCGAGTTCGCAAGCAAGACTGCGGCGCTCGGTATCCAGATCCACAGCAATGACCCAACCGGCTCCGGCCAAACGCGCTAGCTGTTGCACAAGTTGCCCAACGGTCCCTTGCCCCACCACGATCACGGGTCTCCCAAGGGCGATTTTTGCGCGTTCAACGATGTGAAGGGCTACCGCGCCTAAAACCGTGAAGGATGCAGCTTCATCGCTAACGCCATCAGGGATTTTGTAACAGGCTTGGGTTCTGTGGGTGTAATAGTCTGCATGGGCTGCAAGCGTCACGACTCGATCCCCAACCTGGAGATCTGATACAGCGGCTCCTGCTTCGATAATCCTCCCCACATTGGAATACCCTAAGCGGGCTTTCCCTCCGCCCTTCAGGGAATACATCTCAGTGCCAACACTAATGAGCGTTCGCGTTGTTTCCACCAGGATTTGGTCATCCTGCAATGGTGGCAACTCTTCTTTGCCTATGCCAACACCTCCATTGTCGAAATACAGAAAACGGCTAATCAAAGTAGTTACCTCCCTTTACATGGCTTCTTCAGTGATTCGTTGGGTCAAATAGCTTTGCATCGCCCGGTTGTAATCGCAGTTAAGATCCTCCCAAACATAAACTTTGTGTTGACGATTTCCTATTTTACCACAAGGAGGAAATTTACACAAACTATTATACACTATCATACCACGGAATTGTCATGGGCCATGTCCGAACTCATGTCTGAAGATCAGATTTCTTTGTTGATCTAACGGTGAGATTTTGTTAGAATACCCGTGTTTTGAGTCCATGAATTTGCGCCTGATTTACCGAAATCTCACTCTCACTGATAAACTTGCTCAAGAAAGGGTAGAAATCAAGCTGATGCCTCACAACTCAAATATAGCCTGGGATTCGACAAGCCAAAACATTATTCCTGACATAATTCAGGAGTTAGATCAGGATAGGATTATTCCCAACATTATTTTAATTGGTGACATTAACTTTGACTATGTTAAAGTCACAGATAGAGATCCAGTCTGGGATAATGAAGTATTTATCACCGGAGAGAGAAGAGTTCCTGCAGGCTCTTGTGGTATCTACGTGGCAGGAGCAGGTCGATTGGGAAGTAAAGTAACCTTTATTTCAAAGGTGGGAGATGACAAAGACGGGGATGATCTGATAAGTTTTCTGTTAGAGAGGGGAGTAGACGTAGAGAATATCCAGCAGGTTACGGGAGGGAAAACAGCTTATACTGAGATATTACAGCCTGAAGGCAGATTGCAGAGACTTATTATAACAAATAGGGGTGTTCTGGATCAATTGGTGTCCGCTGACGCTTCATTGTTAAGCGGTAAGTCACTTTTGCACACCAGCGGCTATTTTATTTTGAGAAACTTGCAGAAAAATATACCAGCAATATTTGATGAGGCCTTGAGTGCAAATGTAGCTGTATCTTTTGACCCCAACGGGATAGAAGAGGATGGCATTGCAGCTTTGGTTCAAAATGTCCTCCCGAAGGTTGACAGACTTTATCTGAATAGAGATGAAATGGCAACTTTGTCCGGATACAATGACGTGAGGAAAGCTATGGATTATCTTGGCTCTATAACCAGAGATGATAGTCTTGTAGTTATCAAGCATGGATCAAAGGGAGTATTTGCTGGCTATAGAGGCAGGATTATTCATGTTGATGCCTTTCCCTGCTGCAATATAAAGGACACTGTTGGGGCAGGGGATACCATTGACGCAACATGCAATCATTTTCTGGAGCAAGGCCTGAGCCTGGAGTATGCTTTGATCTTAGCCAGCGCCAATGCAGCAGCCTCTCTTAATGAGCATGGAGGACCTCTGGGACAGAAAGACGAGAGAGGCCTGAAAAGGATTCTTGGCGATTATATTGTCATCAAATCAAGCTCTGAGAACTTGGAGAAATATGCGGTAATCCCCAAAATTAAGGCAGTGTTATTCGATCTGGATGGACTGCTGGCCGATTCTGAAAAGCTGCACCACCTGGGGCAAAACAGGATGCTCTCTGAATTATCCAAAAAGCGGATGGAGATGACAGCAGATGATCTAAAGGTAACTGTCGGCATGGATGAACGCGAAACGTGCGAGTATTTTAAGAATAAATATAATCTGTCTCTATTTGCGGATGAGCTTGTGGATTTGCGGAGGAATAAAGTTATTGAGGCTATCAATGAAAATGGGGTTGAGAAAATGCCCGGCGCGGAGGAATCGGTAAGCTATGCCAGACTCAAAGGATGGAAGATAGGGATAGCGTCATCCTCTTGTGATCTGCTTGTTGATGCTATTTTACAGGCAATTGGCTACACAAGAGATGATTTCGATGTCGTAACAACAGGATCAGGAAATGCACGAAAGCCAGCACCGGATATTTACCTGAAAGCAGCTCAGGAACTCCGCATAGATACCATGCATTGCATGGCTTTGGAGGACTCAAGATCAGGTATGTTGTCAGCACAAGCTGGGGGAATGAGATGTATCGTCGTAGCAACTGAGCATACAAAAAATCAAGACCTTTCAGAAGCGTTCCAATTAGTCAGCAGTCTTAAGACTGTAGTGGAAGAAGATTTTTATCAAACCAGATCTTATGATAAATTTGAGGAGTAAAATATGGGAAATTTACTATTCAGAACCGCGAAATCTGTGGATGAATATATTCCACAAAGATTGGCTGTAGCAGCCAAAACAAAATTGACGGATTTGGTTGAGAGTGGAGACCCCGGAGTGGAATATACCCCGGGCGAAATACTTCAACAGCCCTGGACGTGGTGGAACACGTTTCAGAGGATAAGCGCAGCGCGCGATGAATTGTCGGATTTCTTAGCAAAAGCTGGACTTTTTGATAATAATCCCGCCAATAGACCCAACATTATATTCTCAGGGGCAGGAACTTCCGATTATGTTGGGAGATCAGTGTGGTCATTGCTGCAAGAAAAGCTTCAAACAGAAGTCAGAAACATACCCTCAACAGACACCACCATATCTCCGGGACAGAGGTTATTACAACATCATAATTATTTAATGGTTCATATTGCTCGCTCTGGAAATAGCCCCGAAAGCGAAGCTACAATCAACTATTATTTGAGAGCAATGCCTGATAGTGTCAAACACATTATTATAACCTGCAATGCAAAAGGTATCCTCGCTCAATACGGAAGAGAGAATCCGGACAGATGCTTTACACTGGTTCTTGATGAATCCACAGATGATGAGGGACTCGCCATGACCAGTTCGTGTACCAGCATGGAAATAGCATCACTGGCGTTGGCTCATATGAATGATATGGAAGATTATCAAAGAATAGTTACTCAACTGTGCGCTGCGGGAGAGTATCTACTGGATGAACATGCCGATAAGCTATATTCTATACTGGAAGGGAAGTCCATTAGGAGAGGATTTTATCTGGGTACAGACAATCATGAGGGCACAGCCATAGAATGTGCGTTGAAGATGCAGGAGTTGACGCAAGGGAGACTGATTACAAAACCAGAGACCTTTCTGGCTTTCCGGCATGGTCCCATTTCGGCTGTGGATGAGCACAGCGTTGTAGTATATTTTCTTGATTCAGATCCATTTAAAAGGGCCTATGAAATTGATGTAGTAGAAAAGGTGACAAATGAGTGTCAGCCTGCTGAATCAGTTTTGGTATGCGATAGATCTCCAGATAAACTCGAAAATCTGGGTTTGATTAGTCTGGAGTTTGACCCTGATGGCAAACTTAGTATTCCAGATGAATACCGGGCGCCTCTCTATACTATTGTAGGCCAAATGCTTGGATTGTTTGCGTCTGTTAATTTGGGTATGAGTCCTGATAAACCATCGGGAGATGAGGATGGTGCTGCATATACCAGAGTTGTGAAGCCATATATTATGCTTGATGCTGTAAATTACCAGAAAAATGGCGAATTACATCTTCTGGAGCGTAAATCCAGTAGTTAGATAGAAGCATGTATTCAAAGCCATACAGTATGAGGAGATATAGCCATGCAGGCTTTCACAGTATTTATAACAATTCTTGGACTTCCTATTATGAGTACCATTAACAACGTCACGGTGCCGCGTCAGATAGCCTCCTGCCATGAATCAGATGTCTGGATCGGTGGGTCAGTGGACACGGAGTTAAGCAAGTCTGGCAAAGGCTCCATACGCTGGTCTCATGGGGAATCAAATACTCTTCGTCTGGCATCTCCGCCGGCGAATTGGGATACCCACAATACAATTCGATTCTGGATGCATAATCAGGTCAAGACTGACTCCGCTATCATGTTCATTATTGGTAGTGAGAACCCCAAAACCGAAGGAATGGATTACTGGATGTCGCGAACCAAACTGAATTTTGAGGGATGGCAGGAGATAATCATTCCGCGCCGAACCATGAGCTGGGCGCGACAGCCTCTAGGATGGGATCAGATTACTGAGGTATTCTTCACTGCGTCAGGTTGGGATAATGAACCGGATCCGCGAGCAGTGGTCCACATTGATCAGTTGCAGCTTGTGGAAATTCCTCCTGATACCGGCCCACGAACCACCGATGAGATGCTGTTTCAGCTCTTGGATCTCGACTATCCGGGTCTGGAAAAGGTACGTGCCGCCGTAAAGGAAACTGACCTGAAATCAGCGAAGGAACACCTGGCAGATTATCTCCGTAACAGGACTACTGTGCCCTGGAGATTCGATCCACACAATATTGACAGCAAAATCAGGTATAGTAAGTCATCTGCCGATCAGACGGTGGCAGGTAAGGTACGGGTCAGCAGCATCTGGCACACTTTCCCAAATGGAGATATAGACTGGTTCTACAATCCCACCATAGAGAGGGATGACCTATTCGTTGACCACGAATGGCAATGGCAGCTTGGCCGCATGGGTTATTGGCGTAACCTGGGTAGCGCCTACTGGGGAACAGGTGATGAAGCCTACGCCCAGGCGTTTGTCAAACAGTTTCGCAGTTGGGTGAAGCAATGTCCCCGTCCCTTTGACAGCGGGAACTATGCAGGTTCCGCATGGCGGACAATTGAGTGTGGAATCCGGATGGGAGGGCCGTGGCCTGATGCCTACCACAGGTTCCTTCATTCCCCGTCGTTTACCGACGAGGATGTTATTCTGTATGTCAAATCATGTATCGAGCAGGCACAGCATCTTCGCAAGAATCCAACCTCTGGCAACTGGCTGACAATGGAAATGTCAGGCTTGTATTATGTGGGTGCTCTATTCCCGGAACTCAAAGACGCCAGCGAATGGCGCAGTTACGCCGTCAATCAGATCTACGAGGAGCTAAGTAAGCAATTCCTACCGGATGGAGCACAGGTTGAGTTGACGCCCGGATACCATCAGGTAGCCCTTTCCAACATCCTCAAAATCCCTGAACTTGCCAGGAGGGTCGGACGGTTTGATGAATTGCCGGATGATTTCGTGGCGAAAACTGAAAGGGCTTTTGAATACAATCTCTACCTTATGACTCCCGACCGGGATATGCCGCGCCTCAATGACTCCTGGCATGTCAATGTGCCAGGCACCATGAGAAATGCAGTTGGACTTTTTCCCGACAGGCAGGACTTCAGATGGATCGCTACGGATGGGAAGGAGGGCATATTACCCACCGAAACATCGCATCCTTTCCCATACGCCGGATACTATGTCATGCGTTCTGGTTGGGACAGAGGAGCCAACTACCTGTGTTTCGACGCCGGCCCACTGGGATATGGACATGTCCACCAGGACAAACTCAGCGTTCTTCTTTGGCCCTATGGAAGAGAGATGTTGTTTGACGGAGGTGGTGGGAGCTATGAAAGAAGTCAGTGGAGAAGCTACGATACCAATACCTTCTCCCACAACACGGTGCTGGTAGACGGGCTTCCACAGAGACGCCAAACGCGTAACCGCTGGGCAAACGTGTCAAGCCAGCCTATAGATGTACGCTGGAAAAGCACAGATACCTATGACTTTGCGGTAGGTGTCTACGACGAAGGGTATGGAAAAGAAGAGCACCGGCCAGCTATTCATATAAGACGTGTGCTGTTTGTCAAGCCAGATATGTTTGTGATCGTTGACATCCTGATACCCAGCGATGACGATGAACATACCTACCAGGCTCGTTGGCATCTGATGACAACGTCTACAGAACTCGATGAAAAGACATCCATTGTTGCTACAACTGACACTGGACTCCCAAATCTTGTACTTGTTCCCTTGGCAGCGGAGGGTTTGGCTGTCCGTGTTGCTTCAGCACAGACGACGCCTGAACTACTGGGCTGGTGGGTACAGAAGAACAAAACCAATAAGCCAGTCACCACCGTTATACATACTCGGAGTGGAGCTGGAACGCAGCATCTTATCACATTGCTCTTACCGATCAAAGCTGGCTTAGATAACCCGGTTCAGGAGGTAAGCTCCATCAGTCCGGGGAAATACAAGGTAAATCTGGCAGATGGGAGGAAAATCTCCTTAATGGTAGATCCCGATCCACATGGTAATATCGACATACATGAGATATTGCCAGATAGTAGACGTGGGAGGGACATATCTGTGCGCTGATTACATTACGGCTTTTGAGCAAGGCTTCTCCCGAAGCCCTTAAGGTATATTTTTCTTTGGCATAACAGTCGTCGTTGGGAAGGAGAATGGCGGAGCTTCCTTTAATGGAATTATGGAGTTCCGCCACTGGATTACTATGAATAGACGTGAATTTCTGAAAGCTTCGGCAGTTGGTGTTCTATCCACAGGAGTTGTAGACCATCTATACGGGTTCTCATCAGCAGGACAGGAAGTGTCCATACCCAGGCGAATGTTGGGTAAGACAGGCGAGATGGTATCCATCATCGGATTTGGGGGAGGCAGCAGGTTTTGCAGAGTCAAGGACGAAGATGAGGCGATAAAGCTGATCAACCTCGCCATCGACATGGGAGTTAACTATTTTGGTACGGCTCCTGCATACGGAAACGGGCTGAGTGAGCGGCGCTATGGGCAGGTAATGAAACACCGCAAGAAGGAGGTATTTCTGGCTACGAAGACGGACGTGCGCTCCAGAGATGGAGCTTTGGCTCAGATCGAGGGGAGCCTCAAAAGGCTGCAAACGGATGTCATAGATCTGGTTCAGATACACTGTCTCTCAAAAGAAGAGGAGGTGCGGCAGATAGGGAAACCTCATGGCGCGTTAGCGGCGATAGGAAAATTGCAGGAAGAAGGCGTGATCCGATTCGTGGGAGTGACAGGACATCCAAACGCAGAGGTGATAAAAGAAGCTATTCAGGTCTATGACTTTGACACTGTAATGTTTCCACTAAACGCTACAAGGGAGGGTGGCTACGAGGAGATCGTTCTTCCCAAAGCCGTAGAAAGCGAAATTGGGGTTATAGCGATAAAGACAGTGGGGCAGGGAGCTTTCATCGGACAGGGAGAAAACAAGGCGCCGGCAACTGAGCTTATCCGATACTCGTTAAGTCTACCTGTCACTCTCACAGTGATAGGCATGGACAGTAAGGACGTATTGCTCGAGGACATCAGCCTGGCCAGATCCCTGGAACCCATGAGTGAGCGGGAGATGAACCTACTTTCCGATCGTATGTCAGGCGCGGGTGGGATCGGATACTGGAATAAACTGCCTAAGTCATGATCTCTTTTGGAGAATGGCTGCCACATTTGTGTCTTGCATTAGTTTTCCTTTTCATCGCCATTATTGGATCAATCGCAGGAAATTGCCATTAAATATAGCGGCTTGTTCCTCTTCGGAAAGCGGCTCGAAGAGAGTGCCATGCACATAGACCGCTGGATTATTGATAGGATAATCGGTGCCGAACAGCAGTTTCTCTTTTCCTGCGACATCGACTGCCTTGCGGAGAATCTGATAGCGATCGATACCAGATCCGGATATATCGAGATGAAGGTTTGGGTATTCAGCAACCTTTTCCAGCCGATCCAGAAATTCCTGCTTTCCGCCCCCGGGATGGGCCAGGACAACTTTAAGATCAGGAACCGATCGGCACAGCTCATCAATCACATCCAGGTCATGGCAGTGGATGTTGACTACCGCGTCATATTCTCTGATTGTCCACATGATCTTCAGCGCATTTTCGGTGGCGTATTCAACTCCGTATCCCATTATGTAGCCGACCAATTCGCCGATCCAGCGTACCCCTTCGCCGCCACAGCAGCGCTCGATCTCCTGACAGGATTCATCGGGAAAGTGGGGATGTACCTGTATCCCCGGAGTATAGAAATCGGGAAATCGATCCCGTAGAGCAAGTGCCTTATCGTTCAGAAGTCTGATCTCATCAAAGGAATCCTGGGCATGTGCTTTGACAGAGGAACCACATGCCTGAGAAATTCCAGCACGCTTGAGTGTATCGATCTGACGCTGTATGTTCCCAGAAGGATAAAACCAGCCATTACCTGTCTCTTCACCCATAGCTGGGTGAATATGGCAATCTATGATTAAATGTTTCATTTTGTGAAATCCTCCATCAATAATGTATAGTCCCAGTTTCCTTCCATCAGTAGGTATCAACAGTATAAAATTGTCATATTCAAAGATCAAAGGCTAGTTCCCGCCGGGAGCAATTCATAGAGATTGACATGGCTTGAAACTAACGCTTGGTGCTGTACCTGGGAACTGCGGATAAATCGGTTGCGCTGTCATATCTGTCATGACGATCAT
>Ga0272442_10010787_pt1 | contig 11221 bp, 10 predicted proteins | sample SSMForm2O_FD_200262 | JGI IMG/M metagenome (GOLD analysis project Ga0272442, IMG submission 200262) | Marine sediment archaeal communities from Little Sippewissett salt marsh, Falmouth, MA, United States - SSM-Form-2O | ecosystem: Environmental > Aquatic > Marine > Wetlands > Sediment ...
TTGCAGTTGTTCAGTCATGGTTTTTCGTAGAGCTGAATCTAACTATGTAATAAAAAGTTACAGGAAAAAAAGATAGGTAGTTTTGTTTATTCGAACATGAGTCTTGCTTGTTGTGGGCTATATTTCCATCCTTTTGGTAAACGTTCTTTTGAATGGTAGTATCGGGTGAGTCGCCAGATTTTTGATTCTGTGAGCTGTAAATTTCGTTTGTTTTTTTTGTCTCGGGGATTGGTTTCTAAGTGTTTTCTGATTCTGAGTGTCTCAAAGATGAGGTTTTTAAGGTCTTCAGGTATTTCTGAGCGTATATTGTTTTTTTCAAGTATTTTTGTGACTTTTTGCCCGGTGGCTAATTTTACGTCGGGTACAGCGTATTGGTCTCTAAGAACCATGCCGATTTCGCTTGTGGATTTACCAGTTTTTGCAAGATCAATTACGTGTGATTCAATCTCACGTGGATTAAGTGCACTCCATTGTGGTGTTTTATCTCGTGCTAGGCGAGTTGAACCTGATTTTCCTTTTCTTCTTGCATGCATTCTTGCCATATAGCTCTATACTCCAGTTTTTATATCTGTTGGTTATCCTATAAAGTAAGACAGGAATAAGATAATACTATATAAACGTAAAGGTTGGAGGAAATCCTGTTTTTTTTTATTTTATTGTTTTGAATCGTGATCCTAGTTTTTTCATGACTTTGGGTAGTGTTGTGTACTCCATGTCTTCCATTGGAAGTCTGTGTGGTTCAAATGGGCCATGTCGTCTCATGTAATCTGTTATTTGTTGTGCTTGTACTCGTGTTCGTTCAAATGCTGGGTCGTCAAACAAATCTACTGGTTTTGTTAGGTTTCCGTTTCTCACTTGAAATCCAAGTGCGATTACCCTTGGTGGTCCGTCAAATCGTGTGCATTTTGCGTTTGCTACTGACACCGGCATCAGTGGCCCGTTGTGTGATCCTCGCATCCATCCTGAGACAAGATGCCCTAGTGAGAATCCTTCAAGTAATTCTCCTAATGCTGGAAGGCCAGATTGTGCTCGTACTATTCCTGCTGGATCGTCTTTTCCTACGTAGTCACCTGCGATTTGGTATAGTTTTTCTGTTGATATTGCGGATACAGGTTCTTTTGAAGGTAGTTTTGAGCTTGATTTAGGGTACACACGCTTGATGACAAAACGAGATTTTGCACCTATTAATGCAAGGAGGTCATACATTTCCTCTGGTGTTTTCATCATAACGTTTTTATGTTCCTGTATGTCCCATACTTCAAATACGAATCCATCATGAATAGAGGGGTCAATAATTAGTCCTGCAGTGTTAAAGGGATCAGCAAAAATTTTGAAAATTGGAAAGTTGAATGCCCCTGGCTCTGTTTTATCCATCATGAATGCAACAACTGGTTCTGATTTTCTTTCTGTAAACTCCATTTCTGCGATTCCTGGCCCCATGCCTTTAATGTTTCCTGAGAAAGCATCTGCGAGTAAATCTTGTCCTGCGCCGTATAAACCGAGGTCTCGTGCTTTTTCAGTTGCTTCACAAAATACTTCCCATGCGAGCTCATGAATTTCTTTGCTGTCTTCTCCTTTTGTATGGGTCATAATGAGTTCTAGGTCGTCTCCGCAGTGTGTTACATGAAAATCAATAAGTAATCTGTTTTTTTGTGCTTCAGAAAGGTTGTTGTTTGCAATTTCTTCTAAATCAGGGTGGACTGTTGCATGACCTGGCCAGCCACCTACATCTGCTTTGATAATGCTAAAGGTTGTTTTCATAAATAATCCTCCGTGTCAGGGTATATATAGTTGGTTTATAAATCATTTGGACTGATTAATTCAGTAAACTATATATTTTTAGCTTTCATAGTGTATCAATGAGACAAAAATGGCTTTGAAGATTTATAATTCGCTAACAAGAAAAAAAGAGGAGTTTTCAACTGTTGAGCAAAACAAGGTAAAAATGTATGTTTGCGGGATGACTGTTTACAGTGATGCACACATTGGTCATGCACGAACGTATCTTAGCTTTGATATCATACGACGCTATCTTGAATACAAAGGATACAAAGTTACATATGTGCAAAATATAACCGATGTTGATGATAAAATCATTGCTGCGGCAAACAAAGAAGGCGTTGATCCACTGGAGTACTCAAAACGTTTTGCTGATAGATGTTTACAAGACTTAGATTTGTTAGGTATTAGACGAGCAGATTTGTATCCGAAAGCCTCTGATACAATTTCCGATATGATTGCTATGACACAGGATTTAATAGAAAACGGCTATGGATATGAAGCTGATGGCGATGTATATTTTTCTGTTGAAAAATTCAAAGAATATGGTAAACTTTCAGGGCAGAAACCTGATGAAATGATGAGTGGAGCACGCATTCAACCGGGTGATAAAAAGAAAAAACCTCTTGATTTTGCACTTTGGAAAAAAGCAAAACCTGGTGAGCCATCATGGGATTCCCCATGGGGCAAAGGTCGTCCAGGATGGCATATTGAGTGTTCTGCTATGAGTGGAAAACACCTGGGTCTTCCATTTGACATTCATGGTGGAGGCATGGATCTTCGTTTTCCACATCATGAAAATGAGATTGCACAAGCAGAAGCAGCAACAGGAAAACAGTTTGCCAGGTTCTGGATGCATATCGGTCTTCTCACAGTAGATGGACAGAAAATGTCAAAATCAATAGGAAATATTGTAAACATAAAAGATCTATTGAAACAATGGGATTCTGAAGTTATCCGTCTTTTTTATGCTCAAACACATTATCGAAGTCCACCAGATTTTAATGATAAAACGTTATCTGATGTGGCTAAAGGCCTTGACAGAATACAACGACTAAAAGATACACTTTTTGAGTTTGCCAGCAAAAACCTGTCAGATCCCATTGATGAAACAACTTTTTCAGGTGAAGAAAAAAAATATTTTTCAGTGGTTACCGAGTTTAAAACTCAGTTTGAACATGCCATGGATGATGATTTTAACACGCCACAAGCAATTGCTACAATTTTTGAGTTTGTAAATAAAACCAATAGTTATCTTTCTAACAACTCTGAACCTGATGAAAAACTGTGTAAACTTGCTTTAAACACCCTGGTGAAACTTGGCAATGTTCTAACCTTGTTTCAAGAAGAAAAACAAGCTAAACCTGAACATGATTTAAAAGATGTTCAACAGAAATTAACTCGTCTGATCGAAAAACATGGAAGTACAAGTGATTCAAATGCTTCTATAGATGAAATAATGAGCACTTTGTTGAAGTTAAGAGAGCAAGCACGTAAAAACAAAAAATGGGATATAGCAGATGATATCCGATCTCGACTTGAAAGCTTAGGTTTTGAGATACAAGATACGGATAAAGGCCCTGTTTGGAGGAAAAAATAGTTATCATGCAAAAAATCCTTGTAGGCTATGATGGGTCAGAAGGCGCTAAACAAGCATTAAATAAAGCGAAAGCTCTTATCAATGAAAATGGCGAGATTGTTCTTCTTGCAGTGGTTCCATCTCCAAAAGATGAATCTTTTTTGGATAAAAACATTTACAAAGATCTTGAAAAAAAAGCAAATACAATTTTAGATGAGGCAATACAAAATCTTGGGTCGCCACATTTTAAAGTGAATGGTCTTGTAGAAAACGGTGATGCCGCAGAAAAAATAATTGATATTTCTCATGAAATGAAATGTGATTTAATTGTTTTAGGAAGCTCAGGCACAAGTAAAATTAGTAGATATCTTCTTGGTAGTGTAGCAAATAAAGTAGTACAATATGCACATGTACCAGTAATGGTTGTAAGATAAAAAGAAAAAAAAATTGTTATTTTTTTTATTTCCCTCGGCTAAGGTTTGCACGGATACTTGGTCGTATTTTTTCTACTCCACGACCTTTCTTATGCAATCCTCGTCCACGTTGACCTGCACTGGTTTTTCCACGTTGGACTCGTCTTTTATTAGAGTTATCAGTTACCCACTTGATTTTTGGATCTTTTTGTATTACAGGATGAACCGGGTCAACAAGTATTACTTCGTAAAAGTGGTGTTTCCCATCTTCACCAACCCAATATGAGTTTAACACTTCAAGGTTCGGATACTGTTTTGCTGTTCTTTCCTCTGCAATACGCTGAGTGTTTTTTCCCATGGTGATTTTTGTAATACCTTTTCTGGAAGGTCTTCTACCGCCTTTTATTGTATGTTTTCGCAGACCTCCTCTTCGGACACGTGTGCGAACAATGACGTATCCTTGTTTGGCTTTGTAACCTAGTGTTCTGGCTCTATCTATTCGTAGTGGTTTGTCTACTCTGAGGAAGTTTTCCTCTGATCTCCATTGAATCATTCGCTGATGTTGTGGTGATTGAAATGTTGTATCTGGTTTCTTCCATTGTGCTGCAACATGTTCATACAAACTTTTTACCATGTTTTTATACACCTGTCCCTTATGGGTTGGTAAAGGCTATGCAAGGAAAAAGCTTATTTAAAGGTTTTGCCGGTTTGAATCTGATACGGTCGAGAAACTTAATAAGGATAATGCTATTTCCCGCCTGGAGGACTTAATGGATTATAAGTTTAATGCAAAATTAGAGACAATGCCTCGAAAAAAAATACGTGAGCTTCAACTAAAACTTTTAAAAAACACGGTGAGTAATGTTTACAAAAATGTTTCTCATTATCAACAAAAATTCAAGGAACTTAACATTACACCTGATGATATTAAAACCCTTGACGATGTGAGAAAGCTTCCGTTTACCACAAAAGATGATCTTAGGGCCAATGCTCCTTTTGGTATGATGAATGTACGTCTTGATCATTGCGTAGAGCTTCATGCTTCATCTGGTACAACAGGTATTCCCATTACTGCGTGTTATACGCCAGCTGATATGGAGGTTTGGTCTGAGGTTATGGCGCGGTGTCTCTCTATGTCTGGTCTTACAAAAAAAGATATTTTCCAAAACCCGATTCCGTATGGTACGTTTACCGGTGCTTTTGGTTTTCATTATGGTGCTCAAAAAGTTGGAGCATTGGTTATTCCATCTGGTAAAGGGCAGTCTGAACGTCAGATTAAACTTATGGATTACTATGATACAACCTTTATTGGCGGTGTAGCTTCTTATGCTGTTCGCCTGGGTCAGGTTGCACAAGAGATGGGAATTGATCCAAGAAAGCTAAAGGTTCGCAGCGGTCTGTTTGGTGCAGAAATGTTTACCTCTGGTTTGAAACAGCGTATTATTGAAATGTGGAATATGGATGTTCATGATATTTATGGCCTTACTGAGATGTGTGGACCTGGTGTTTCAACGGATTGTGATCAACATGACGGTCTTCATCTTTGGGAGGATCATTTTCTGATTGAGCTTATTGATCCAAAAACACTTGAGCCAGTAGGCTTAGAAGAAGAAGGAGAGATAGTTCTTACAACGCTTAGCAAAGAGGGTATGCCACTTCTTAGATATCGAACGAGAGATATAGCAAAAATTTATGATCAAGAGGTTTGCGAGTGCGGTAGAACCCATGTCAAACATACACCGATAAAGGGTCGTAGTGATGATATGATTATTATTCGGGGTACAAATATTTACCCGGGTCAGATTGAATCAGTTCTTATGAAACACTCTGAAATTGGAGGTAACTGGCGTATGGTTCTTACCACAGATAATGATATTGATAACTTAACAGTTGAAGTTGAAACAAAAAAGCAGATAAGTCAAATTGATGAAGATAAACTTACATCTAAGATACAATCTGAGGTAAAAGCAGTACTTGTGTTTAACCCAAAGATCACTATTTTACCACCCAATACTATTCCTGAAACAGGCATTAAGGCTAAACGTGTAATAGATAATCGCAGGAAGGCATAATAGCTATGAAAGATGTGAACAAGTTGTTGAAGAGAAAAGGGCCGCTTGCTGAAAACGAAGTAAAAGATTTACTTAACGCCTATAAGATTAAGACCACTCGATATAAAGTTATAAAGCATGAGAAAGATCTTAACAATCTTGAACTTACGTTTCCTGTGGCTTTAAAGGTTTGTTCAAATAAAATTCTACATAAAACAGATGTTAACGGAGTAAAATTACATATTGCAGATGAGCAAGAGCTTCTTAAAGCGTTCAAAGATTTTAAAAAGCGTTTTCCCAAAGAAAACCTCTTAGTAGATCAAATGGCTGAAAAAGGAGTCGAAATAATCATTGGTCTAATACAGGATCCATCATTTGGTCTGTCAATTATGTTTGGTATCGGCGGCATTTTCACGGAATTATATCAGGATGTATCTTTTAGAGTGGTTCCAATTGATCGATATGATGCTGAACAGATGATTGAAGAAATTCAAGGAAAAAAACTATTTGAGGGTTTTAGGAATTTTAAGGCAAATAAAAAACTTGTAGTTGACCTTCTACTAAACGTTTCAGCGCTTGGAGCGCAATTAATTGAACATGTAAAAGAGATGGATTTAAACCCTGTATTTGTATATGAAAACGATCTGTGTGTCGTTGACGCTAAATTGATAGTTAAATAGGTGAAGAAATGATGGTATCTGAAACTCAACAGTATAAAATAAAAGACATACGTCTTGCTGATTTTGGTAGAAAAGAAATTTCTATTGCAGAAAAAGAAATGCCAGGTCTTATGGCTTTACGAGAAAAATACGGCTCTAAAAAACCGTTGAAGGGTGCAAAAATCACTGGTAGTCTACATATGACCATTCAAACAGCGGTTCTTATTGAAACCTTAGTTGAACTTGGAGCAACTGTTAGGTGGGCTAGTTGTAATATTTTTTCTACCCAGGATCATGCAGCAGCAGCCATAGCAGAAACCGGAGTATCTGTTTTTGCTTGGAAAGGGGAAACATTAAAAGAATATTGGCAGTGTACGCAGAAAGCATTGGATTTTAATGGAGAAGGCCCTGATCTTATTGTCGATGATGGCGGCGATGCAACTCTTATGGTTCATAAAGGCTTTGAAGCTGAAAAAAATCCTTCTCTTTTAGATAAAGACTATAGTGGTGAAGGTGAGGATTTCATTGAGCTTATGTTCTGTTTAAAAGAAATTTATCGCAATGATAATCAGCGGTGGTCTAGAATAGCAAAGAACATTAAAGGTGTTTCAGAGGAAACCACGACAGGTGTTCATCGACTGTATCAAATGATGGAAAATAAAACACTACTTTTCCCAGCTTTTAATGTGAATGATTCTGTCACCAAATCAAAGTTTGATAACTTGTATGGTTGTCGTGAAAGCCTTGCAGACGGGATAAAAAGAGCGACAGATGTCATGGTTGCTGGCAAAATCGTTGTCGTATGTGGTTATGGTGATGTTGGAAAAGGTTGTTGTCAGTCAATGCGTGGTTTTGGCGCACGCGTAATTGTCACTGAAATCGACCCGATTTGTGCTCTTCAAGCAGTAATGGAAGGATATGAGGTGAAAACTATTGAGGACTCTTTAGATGAAGCTGATATTTTTGTTACCGCAACAGGCAATCGTGATGTTATAACTGCAGAGCATATGAAAAAAATGAAGGATCAAGCAATTGTGTGTAATATTGGTCATTTTGACAATGAGATACAGGTTAGTCGGCTAGAACAAACTCCAGGCATTAAAAAAATTACTATTAAACCCCAGGTTGATAAATATGTCTTTGCTGATGGCCATGAAATTTTTATGCTTGCAGAAGGACGTCTAGTAAATCTTGGTTGTGCAACAGGTCATCCAAGTTTTGTGATGAGCAATTCATTTACCAATCAGGTTCTTGCACAGATAGAGCTTTGGAGTCACAAAAATGAAATCGGTGTGTATATGCTTCCTAAAGTCCTTGATGAGGAAGTAGCCAGGCTTCATTTGAAAAAACTTGGAATAAAACTGACAAAGCTTACTAGGGAGCAAGCTGAGTATATTGGTGTAAAAGTTGAAGGACCCTTCAAATCAGAATTTTATCGGTACTAACTAGCTGTAAGTTTATACTCTGTATGCTATTGTAACTGTCCCAATTATTGTAAGAAGCATTCCTACAGCGAGGATTATTCCCCAGGTTCCAATATACGCAGGGTTTGTAAGCCATACTCCTTTTAGTAAAACCGCTAGCCCCGTAACTAAAATTATGTATCCAGCAACAGTAGAAGGTATCTTTATTCTTTCTTCATTAACTTTCTTTTTTTTTGCTGCTTGCAATTTATAATGCATAAGTATCTCTCCTAACCACAAGGATATGTTTCTTTTTTTTTGTATTTATAGCTATGGCGGTAAAATGTCAGTTTTGTCAATTAGTCAGTTTAAACTGTTGGAAAAATAAAAAAAAAAGAAAAAGAAGAGATTTACTTAATAAAGATAAATCATATTTTCAATTTGTTTATATCGTCGTGAAAGGTCTTTTTCTTTGTAGTCGTCAATTGCGTTACACATAACTATTTTTATTTTTTTCAAAGTATTTAATGTTGTCGATTACTTATTCGACTATTGACGAAAAATAATGTATTGCCAAACAATATATAAACATGAAAAGATAACCCTAAAAAAAATGATAACCTTACTCGGAACTGGCCACATATTCAACCTACAAACCGCACTACAACAAATATTTGATGAAAAACAACCAGATGCAATATGTGTAGAACTTGATAAACAGCGATATCAAGCACTTCTTTTAAAAAGAAACAACCCAGAAGCCTATAAACATGTTAGTAGAAACGTACCAATCATGTACAAACTTTTTGCACAATTTCAGGAGAACATGGCAAAAGAATACGGCGTGGAAGCAGGAAGCGAAATGCTTGCTGCAATAAATTATGCGCAATCCCATCAACTACGTCTGGAATTCATTGATGTCAACGCACAAAAACTTTTTACAAAAATGCTTAAAACCATGTCTTTTAGCGAAAAACTAAAACTGTTCATTTCTGGCTTTGGAGGCATATTTGTTGGTAAAAAAAGAATAGAAAGTGAACTTAAAAAAATCGATAATAATTATGACAGCTACATAAAACAAATCGGGCAAAGATTTCCAACAATAAAAAGAGTTTTAATAGATGAAAGAAACGAGCATATGACTAAAAAAATACTTCAGCTGACAGATGATCATAAAAAAATCATGGTTTGCATTGGCGATGGTCATGTCCCAGGCATATCAAATATACTTAAACTACACAAAGTTGATTTTGAGACAATCCGATTACAAGAGCTTAGAAAAATCAAAATAGAACCATCAGATACGTCTACTGCTTCTTTTTCAATGGAATACAAAGGATTTTAACAACTTTTAAAAATAAGGCTTTCATCAACGTTAACTGTTTATTTGGGCCTGTAGCCTAGCCTGGATTGGGCGATAGCCTCCTAAGCTATAGATCGCGGGTTCGAATCCCGCCAGGTCCGTAATTTATCACCAAATAAATGAAAAGTTATTTTATTAATTGCATGTTTCAGAATCTTTACAAAATAGGGGACATACGATGATTACTAAACAGTTATCTCTACTTGGGACTATTTTACTACTAATATTAGGTGCTTTAAGTGGATGCATACAAACCGAAGAGCAGCAAACAGTTCCATCCATAAATGTTGGAAATAATGTTAATCTTGCAACTCAAACTGTTTCATCAAATGGTGGCACAATTACAATTTCTAACCCCGGAAATGTTCTTGATGGCTTTGAGATCACTATCCCCGAAAATGCATATACTGATACCACTGAGTTTATAATATCATATAGCCCCATAGTTGATCATACCCTTGGAGAACATTTCAATCCTATTACTCCCCTTATCCATGTAGATAATGGTGGAGAATATTCTGAAGAACTACTGCTTGTTACCATCCCTGTTGATATCCCAAAAAACCATTTCGCTATGGCTTTTTATTTTGATGAAACAACTGGAAAACTAGAAGGAATACCACTTATTGAAGAGACTAATAATTCAATAACTATTGCAACTTATCATTTTTCCAAATTCACAGTAAGCTCAGTTACTATTGAACTTCTATTTGACGATATTGACACAGGTTTCAAACATGGAATAGATGATTGGCAATTTACAAATAAAGGTTCATATATTGCACCAAAAGGCCATTGTTCAGGCCAAAGTGTTGCAGCAATTTATTATTATAATGAATTAAAAGAAGAAAAAAAATCAAGTTTATATGGGAAATATGATAGAGATGGACATGAACTAAAAACTCCGAAATTACAATATGATGATGAACTTGCGTATAAACTATGTTCAGTAATTCAAAAAGAACAAAACTATCAAACAGATAAAGCTTCAAAATTGTATCAAAAACAGAAAAAAGATGATACTGATAAATGGACTTTTCTAGCCTTTGCATATACTATGTTAAAAACAAAACATCCACAGCTTGTAACTATATATGAATATCATTCAAATGGTACCTATTCGGGAGGTCATGCATTAATTGCATATAAAATAGAACTTGATGATGAAACACTAAATCCTTTGCTTTATATTTCAGATCCAAATGAGCCATATAGTGAAGAAAATAAAAAAGAAAGAACAATTATGTATAATTTAACAAAAAATAAGTTTGAACCCTATATTTCCTCATCTAAATATGGCTCTACCAAGTACAATTATACTAACATTTGTTATATGGGTATAACTGCAACTATTAGTTGGAATGTAATAAAAAACTATTGGAAACAACTAGAAGATGAAACTATAGGAAATGGTTATTTTCCCGAATATGAATTGGAAGTGTGGAATAATGATACACAAAAATTCGAATCGTTTAATGATGGCATGCAGACAGAAGAAGAAAAAGTAACATTACGAATGCAACTTAAAGAAGATCTTGAAAGTGCATGCCTTCGTCAATATGATGAAAATGGAAAATTTTTACATTTTGGATATTTTCATGAAGATCTAGATTATTTAGAACTTGAAATAGATCTAAAAATGGGAACAAACAATATTGGATTATATGTTGGGGGGCATAAGACAGAACGAATTACATATGAATATATTGGTTTTGACTGGATAACAATAAAAAGAAATATACAAGATCATGGTTCACAGGGTGCAAGAATTGTTGTTTTTGCACATTTCGACGAATCAGTAACAGGCAGCAATGTTTATATTGAAGGTAAAAAAATTACTCCAACTGGTGCTACAAAAGACAGACTAAATGCAAATGGAGAGCTTTATGGAACATTATATGCTTATCAATTCAATTATAACCTACACGACTATGAAAACTATATATTGTTTACAGCAGGTGTAGAAGGAGGCGC
>Ga0272442_10010788_pt1 | contig 11220 bp, 11 predicted proteins | sample SSMForm2O_FD_200262 | JGI IMG/M metagenome (GOLD analysis project Ga0272442, IMG submission 200262) | Marine sediment archaeal communities from Little Sippewissett salt marsh, Falmouth, MA, United States - SSM-Form-2O | ecosystem: Environmental > Aquatic > Marine > Wetlands > Sediment ...
AGAACCAGGCACTTTTCCGGCTCAATCCCCAGTTCGCGGTCAGCGAGAAGAAAACAGCGGGGATCGTGCCGATAGTGACATCGTTGCCTGTAATCACGGCTTCGAACCTGTGAGCCAGGCCGGTCAGCTCAAGTATGCGGTATACGTATTCTTTGTCGCCCGAGGAGACCACGGACTTTTTCAGACCCATTCTTTCGAAAAGGGCGAGAGAGTGCTCCATGCCGGGCATAAGCCCGACCCCCTGCTCGATCAACTGCATGAAAATAACCTGGCGCTGGCCGGCGAACCGCTCGGGGCTCACCGGCAGGGCCAGGCTTTTAACTATACCCTCGGCAACATCCACCACCCTTTTGCCGTAAAATGAGCTGCGCACGCTTTCGGGAATCTCGCTCAGAGTACGGCCGTAAATATTGAGAGCCTTCTCAGAGGCTATCCCGTGCAGCGGCTCGGAATCGACAATCAATCCGTCCAGATCGTACAGCACTGCTCCGAACACAAGCCATCTCCAGTTATTATTCCCTGAAACAGCGAAAAAACTTACAAAAGCCCTTATCTGGTTCTTAAATATAACACATCTTCCAAATCAGTGTATGCTGATAAAGCAGGCCGAGCCTCTATACGGGCATAATACAGGTAAACCACGAGCCAAAGGCTTGCCTAAATTTTCTGATAATGTTAAGTTAAACTCTCGGTTTTGGTATTCTGCAAGTGAGTAGGAGCGCCGGCAGGGAAGACATTTTTTATTTATCCAAGAACCTTAGCTGGGAGTTCGGCTATGTTCGACTGGGTTACCTGGAGCATCTGGTCTATAGGCCTGATAATCCTGATCGTGTGGGTTTACGTTCCCCTGAAAGAGTTCATGCAGCTGCTGCACGAAAGAAAAGTGAGGAAGGAAAAAAGCCAGGGCGCCCAGCCCGGAGATTAAGATTTCTTTCTTCCGAACGGTATTATCGGGTTGCGTTTCAACCGCTCATACTCTTTTTTGAGCATTTGAAGGACGTTTTCAAATTTCTTCCATTTCTCGAATTCCTCTTCCTTATTTGCGACATACGCATTCATCGACTGCCTGTCAGAAATCACCTTCTTCAGTTTTTCCAGATAGGACGCTTTCTGCCCGTTAAGCGCTTGCCAGTCATCTTTAAGCATGGCCTTACGGCGCTGGACAATCCTCGATAAATCCTGATTCATATGGTCGTCAATATTTTTTGATTCTTCTTTGAGAATTTCCAGCACATTAGCAAGCTCACTTCTTTTTTCTCCCATTTCGGTGAGCAGGTGATTCAGCTCACGCATCAAGCTGTTATGGTTCGCCCTCAGCTTGTCAATATCCACCTGGCAAGCCTTGTAACGCCTTTGATGAAAATCCCGCTCCTTCAGGCAACTCACATACTGAGCTTTCTTTTCCGCAAGAATCCGCTGCTGCCGGAAAAACAGAATTGCAACGGCCAGGATACCAAGCGATACGATCAATACGAAGAAGAACATTATACCCACAGACATTTAATACCCCTTTGATAATGCCTTTTGAAGCTCTGTTCCTGCTTGATAGTGATTTACATCGACTGACCGTCCATAATCATAGCAAATTTTTCAAAATTAATCACTAGCATTCCGTCATTTAATTTCAACAGGCAGAGCCGTTTTTCCGGTTACCGGTTCAAAACATCTCATCCGCTGCGCTTGTGGATCAGGTGATGAGCCGTGCGGGAGGCCAGGGCCATGATTGTCAGCGCGGGGTTGACCGCTGCGCTGGAAGGGAAAACACTGCCGTCGCAGATATACAGCCCCTCGACGTCATGGCAGGCACCCCAGCGGTCCACGACACTTTTATCAGGGTCATCACCCATACGGCAGGTACCCAGCGGATGAGCGCTGCTGTCAGCGATGTAGAAAAGCTCCCAATCGTCGGCGCCGCCCGCCCGGCAGATCCTTCGCGCTGTATCAACCGCATGGTCGAACAGGTTCAGCTCGTTTTCGGTGCGGCTGTATTCGACACGGGGTGCAGGGAAACCCTCCTCGTCTTTCAGTTCAGGATCAGGGGTGACCGTGTTCGAAACACGGGCCTGGTCTTCACCGACAACGGCCAGGCGGGTCATCCTGTTGTAGGATTCCATTGTCTGTACCAGTTCCTCACCCCAGCTTTCCAGATACCAGTCGGCAAACACTGCCGGAGGGCCGGGCATCAGAGAAACGTACAGGGTGTAGCCACGGTGGAAATCGGCATTCGGGGCGCCGTCATAGAAATCCTGCACGTTGATCCCGCCGCTGATCCCCATGAAACTGTTGACTACTTCCGGGAAACGCGCCATGTAGCGCCCGCCCACATGACACATCAGATATTTGCCGACTAGACCGCTGCGCGCACCCAGGCCGCCGGGATGAACCGGCCCGCGGCTGCGCATCAGAAGTGTGGGATTGAGCAGGGCGCTTCCGCAGAGGATTACCAGCTCCGAGTGAGCTTTATGCCTGATCCCCTCCCGGTCTTTATACACCACTCCACTCACTCTCCCGGTGTTATTGGTTTCAATGGTCAACACCTTGTGGTTCGCCCTGATATGGGCGCCATGCTTGACGGCTGCAGGGATATAAGTCATCTCAGGCGAACTTTTGTCCCCCACCATGCAACCCTGGCCGCACATTGCACAGTAAGTACAGGCCGGCCTTCCCCTGTAGGCACGGGAGAGAATCGACATCGGGGTAGGCGCGGGATGGTAGCCCAGGGTGCGGGCCCCGGCGGCAAAATACCGGGACCCTCCGGAAACCGGATGCGGAGGGTTCGGGTATGGCTCCCGCGCCGGCTCGAAAACATTGGTGTTGCTGCCTGAGGCCCCGGAAAACACCTCGACCTCTTTGTAGAACGGGGCCAGTTCCTGATAGGTGATCGGCCAGTCAGTGCCGCAACCGAACCTGGTGCGCGTGCGGAAATCGTTTTCGTGCATCCGGAAAAACACGCCGGCATAAAAGACCATGCTCCCGCCGACTGCTTTAACCATGTTCGGGCGCAGGCTGTCTTTCTGATAAACCACTCCGGTGGGAACCCTGATCGCTTTCCCATCGGCAAAATCCCTGAACGGGTTGTACCACGGGCCTTCCTCCAGGGCGAGCACTTTCCAGCCGGCCCCGGAAAGAGCCTCGGTGAACACTGAACCGGCAGCGCCCAGACCCACTATGATCGCATCGTATTGCATCCCGACCATTTTCACTCCCAATTTTCTGCCGTCTGCACGTACTCCGGATAACCGATGAACTGGGTGGTTCTCCTGTAGCCAGTCCTCTCGAATCCGGTTCTGCTGCTGTAAAAGCTGCGTACGATCAACGGCCGCAATCGCGAAAAACTCGAGGCAAAACCTTTCGAGCGGTCGAGCAATCGACTCACCAGAGCGGCCCTCTGTTTCCTATGAAGAGAGATGAATGTGTTGCCGTCACCGGACTTGCCGGCTTCGCTATCCAGCATTTTCAGGGCCGTTTCAATTCCCCTGCGGCGCGAATCTTCAAGATTCCGCCAGCGGCTGAAAAGCTCATCCGCCGCGGGACCGCTTCGCCAGGCGGCGGGATCTTTATCAGGCACCACCACCCCGGCAAGGGCCAGCAGAATTTGAAAGCTCTCCTCCCCGGCTGCCGCCGAGCTTTTCGGCCAGGCGCCGATCAGGGCCACTGCGCATGCGCTGAGAAAAACCCTGCGCCTCATTTATCCTCCAGGTTGCTGTTGGTCCGGGTAAATCCAATAACGACTGAATAATCAGTCGATCGTTTCCTTGTGCAGAACGTAAAAGCTGTCCGGCCAAACAGCCGGAGCCGGGTAAAACCGTAATTCGACAAGCGCCCCGGCCCGGGTGTCGCCCAGCTCTAGAGAATATTCTGCCGTGGAGTCCACGGCAAGAGCGACAGATTGCTCCCAAACAGGGTTCAGGGATGATTCGGTCAGTACGACAATTTCCGCCCGGTGGCCGCTCGACACAGGAAACGAATGCGCCCCCACGAGATTGGCCACACTCAAGCCCAATCGCTTTCCGTTGCGGACTGCTGTGAGAGCTGCCCCCTGTGCAAGCATTTCAGGATTACGCGAGCCGGGCCAGCCGTGCGAGCGGTGGATCGCCCCGTCCACTTTCCCGATATGCGGGCCGTCGCTGCCGCCGCCTTCGACCTCGGGCATATGGCATTGCTGGCAGTCGAACCCGGATTCCTTTCCCCAGCCGTGGCACCCGGTGCAGAAACGCCCCTGGGAGTAGATGCTGTCCATACGGGTAAAGTGCGGGACAAAGCGCTGCTGAGCGCCGGACCAGGCTACCATGTCGTCGTCCATGTGGCAGGCCAGGCAATCCACTCCGAGGTGGAGGGAATCCTCACGTTCTTGCAAAACGGCGCCGAGAAACTCCGGGGCAATGTTCTCCGGCGCGTGGCAGGCACAGGAGCTTTGCCCTGAACCGCTGAGTTCTTCCTTTCTTTTCAGAAAAACCGGGGAGATATAAGCCTGCGCATGCAGTGAAGAGCGCCACTCGCGGGTTATCGCTCCGTGGCAGGTGGCGCAATCGCCGACCCCGATTTGCGAATCCGCAGCAGCCGGTGTGAATATCCAAAGCGATCCGATGGCGCAAGATATTATTTTAAAAGCCGTTAAGCTCAAATGAATTATCCCTGGCGAGAAAGTTGGAGTGGGGGAAAAAGGGATGCAAAACCTTGTATATTTTATAGCTGCGCCATGGTTCTGTCAAGAATTCCAAACGGTTTTCCGCTAAACTTTGGTTTCAATTAACAATTTATAAATGGTTGACAAAGCTTGCAATCAAATGATAGTTTATAAAATTATTTTGCAGAACTTCAATTCCCCCAGCGCCGGGGCAGAACGGGCCGGAGAATTAAAGAGGAGATTGATGTCAGCCATTATTTCCAAGTCCGATCAGTCAAAAAAGAAAAAGTTGATTGACAGCCTTGCGAACTACAGCTTTTTTTCCTCTTTCACAACTGAAGAAATCTCGCTGCTTCTGTTCTGTTCCGAGCGGGTTAAATACGACAAAGGGGCAGAGATTTTCAAAGAGGGAGATATCGGGACACAGTTTTACGCCATACTGAAAGGCCATGTCAAGATCCGTAAGGAGGCCAGCGGGAGGTTTCTGGCGCAACTCGGGCCGGGCGAGGTTTTCGGCGAAATGGCCGTACTCGACAACCAGCCCCGTTCAGCCACGGCTGAAGCGGCAACCGCGGTAGAGCTTTTCGCATTCGATGGGCACCGGCTGTTAAACGATTTCCCCCATCTGAGCGTGAAACTCCTGCGCTATCTGGCGCGCGAGCTTTCAAAACGGTTACGCCAAGCCGATATGCTCCTGGACCGTTTCTGATTCACTTTTCTCCTTTATGCAAGGCAAACAGAATAACCCGGACCATGTTTTCGATTTAAGTTTCCGCTAATCAATAACTCGAATTTGTATACCGGTTGAAACCTGTACTCAGTTAAGAATCGAACTCTGTTCACGAAAGGCACCGAAATGTTTCATCAACAGTTACTGAAAAAGATGAGAGCTGAAACCTCGGGCGGACGGGCATTGGAATATATCTACCGGTTCTGGGTGCACGACAGGCTGTCCACCTTTCCCGGATATCATCGAGCGGCGGAAGTCACCAAGGGAATCATGGAAGAGATCGGTTTGAGCGACGTTGAGATTTTGAAATACGAGACCACCGGAAAAAATCTTTTTGCCGACTGGGAGGGACCTCAGGGGTGGGACGCGATTTCAGGAGTTCTGGATGTCAAGGGAGAGAAAGGCCGTATCCGCCGGATCGCCGACCGGCAGACCGACCCCTGCAATCTGATGCTTTGGTGCGGAAGCACGCCGCCGGAGGGAGTCAACACGAAAATAGTCCGGTCGGACAGTGAGGGTGATATCAAGGGCAAACTGCTCTTCCAGGACAAGGTTCCGCTGGACAACAAGCTCAGAGAGAAGATCATCGAAAAAGGCGCCCTGGGTGTGATCAGCGATGAGCTTCCTTACTGGCCGGACGTACGGGTGCGCGAGGAAAACATGCACCTCGTGCGCTGGCACAACGCCTTCCTCTTTCCCGGAAACGATGAAAACATTCTGGCTTTTTCGATCACTCCGGCCAACGGCGACTGGGTGCGCGGCCTGCTGGCGGAGCAGGGTGAAGTTGAAGCGTTTGCCAGGGTGGAAACCAGGCTTTATGACAGTTACCTGCCCGTGACAACCGGAATCATTCCCGGAAGCCTCGAGCCGGAAAAGGAAATCTGGCTGATTCAGCACCTCCACGAGGTGGGGGCGCACGACAACGCAAGCGGGGTGGGTGTCTCGCTGGAGGTCGTCCGCTCGATAATCGACATGGTCGCCCGCGGGGAGCTCGATCCACCGAAGCGCACGGTCAGGGTTATCTGCTCCTGGGAGGTGATCGGCTTTCTGGCTCACCTCACAGCCAATCCCGAGATCGCAGACCGGGTGGTCTGCGCCCTGAATCCGGATATGGTCGGAGCCAACCAGGAAATCTGCAAAAGCTGGCTCCAGGTATTCATGGAACCGCACAGCAACCCTCATTTTATCGACGACCTCACCTTGGACCTCGTAGACGCGTTGTATAAAAACCATCCCCGCTGGCACTGGGAAAAACAGAAATTCATTATCAACGATAATTTCGTTGCCGACCCGATGATCGGCATCCCGTGCCCCTCGATCATTTTCATGAGGGACCGGCACTACCACACCAGCAGCGACCGCCCGGAAAACCTGGACACCACCGTGATGACTGAAATCAGCGCTCTTCTGGCTGCCGGAGCCTACACGGTTGCCAACGGTGGAGCGAAATCCGCCGAAGAGCTGGTGGATGTGGTTTTCCGCAATGCGATGCTCGAGCTGGCCGAGTTGATAGCCCTTCACAGAGACAGCGTCGCTTTCGACGAGCGTCTTCAGTACCTGAAGCCCGTGATTGAGAAAAGGCTGGACTCTTTGACCGATCTTGTGCTAAAGAAGGAAAAAAGCGGAAAGCTGGCTGAAAAAATCAGCGCGGCCAAAGGCAGGCTCGAGGCCGTGACCGAGGCGGCACGGCCTGCGGGAGCGGGATTCGAACTCCAGGCCAAAAGCGATCTCGAACGCGAAGCCGACAGTCTGGTTCCGGTGCGCAAGCTCTGGGGCTCTTATTCATTGGGCCGCGTGCCACAAGAAGTTAAAAAGGAGAGGGATCTGGCATCTTTCAGCTCATGGTCTTACGATGACAATGCGCCGATTTTCTGGGTAGACGGCAAACGCAGTATCCTCCAGATTCAGTGGCTGGTGGGCCAGGAACAGGGAAAAGCCCCTGAGCTGGAGAAGCTGATGGCACTTTTCCGCACTCTGGAAGAATACGACTATTTCTCCATCGAGAAGCGCTGATCCGCAATCGAGCTCAGCCGTGATAGGAGGGGTTCTTCCTGTGGCGTTCGATAATTTTTTCAATAAACTCGACCGAGTGACGAACCATTAGATCGTAAAAAGCCTTGCCCTTCGCCTCAGACGCTTTCTCTGCCAGTCCCCAGGGTTTTCCCCCGGCCAGAACTGGAATGGAGAACATATCGAGCTCGCCTCTGGTGGCATCCGGCTCGCCGCTGACAACGTGTTCGCTGCGCACTACCTCCGGTTCCAGATAAAGCATCACAGAGGTTTCCATCTCCCCACAGTGCAACTCGTTTTTTCCCTCGAAAATCCCGGCTATGCTGGCGGCGGGAACGATTTCCCACGGATCGACAAATATTGTCTTGCGCCCAGCATTGCGGTAATTGATCTCCCGGACAGCAGGCCGCAGGGCGAAATTCCCGCCGTGAGAATTCACGATCACCACGAACTCGAAATCCTGCCGGTAGAGGCTTTCCACCACATCCCCGACTACTGCGGCCAGTGTGGACGGCATCAGGGTGATTGTACCTTCGGCTCCGGTATTTTCCAATGAAGTGCCGAAGGGAAGCGCCGGGAGCAGATAGCTGTTGTTAAAAGCCGAAGCGATGTCTGTAGCCAGCCTCACGCTTTGCCTGATATCCGTGTTCAGCGGCAGAATGCCGAAATGCTGCTCGGTGGCTCCCACCGGTAGAAAGGCGATCCCGGGCCGGCTCAACGCTAATTCGTAAGAGGTTGCATCAGTGTCGATCATCAACAGTCTCCTTGAGTGTTGAAAAGTATCGGGCAGGGCTCCCTCAGGCGGCATTTCTCAGAGCCCCTGCATGGAATATCAATATACTTTCGCGCCTGTTTTTCCACCACTCAAAAGAGAAAGCACGAGCTGATTCGGCTGCTTTTCAGGGGAAACCACTGTCAGAGGGAACCGTCGGGATGGGAGAGGTTACTTTTTAAATCGGGAGAGCAGGCCCTGGTAAATCTCACGGAAATTCGTCTGCCGCTCTTTCCGCGAATCGTCAAGCTGGGCGAGAATCTGTTCCACTTCTTCCTCCCCGGTTATCTCCAGAAGGGTGGTAATCGTTGTCTCGGTCACTCCCAGAAACAGCAGCCGGTCATAAATTTTTACCAGGGAAATGGATTTCTTGGGTCCCAGATGAAACTGCTGCAAGACCTGGAAGTGCTCACCGGCCGAGGCAGGCCCCACGGGCCGGTTGACAAACTTGCGCAGAAAGTGAAGAAAAAGGATCAGCAGGCCGATCACGATCAGAACATAGGAAATGTTGCGCAGGCTCAGGATTTTTTCCGGTTTGCGATCTGAAAACTGTATCGGCTGAGTGGAACCCGCCCGGGCGAGATTACTGAGAACACTGTCTCTGGTGGTGGATGACTTTCCCTGTTGGGCTGAAAGCTGGGTTTGGGGGATCGAATCAGCAACTGTTTTTTCAGCCCGGATAGAATCTTCTTTGAGTGCTTGGGAAGAAATGCCGCAGCTGGGCAGGGAAAGCCAAAGCGCAGCCAGAAAAAAAGCGGCCGGGAAGAGCTTTCCCGGACTGTGACTGACAGTTGCGGCGCAGATATTTAAAAAGAAATGCATTGTTCGGCGGAGAAGGAGGCAAAGCCGGTAGAATTTATCCAATACTGGTTCCTCGCAAGTTGACTTCTTCAAGCAGTTTATAGGCCGAATGAAAGGTGAGCGATACCTCACCGCCCACAGCTCTTAAAGCGACCCCGGCGAACGTTTTTTGAGCAAAGCTCAGCCAGCCTGCAGCATCTTGATTCTCTCCTGCATGCTGATCAGGTGGGTAATCCGCACCCCAAAATTCTCATCCACTACCACCACCTCACCTTCGGCGAGTTTCTTGTTATTGATCAGCAGGTCGACACTCTCTCCAGCCATTTTATCCAGCTCGATCACTGAGCCCGGCCCGAGTTCCAGGATGTCGCGCAACAGCATTCTCGTGCGTCCGAGCTCGATCGAGATATCGAGCTTTATGTCCAACAGGAGTTCGAGTCTTTCTTTTTCCTTGTCGCTGACCCCGGCTATCGGGGCAAAGCCAACTCCCACGTCACCGACTCCGGCCATAGCCGGTTCTTCTTCGGCTGGAGCTTCTGCAGCCGAGGCAGCGGGTTCAAGATCGCCCAATTCCATACCCAGATCGGCACCCCCCTCGGCAGCCGCCTCACTCTCCGGAGCAGCGGAGGCCATTGCGGCAGCCGCCTCTTTGATTACCGAGTATGGAGTAAGCAGGGCAATCTGGCCTTCACTCTCGCCTTCCACCTGAAGTTCGAAGATCGAGGCGGTCATGTCATCCAGATCCAGGCCTGAATCGGCCAGGGTGGAGAGCCTGGCAGAGGAGGGCTGAAAGTCCATGGCTTTGTTCAGCTTGCCGGACAAGGCGGTTGCCGCAGCACCCATCATCTGGTTGACCCCCTCCTGGATCGCGTCAATATGGTCCTCGTTGAACTCGGCCGTGCCGTCCCCCATCATCATCAGGTCGCTGAGCTTGGCAACCAGGGCTTTATTGAACAGAAACGTGTTGGACGCATCAAACCCAGCGGCGAACGGACAATCCACGATAATTAATTCTTCCGGGTATTCCGAGCCAAGAGCCTCGCTTTCAGCAGCGCCGGTGCTTTTCCCGGCAATTTCTATCTTCTTGTCCAGCAGGGTAGACATGACTACCGCGCTTTCCTCGGCCACAATGGCGGCAAACTCCTGCAGGGCTTTTTCTTCTTCCGGACTCATTGTGAAATTACTCATTTTGGATTACTCCTTCCCTGATTTCGGAGACTATCTGCACAGCCTTGTGCCCGCGGTAGATCCCGGGCTTGCCCCGGAATTTCGGCGTGTCCCCGAATATTACTTCCAGCATCTGATCCAGGCGGTTGTCCAGACGTACGATGTCCCCCTGCTCAAGATCGAGCACCTCCCGCAAGCTCAATTCTGTCCGGCCCAGGTTTACCACCAAGGGGATATCGGTTTTTTTCAGCTTATGTTTGACTATGTTTTCATCGTGATGAGACCGTTTTTTCTGGTTGTGTGCGATCTGATGCTGAGCCGAGAGCTTGGGCATTACATCTTCCAGCACGAAGTAGGGGAAACAGAGGTTAAGCAGGCTGCTGAAATCCGAAATCTTGACCTCGAACGAAATCATGATCGCGGTCTCGCCCGGAGGACTGATCTGAATCAGCTGGGGGTTGGTTTCAAAATCTCTCAACTCCAGGGTGAGCGGGGTGATGTTCTGCCATGATCTGACCAGTTGATCGAGAGCATTATCCACAATCTTTTTCATCACGTTCTGCTCAATGATCGTGATTTCCCGGGCTTCCTGGATCACTCCGCCCTCCCCGCCGAAAGAGCGGTCGATAATATAGAGCACGAGCTGAGGGCTGATTTCCAGGATCGCATCCCCCTCGAGTTCCTTGATATTGAAAATATAGACCGCGCTCGGATCGGCCATGGACATGATAAATTCGGAATAGGTGAGCTGGTCCACCGAGGTGAGGTCTATATCCACGAGACTCCTCAAGCGTGTGGAGAGGTGTGTGGCAAAGCCACGAGCGAAAGATTCATGAATTGTCTGAATCGTGCGCAACTGGTCCTTGGAGACCCGGTTGGGGTGCTTGAAATCGTAAAGGCTGACCAGCTTTTCTTTCTGCTCTTCCCCGGCAGCCTCTGCCACTTCTCCGCCCACACTCCCTTCGCCTATTCCCTCACCGGACAATAGAGCATCGATTTCTTCCTGAGACAGGATTTTACTCATAAGCCCCTACCGCCCTTTACTGGATTGTGTATTTTGAGAAAACCACTCTTGGAATATTAAGATCCGGAAATTTGGCAGCAAAGTATTTT
>Ga0272442_10010789_pt1 | contig 11220 bp, 10 predicted proteins | sample SSMForm2O_FD_200262 | JGI IMG/M metagenome (GOLD analysis project Ga0272442, IMG submission 200262) | Marine sediment archaeal communities from Little Sippewissett salt marsh, Falmouth, MA, United States - SSM-Form-2O | ecosystem: Environmental > Aquatic > Marine > Wetlands > Sediment ...
GCCGAATGCGCCGGCCGCCAGGACTCGACGGTGATCGACGGGAGCGCCATGTCACACACGCTCGCCACGCCAAGCGTGGCCGACGCCAACCCGCCGTGTGCAATCTCGACGATGCGACACCCGGTTTCCCACGTGCCGGCGGCGTTCAGTCCGCAATCGATGACGGTCTCGCCTCCCGGGCCGTGGGAGACGCGTATCCCCAGCGGCCAGGCGTCGCGGATCAGCGACCGGACAAGCTGAGAGGTCCGGTCGGCGATCCAATCGCGTTCGTGTTCGGCCCACGGTATCTTCATCATGTGTCCGCTTGGAGCACCTCCCGAAGATGGAGGTGACGGCCTCCCCATGCGCCGCCGAACGACGGTGCGGTGATCGCCAGGACCCCCGGGGTGCCGGCGAACGCATCGATGGCGGTCTTCAGCCCCGCGCGAACGGCGGTCTCCGACACCGCGACCATCGGAAATTCGATGACCGCATGTGCGTCGTCGGGTATCCGTGTTTCCACGGCGTGGCGCACCGACGGACAGAACGGTTCGTTGATGGTGACGCCCTCCTCGGTGTACTTCAGTCCGCCAACCTTGGCGCCACTGATGCCGCCGACGGGGTAGTTGAAAACGGCCACGCCGCTGAGGTCGTGGACGATCCGAGCGGCCGCCTCTTGAGCGCCGAGGAGACACGACGCGGCGTTCTCCGCGAATACCTCGAGAACGCCGTCGGTGCCGGTGAAGACGCCGAGGTTGCGCTCGAGGTGTTGGTCGCCGGTCATGATCGGAATGCGGATCGATTCGCGGTCGGAGACGGTCACAGCGGTTTCGTGGCCGTCGCCCCATCTCCCGACGTGTGTCGCGGCGTCAATCTGCTTGACCAACGTCACCGGGGGTGCCGCGTCGAAGACGGAGCACGTCGGCAGGTGAGGAAGAAGGTACAGGCGTTCCAGCACGGCGGCGCAAAATGCCTCGAGTCCCACCGGGACCGGCGCATTGAGCTGAATGAGGACGCCGGGCCGTCCATCCGGCGTCTGCGCTGAGGACAGCGGGCCCTCGACACAGCCCTGGATCGGAACGGCGGTGATGATGCTCCATCCGCACAGATAGGCGGCCTCGTGCAGGGCGACCGCCTCCGAAATGGCCGTGAGCACAAGCCGCGTCGTGAAGACGTCGGTACACTCGCAATAGGTGTCTTCGATCTGAATACCGCGATACTCCATCCATTCTCCTTTCGCTTCGGCCAAGATCACTCGGCCTCTTCCTGTTCCATGAATGCCTGCGAGGGACGCAGGGTTCGAAGGGCGTTCATCCGGACGCGCAACGTCACGACGTCGGTGGACGTCAACCGGCACGTCGGATTGCCATCGAGAATCACGACGGCGTTGGGTTGGAGTCCGCCCACCTCGACGCGGTCCTCATCCCCGAATCCGACGTGCATCAGCTGCAGCGGCTCGACGGCGGCGACATCGTCTGCTGTGAGGCGGGTTCTGATCATCACGGTGCTGACGGCGGCGAGGACGGCGTGGAGTCCGACGTAGGGCCCCCAGCAAAGAAGGCCGCTGACGGCGAGGCCTGCGTGTGTTTGTGGATCGTTGATGGGGGACGCCACGATCTGTGCAAACGATGAGGTCTCGGCGGGCAGCATCGTGCATCCGTTCTTTCGAATCCACGTGTCGGCGCCGCACACCGGGGAGGGAACGCCGACGCGGTCCTCGCCCATCAGCTTGGCGACGGCGTCAAGGTCGACGCGCCGTCCCTCTCGTGTCCCGAAGTACGTGGTGGCAAATGCAACGTCGTTGAATGCCAGGCCCACGGAGGTCTCGCGGACGAACGCTTCGATGCCGTGGACCGGGAACTCGCGGAGCCGATCGAAGCGTAGCGTGTCGAGGGCCTCGCCGCGGACGCCGACCAACGGACCCACGTTGGCGGAACCGATGCCGACGCCCAATAGCCACGCATCGGACGCCTCCGAGCGAACGGCTGACGCAATGTCGCAGAGTGTGCCGTCGCCGCCGACGCCGACAAGTCCGGAAACACCGGCCCGAAGCAGGTGTTGCGCCGCGGCATACGCGTTGACGGAATCGCGCGGGATGGGAATGGACTCGACGGAGAGACCCGCGTCGACAGCCGTTGCACCTTCGATCGTGCCGTCGAGAACGCAGAGTCGCTCGCGTTCCATTCGTCCGAGAAGTCGCCGGAGGATGTCACGGAGATCCGATCGTCCGCCGGCTGCGAATGGGTTCACGACAAGGCCGATCCGTTCTCCGCGATGCGGAGGCGTCATTTGATGGCACCTCCCGTCAGTCCGGAAACCAGATAGCGTTGGCCGAGCAGGAACAGGATGAAAACCGGGAGACTCACGAGCAGCGCGGCGGCACTCAGGGGACCCCACTGGACAACGCCGCCGGATCCCAGGAACCTGGACAGGAAGACGGGCAGCGTGTAGTGCGCATTGTCGCGCATGATGACCAGCGCGAAGAAGAACTCGTTCCACGATAGGAGCAGCGAGAACGTGGCCACGGCCAACAAGCCGGGGACCGACAGTGGGAGAACGATCTTCACCAGCGACCGCAGCCGCGAGCAGCCGTCGATGTGGGCGGCTTCCTCGAGTTCCACCGGGATCTTGTCGAAGTAGCCTTTCAAGAGCCAGATCGAAAACGGCATGCTGAAACTGGTGTGCATAATGATGAGTCCGGGAAGCGTGTTCAGCAGGTCGTACGTGTTGAGCACCGTGAACAACCCCAACACCATGATGATGCCGGGGAAGGATTGCGTGGCCAGCAGCCACATCGAGAACAACGTCTTCCCGCGGAAGCGGAAACGGGACAGCGCATACCCGGCCGGGGCGGTCACGAGGACGGCCAGGATGACGGTTGCCGCCGCGACGATCGCCGAGTTCCTCAGATTGACGAAGAACGAGCTCTCGAACAGGACGAGGCGAAAATTCTCCCAGGTGACGTGCGTTGGTACCCCCATCGGAGACGCGAAGATGTCGCTCTCCGTCTTCAGTGCGTTGAACACGAGCAGAAGGATTGGAAAGGCCAGTACGGCAATGGCCAATACGACGGCGACGTGGAGCAGGACGCGTTTGACCGGATGTATCCTCATTCCAGCACCTCGCGGATGTAGAAGACGACGGCGATCAAGAGGATCAGCAGAATGATGACGCCGATGGCGGCGCCGTATCCCGCCTGGTAGTACATGAACGCGTTCTGATAGGCGTACAGCGGAAGCGTCATGGACGCGCTTCCCGGCCCTCCTTTGGTGAGCACGAACACGATATCGAACGAGTTGAACGTCCAGATCGCCTCCAACGTCAACACGATCAGCACGACCTTCTTGACGCTGGGCAAGATGACGTGGAGCTGCGTTTGCAGGTAGTTGGCTCCGTCGATGGCGGCCGCCTCGATAACCTGACGATCGATGGCCTGCAGCCCGGCCAGCAGCATGATCGTGACGAACGGAATCTGCATCCAGACATTGGCGATGATGCACGTCCACAAGGCGAGCTGAGGGTTGGTCAGCCACGTGGGGGGATGCGCGACGCCGACGGCGGACAATGCGGCGTTGAGCGGACCGTTGGGCAGGAAGATGTACCGCCAGATCAGCGAGATGACAACGCCGGGCAGCGCCCAGGGAATGAGCGTCATCGAGCGAAAGAAGCGGCGAAGGCGAAGATGCTCGGAGTTGAGCATCGTCGCCAGGCCATAGGAGAGAAGGAACATCATCCCGACGCTGGTGACGACCCACACCAGACTGTTGGAGAACGCGCGGATGAACGTCGGGTCCTGGAACAGCAACTGGAAGTTCTCGAACCCGACGAACACCGTTTCCTGTGTCAGTGCGCGATACGCGTAGAAGACGCGCGACACGCCTTGGATGAGCGGATAGAGACTGATCATACAGAGCACGAGCAACGCGGGCGTCAAGAACGGAAGCGCACGGCGTTCCTGGTCGAAGTTGCGACGCGGTACCGATGCGCTACGGCTCATTCCGCCCTCCGAACGTAATGACGGTCTTCAGCCCTTCGGCGCGCTCGGCGCGGCGGAAGCCTTCCTCGACATCCTCGAACGGGACCGTGTCGGTGATCAGCGAAGTGGCTCGGCCGGCATGCGCCGACAACCATCGCACGGCTTCGCGGAAATGGTCGCTGCGGAATCCGAAACTGCCGGCCAACGAAACCTCTTGGTAATGAATGGCAAACGGGTCGACGGCCAGCGTTGCGTCCTTCGGAAGGCCGCCGAACAGCAGGACGGTCCCACCGGGAGCGGCCCATTGCGCCGCTTCTTCTGCGACGCGCGCGAGTCCGACGGCGATGAGGACCTTGTCGGCAGCCGGGGCGCCGAAGGCTTCGCGAAGGCGTTCGCGGACGTCGTCTGCGGACGGATCGATTGTGTCGATCCCGAGCGCCCCCAACGCGTCGAGGCGCGCCGGCGCGATCTCGCTCACGAGCACGCGTGGCGTCTTGGATCGCGCGACGATGGCCAGCAACGCGCCCATCGGGCCGCCGCCGACGACGAGAACGCTGTCGTTGGATGCGACGGCGGCGCGCTCGATCCCGTTGATCACGCAGGCGAGCGGCTCGGCCAGGGAGCCTGTCTCGAAACCGACGTCCGGCGGAAGCGGGAACGTCCCCCGCTCTACGATCGCGGGCGGCAAGAGGATGTACTCCTGAAGCGCGCCCGCGACGAACGCCTTGTCGCGACACAACTCGCCGACGCCGGCGCGGCACAGCTCGCAGACGCCGCACTCGACGTACGGAGCCGCGACGATGGGATCGCCGACGGCGACCTCCGTGACGCCGGGACCGATCTCCGCGACCACACCGGTGAACTCATGCCCTAGAACGCACGGCGGCGTGAAGTACGGATGCCCTCGAAGGTATGCCTTCAGATCGGTTCCGCACAATCCGACGGCGCGGGTCTCGATGACGACTTCACCCGGTCCCGGGACGGGACACGGCACGTCCCGCGTGGCGATGGATCCGATGTCGACCAGTTCGGCGATTCGCATTATTGCAGACCCATTCTCCGGAGGAACTGATTCCCCTGTTGCGTCGCCTGTTCGAGGGCGGTCTCGAGATCGAGATTCCCGAGAATCACCAGTTCGATCTGCGGAATGAACGACTGCCACTCCCAGGAGAAGAAACCGAACATGTGTGGCTTGACATCGGCGGCGTACGGGAGCCACTGGTAGGCGACGTCCCATTCGTTCTCTTCCGATTGGAACTGCGGATCCTCGAGCGCGGTGGCGCGCGTCGGGAACAGCCAGTCCGCGGTGGCAAGGCGTATCTGATTCTCGGTGTTGGTGAAGTAGTTCAAGAATGCGGCGGCCTCTTCCTTGTACGGCGAGCCCGAGTAGATGCCGATCGACTGTGGGTCGGCTTCAGAGACATCGACCACCGGTCCGCGCACCTGCAGCATGCCCCAGTCGAGATCATCCCCGCTCAAACGCGTGATCCAACTACGCACCCAGCATCCAAAGCTGAACATTGCGTACTTCCCGGTACGGAAGCCCTGCAGCAGGCTCATGAAGTCGTAGCTGAGGATCTCTTCGGACATGACCCGGTCTTGGACGACGAGATCGGTGTAGAACTGGATCGCCTCGCGTGCGGCATCATCAATCTCGACGTGCCAGGTTCCGTCCTCGTGCTGCACGAGAACCTGTCCCGCATTCTGCTCGATGAGGACCCACCACAGACGTTGCTCGAGCGGCGAGAGCAGTCCCCACGTCGTGACCGTTCCATCTTCGTCTCGCACCGTGAGTGCGAGGGCGTACTCCCGTAGCTCGTCCCACGTGATCATGCCGTCCTCCGGCACGACGATGCCCGCGTCCGCAAACAGCGTCTTGTTGTAGAAGATGACCAATGTCTCCTGGAGAAACGGGACACCGTAAATGGTGTCGCCGTCGCTCACCCCGGCCCAGAGCGTCTCCGGGATGTCGGCGAGCAACTCATCGGAGAGGTAGGCGTTCAGCGGCTCGACGTACCCCATCAGTCCGTACTCGTAGCACATGACCGAGTCCTGGTGAAACAGATCGGGTGCCTGTCCGCCCTGAAAACTGGTCAGCATGAAGTCGTCGATGTTTTCCCATGCTTGAGAAATGATCTCGACTTGGATGTCCGGATGTGCGTCGTTCCACTCCCGTACGATCGCCTTGACTTCCTTGACGGTGTCGGATTGCCACGCCGGCGTTAGGAACTGCAGTTCGACGCCGTAAGCGGCGAGCGCCGATGCGGCGACCGCGACTCCCATCAGTACCGCAATGATTCGTTTCATGATCATTCCTCCTGTAGCGTGACCCGTGGTCACTCCTCCTCTCCGTCATAGACCGTATAGAAGATCTCGTCGTAGACCTTGATCGGCGACGCGCTGGTGGGGTGGTACATGCCGACCAATCCGATGATGTCGTTCCGGGTTACGGCGTAGGGGAAGCTCCCGATGATGATGGTTTCGGTGTCGTCGTAGGCCGAGATGTCGGATCCCATTGCCGCGCGAACCGTCAGCTCGGGCGCGGCAACGATCTTTCCTTGATACGTGTCGGGATGATCGAAGATCTCCTCCAGCGTCAGGGCGAGGTTGGATACCATGAACGACTTGTACTGCGAGATCGAAGATCCCTCCGAATCGACGAACGTGATCTCCAGCTCGTGGTATCCGTCGGACAACGTCGAGACGTTGATGTTTGACGCGACGGAACTCCACAAGCCGTTCCAATAGACGTCGAGAGAGACCGGCTCTCCGCCGTCCCAGGCATACGACGCGGCATCCATGGCTCCCCACACCTGGGCCTCGAGACGATCCGCCCAGGTCAATACGGCCTCGGTCGGCGACGACAAGTCAATCCCGTCCGACTCCCGCCAGATGGAGTCGAGGATGCCGCGTGCGAACCGGAAGACCCTGTAGCCGAAGCCGGACCCATCCGGTCCCGGTCCTTCCCACCAGGCGCCACAGACGGCGCCCGACGTCAGTTCGTAGAACGGCTCTTCGCGCAGGACTTCGTTGGTGTGCCAGTGCCCGTTGAGCAACGCGGTGATGCCCGCTTGTTGGAGAAGAGCGAACAGCGCCTCGCCCTCGGGGGTATCGACCCAGTCGTAACTCGGCTCGTGACAGAACACGACGATGGGCGTGTCTTGATCGACGCCGGCAAGATCCTGTTCGAGCCAAGCGAGCTGGCGCTCGGTACTGGTGTACACCAGCTTGGTTCCCTCGAGACGTTGCGTATCGAGGACGACGAAGTGCGTCCCCTTGATGTCGAATGCGTAATAGGTGGGACCGAAGTAATTCTCGTAAATGGTCTTGCCGATGGCTTCATCGCGAATGATGTCGTGGTTGCCGATGACGCCGTAGACGGCTGCGTCGATGTCGGTGGCAAAGCGGTCGGCCATCGCGCCGATCCAGGAATCAACGACCTCGGGCTCAGGGTACTTCGAGTCGGCGGCGAGGTCGCCGGCGAGGAGCACGAAATCGATCGAGATGTCGTCGATCTCCTCACAAAGGGTGTCCAGCACCGGATCGGGAAGGATTTCCATCTGGCGATCGCGAAGGCCGAGCTTGAACTCCTCGGGCGTCGGCGCGTAGTGGATGTCGGAAACCTGCACAAACACCAACGGGCCTTCCTGCGAGATTCGAGCGAGCGGGAAGTCGTGCGGTCCGTCGGACGACACGGGCAGGTACCATTGCGCTACGGGCTGCGTACCCGATGGAATGCAGACGAACACGAACCGTGCAACGTCGTCCGTCGTCAACTCGTAGCGGCCCTGCGCGTCCGTGGTGACAAGGGTTGCTCCGTCACTTACGGCGACGCCGGAAACGCCCGACTCTCCGTCATCGTAGATACCGTTCGCATTGTCATCGTAGAAGACGATCCCCTCGACCTGCTGCGCGTCAGCTGATGATGCGGCGATGCTCACACATGCAAGCAGCGTGACGCACAGGACGCCGAGCCGTGTCCTCGTATTCACGTCAACCTCCTTCGCTGGTTGTTGTCAGTTCTTCTGTACGTAGACGGGGGGAGCGGCATGCGACGTCGGCGGTTTCGCAACTCCCCGGGCACTCCTCATGGTGTATAGATGGGACGGGCGAATCACCGCCCGTCCCGTCGTTGCTACGGCTAGTATTCGACGCGTACCTCGACAACGAACCATGCCCAGTTCTCCGGAGGATAGACCTCTTCGAGGCTGGGATAGGAGTTGTACGGATAGGCGACCTTAATCGGACCGCCGATGCTTCCACCGATCGCGTCGCCATCCGCTTCCATGGCGAGCATGATCGGGTAGGCAACGATATCGGCGATACTGATCGCGAATTCCGCCTCGTCACTGCAGACGAGGACAACCTGGGTCGCGCCGTCGGGGAACCCTACGTATTCAAGGAGCGTCGAGAGCAGCACGCCACCGTACGTGTTGTCACCCATCCATGGGTCGACGACGAAATACTCGACCTGCGGGAGCGCAGTCAGCATCGCTTCGTCCATGGCGAAGATACCGTCTCCGTTTGTCAGGGCGATCGTGCCCGACACCGTCAAGATGACGTCCCCACTCGGTTGCGGGGCATCCTTCGCGGTGACGGCGACGGCCGCCAGGCCTACCATCATTGCTAGTACGACGAGTTGCACACACTTCTTCATCCTGCGTACCTCCTGTACTCTGCTGCCGTATCGATCACAATTCGGACGTCGCTGCTTTCCCCGCACCACCTCCTTCGCTAGTGGAAGACGTGTTCAGAAACCTGTTGGCTTCACTTCTCTCCTCTTCGGTCCCCGATCGGCCGTACGTGTTGCTTGTGCCTATCTGCCATGAATGGCGTTGACGAGAGCCGACACGACCCGGTCCGGAGCGTCATCACCGAAGACGTTGCGTCCGAAAGCGACGCCATCTGCGCCGTGCGCCATTGCCTGCGACGCAATCTCGATCGAATCCGTCGTCTTCGGGCCGCCTGCGGCCAAGAAGGGAACCGCACAGGCCTGGATGACCTTGCGATCCGCCTCGGTGCCCGTCGTGTACGCCTTGATCACGTCGGCGCCGAGTTCGTATCCGGCTCGCACGGCAATTCCAATCCACTCCGGATCCTGGAAGTGGTCCGGATCGAGCGGAAGCATTTCGGCGATCAGCGGTAGGCCCCTTCGGTGACAGTCCCCGGCGAGTTCTGCGAGCAACGCGAGCGACGGCGCCTCGCCAGCGCCTCCGACAAACCCCATTGCAATGACGGCGTCCGCTCCCAGGGAGAGGGCGCAATCGACGCTGCAGATCTGCCGGTGATAGTCGAACGCCGGATCCAGACGCGTGCTGGCACCGGTGATTCTGACGATCAAGGCGCATCGACCCGCGTACGCGGGCGCGCACTCGACCGCGGCGCCGGGGTTGAGGATGACGGCGTCGGCGCCTGCGCCGGCCACGACATCCACGATCCGCGGCATGGATTCGAGACCGGCAATGGCTCCTTGGTGCTGGCCGTGATCCAGCGCGACGACGACGGCTCGATCATCCTCTCGAAAGATCCTTCGTAAGCGAACTTCGACACCCGTCATTGGACTCCCTTCGATTGCTCTTTGCACGTCCCGCCGACGATCAGTCGGGTTTCGAGACGCACGCTGCTCTCCTTCTCGTCGATCAGAAGGGAGGCAGCAGCCCGACCCAATTCGTGGATCGGAACCTCTATCGTTGTCAGCCCGGCGTGCAAGAACGTCGCGTACGGCACGTGGGGCACGTGATCGAAACCGGCAATGCCGATGCTGTTCGGAACCTGCCTGTCGAGTTCCTCGGCGGCGCGTAGCGCGCCGAAGGCCATCAGGTCGTTCGCCGTGAGAATGATGTCGGCATCCGTATCTTCCAAGATGTGACGTGCGCAGTCGTGCCCGGACTGGAACGTGAAATCACCGGGGCACACTTCCAGCGGCACAAGCCCGTGGGCGGCGAGAGCATCCGCGCAGCCTGCGAGCCGATCGACGCTGGTGCTGACGGCTTCGGGACCGGTGACGTAGGCGACGCGGCGGTAGCCAAGGTCCAAGATGTGTCGCGTCAAGTCGAAACTTGCGCGGTAGTTGTCTACGTCGGCGATCGGCAGCCCCGGAATGCGGCGGTCGACGGCCACGACGCGAATACCCTGATCGAGAACCGCGTCGAGTGCATTCGGGTCCGGCACGCCTACGGGGACGAAGATGATTCCCTCGACGTCCTCGGAGCGGAGCATGTCCAGGTACTGATTCTCTCGCGAGCTCTGGTGGTAGCTGTCGCAGATGATGGTGGTAAAACCCGCCTCGAACGCTACCGATTCGATGCCGCGGGCCAGTAGCGCGAAGTACAAGTTGGTGATGTCGGGCAAGACGATGCCCAGCATGTTGGTGCGAAGCCTTCGCAGCGTCTGTGCCGCCTTGACGGGTGCGTAGCTCAGGTCGCGAATCGCCTGGACGACCTTGTCCCGAGTCTCCGGGCGCATGTGGTTCTCGCTCTGTCCGTTGAGAACGCGAGAAACGGTGCTGACGGATACGTTGGCTCTTGCGGCTACGTCTCGAATCGTCGCTCGTTTCATGGTGAGGGATAACGTTTTCGGAAAACGTTTTCCTATCCTAGCGGGGAACGCCTTGCGAGTCAAGTCTCCACTCGGGAAGGGACTGTGTATCGGATGTTCAGCGCGTGGTCCGTGGTCAGGACCGTGCAATGGCGTCCTCGTTCACGCGGACGCGGGGACCCGAGATGCGAACGAACCGGGCGGACGAAGGGGGGGGGTTGACATTGCGTGCGAGATGCCTACACTGGCAACCATGAATCGTGAAGCGGGCGGTAGACTGAGCCGAACAACGACGGCCTTCGCCCCCCAATTTACGACGCAAACGGATCTCGTGTAACCTGTTCGGCAGGGAGCACGAGACCTAAGACGACGACTACGGAGTCTCCGTGGTCGTTTTCCTTTGACGAAGGAGGTGAGGAATGGCGAACGTGGAAGGACGAATCCTCGTGACGCTCGATGTTGGGAAACGCTCCGAGATTGCAGCTGTCGTGGAGAAATACCGGATCGAGACGATCGACCCCATGGCCGCCATCCTGTCTGCCGTCGGGGAGAGGAGCCCGGGCAAGACTCGGGACGCGAGTGGCAACGGCCTTCTCAACTACGGATTGGATCTTCGGGGGCTCCGTACTCCCGGCAGGATCTCCAACGAAACGCCTCCTGGCGGTGGCACCACCGATGACGCGGTGGAGATCTTCTATGCGGCGGCAGCGTCGGGCCATGATCGCTGC
>Ga0272442_10010790_pt1 | contig 11220 bp, 7 predicted proteins | sample SSMForm2O_FD_200262 | JGI IMG/M metagenome (GOLD analysis project Ga0272442, IMG submission 200262) | Marine sediment archaeal communities from Little Sippewissett salt marsh, Falmouth, MA, United States - SSM-Form-2O | ecosystem: Environmental > Aquatic > Marine > Wetlands > Sediment ...
TTAATTGACTGTCTGTTTATTTCATGTCAGGTCACCTTGCCACTTAATAGCCGGTTTTATCGGAAGTGGAAAAAAGCTTCGTTTTTTTAGCAAACGATGGATTTGATTAGGCCGAATTATTATCTATATTTTATTTGGTGTTCTTAAGCACGATTTTGGCACGAGAAAATTTAATGAGATAAGATTTGAGAATATGTGGAAAAAAAGCATTATTTTCGGCCTAATTTTGCTGCTCACAGGCGCAGGCACAGTGGGCTGGGCACTGCTTGAGCAGAGAAAAGAAAAACAAAAACTTCAGGACCAACTCGAACTACTCGACGGAAAGTTATCCCAACTTGACGAACTCATCGCAGGTGAGATAGATATTCAATCTTTTGCGAAGGTTTTTTCCGTCGAAGACTGGCACCAGAAAATATACCAGTACAAGGCCAAAAAAAGGACCAGAGACCTGACCTTAAACATCGGTATTGCGTGTATGCTTGCCGGAGGGGGAATTTTCACCTGGCGGTTGTTACTATCTACCGCTCATTTTCTTGCTTTAAGCATATCCTGGCTGGGCCGAAGTACCAGCAATATTTTCAAAAAGCATGGTCAAGCCAAAGGTAAAAAATCAACCAAGCGTAAATCGAAAGCAAAAAAGCAGGCTTCGGAGCAAGAGAAAAGGTCTTGGTGGCATCGCGGCCGGTCTAAGAAGAAACAGCCGAAGACCCCCGACTTTTCGGGCTGGCACAATTTTAGTAAGGAGAAAATTGCCGTGCTTTATACCGATGAAGAATCCGTTGAGGTTGAGCCTGAAAAACCGTTAGAAGTCGAAACTGAAGGGTCAGAGTCAATTGTTGAACAACCCGATGAATTAACAGAAAACATTCGCAGGACCGTTTTATGTGATACCAGCCAAAAGACTTCGGAGCCTGAGGATTTGCTTCAAGAGCAAGGCGATAGTTTGGAAAAGCAGGTCGCTGAATTCAAACAGATGACAGAAACCGTTCAGCAAACAGCTATTGAAAGTTCCGAACCCCTGAGCGACAGCCTTAAAGAACTTACGCGACAGGTTTCCGCTATTCGTGAGTATGCCTCAGAGCAGCAGGAAAGAGTAAACAAACTTCAAGAAGGATATGACTGGAATATAACCAGGACTTTTTGCCTTAGGATTATTCGTTGTATTGATAATCTTGATGACCGTATTGTCCGGCTTGCCAAACGTGATGTTGATACGACAGAGCTTGAAGAAATAAGGGATGAATTGATTTTCGCTTTAGAGTCCAGCAGCGTTGAACAATTTAAGCCGGAAGTAAAAAGCAATTATAGAGGCCAGGAAAAGAACTCAGAGCCTGTTAAGGAGCGGGAAACCTGCGAGGATGGAGAACTAAAAGGCAAGATCGCCCAGATTATCAGGCCGGGTTATCAATATGTTATCGACGATGAAAATGTCAGAGTTGTACGCGCGGCCAGAGTGAAGCTGTTCGGTTAGATTCGTTGGGTCAAACGAGGTGAATAAAATGTCTAATATAGTAGGTATAGACTTAGGAACAACCTTTTCTGCATTAGCGATTCTCAACGGCATCGGCAAGCCGCAGATAGTTCCGAATGCCGATGGCGAAAGGCTTACTCCTTCAGCAATTTTTTTCGACGAGGAAGACTCCGAACTGATCCGTGTGGGTGTCGAAGCGGTCAATTCGCGACATCTGAATTTCGACAGGTCGGTTCGATGGATAAAGCGGCATATGGGAGATAAGAAATATCACAAGAAAATCGACGGAAAAAAGTGGTCGGCTGTGGAGCTGTCAGCGCTGATATTGAAGAAGCTAAAACAGGATAGTTCGGTCGAATACGGTGAAATTAATGATGTGGTTATTTCGGTTCCCGCCCACTTTGACGAAGTTCGCAGAAAAGCCACTATGGATGCCGGCGCTATGGCGGGGCTTAACGTGATAGGTATTGTCAATGAGCCAGTCGCCGCCGCACTATATTACGCAACCACGCGTGAAGTTTGCGGAAAGGTTTTGGTGTATGACATTGGAGGAGGAACTTTCGACGTTACCATACTGGATGTCAAGGGACATCAAATGGATATTGTCTGTTCACAGGGTGACCACAGCCTTGGTGGAATCGATTTTGACAAAGAAATTTTAAAGTTTCTGGAAAGAAACTATAAAGAAAAGTTCGAGAGCGAATTAATTAACTCGGATGAGGAGAGGGCAAAGTATGAAGACGAAGCCGAGGACATAAAAAAGACGCTTTCGAGGCGGTCAGTCGCGAAGAAGATGCTCTATGGACCGGCAGGGAATATGAAAGTTGAAATTACACGGGAAATGTTCGAAAATGAGGTTTCATCTTTGACTTCCCGGATAGATATGCTTCTGGAAGTTGCCCTTGAGGAGGCCGGTATAAAACCATCCGGAATTGATAAGGTTCTTCTGGTAGGAGGCAGCAGTAGAATCCCCGTGCTGCAGCAACGTCTGGAAAAGATGTTCGGTTTTGCGCCTGAAACTACGGTCAATGTAGATGAATGTGTTGCACTCGGTGCTGCACTTCACGCCGGCCTGACAATGCTGAGAGAAAGAGAGGAAGATGTACCTGCGGGTATTGCGGCCAGCCTCAAGGATATTAATCTAATAGACGTATGCAATCACAGTTACGGCACTATTTGTGCACCTATAGATAAGCAGACCGGCCGGCGTGTAATTGCAAATCGTATCATTCTGAAGAAAAATACGCCGTTGCCCTGCGAAGCATCACAGATGTTTTACACAATGTCTGAAGGGCAGACAGTGCTTGAGAGTACAATAACGCAGGGTGAAGACACCGCTGTTGAGTACGTAAATAAAATTTCTACGCACAAATTCAAACTTCCCCCGGACCGACCTGCAAATCGCCCTATTAAGGTTACTTACAGATATGATTTAAACCAGAGAATGCACTGCAAGTTTGAAGACATAGAGTCGGGCAAAGTTCATGAAGTGGATTTCTGCTTAGACCAAAACGGCGAGATGAGCCCAAAAGAAGTAAAAAAACGAAAAGGCAAAAAATTAAAAAGCGTCAAAGTCGAATAATGGTGTTCGCAGGTATTTGAAATGCCTGTCTTATTGATTTTAATCCTGATTTTGGTGCCGATGGCTGCAATGGCATTTCTTCCCGGTTCGGGCGGCAGATTTTGGCTTGCACGTTTAATTAACCACTTTAAATTCTCACGTAAGCGTTCGGCATCACGCAAAACAAGGTCCTGTCAAAGCACCGGTTTTTCTGAACAGCTCGATTCAGGTACACTTAACTGCCGTGCTCGGCTGATAAAACAAGGGACAGACGATTGTATTTTTGATACAATTGTCGTGGAAATTTGCGGTTCAATTTATATACCTAGCGACGACTACTATGCTGTTGTGGGGATTTCTCTGTCGGATGTTACACACCCAACTGGTGAAGCAATGCCGGTGCACAGCAGTACCAGAAAGTGGCAGGGAAGCAGTTCAGAGGTCTTTTGCTATAATACTGACATAGGCAGGCTTCCTGAAGGAATTGCCAAGCTGACAGATTGGACAGCTGTCGCCCAATTGAGCATTGATTGGCTTGTCTTTCCACGTAAAGGAAAAAGGAAGCTCCGGCTGAGCGTTTCGATACTCTCTCGTGACGGCGATGAGAAACTCGTCGGCGCCCAAAGCGATTTCACTTATGAAAATCCGAGGTTCGGTTATCTGGATATGCAGGAAAATATCCAGCAGACAAAAAGCCTGGCGGTGGCACTGGCTTTTGTCGTGGGCGTTGCAGACGGCAAATTGCTCGACTGCGAGATTGACCTTATAAAGAGCTGGGCCAGAGGTAATATAGACAATTCTCAAATCTCCAAAAGGACCCGGCGCAAATTTGAAAAGGCATTGGACAAAACCGTTGGCTTTTTCCGCAGCGGAAATCAGGTCGATGTTAATGAAATTTGCAGGGAAATTGCCGAGATTGCGCCTTTGGCGGAACGATATGATATTTTGGAGCTTTGTATGCATGTAGCCGGAGCCAGCGGCAGTGTCGGCGCCGAAGAGATGACGGTTCTTAAAAAGCTGGCAGGCCAGCTTGAAATCGATATCGACAGGTTCCGCGATATGATGGGAAGAATTTTGCCGGTTGATATGCACAGTGTAGAGGATGCGGAGGTTCTTATTGGGGTCACTTCGGATATGGATAAAGAGCAGGCCCGACATCATCTAAATAAAGAGTATCGCAAATGGAATGCCAGAGCGACCAATTCAGACCCACAGGTCCAAAACCAGGCCGACTATATGCTCAAATTCATCGCTCAGGCCAGGAGTCAATACGTAGGATAAGTATTATCAAACTCATCTCTTGTGAGCAGGTGTTTCCTGATGTATCCTGTATACCGGTTTAGCCGAATTCCATTGGGTGCGGTAGTATAGTACACTGCGGCGAAGAAGACTCTTAAAGCCAAATTTCTCATACAATTTACTTGCCGGTTTGTTACGGCAATCTATCGATACCAAGACAGACTTAACACCGATTTGCTCTGCACAGTTTACAGCTTCAGAAAGTAATACCTTGCCCAGACCTTTACCTCGCATTTTTGGAACAACCCCAAGATATATAATCTCGATGGCATCTCTCTGCGGAGTCAGAGCCAGCAGCAAGACACCGGCGGGCTCGTCCTGTCGGTTCATTGCATCGGATTTAGTCGGCTCTTTGAACTTAAGCAGCCTACAATAGGATGGTTCAAATCTATCTGCAGCCTTTAGTGAGCTAATTATATCTTCGAGTTTGCGAAGCTTTTTAAGTTCGGGACTGTCGAGACTATCTTCGAGAGTTTGGGTTATTAACCGCTTCAATAAAGAATGGTTGCTTTTATCGTATGTCAGCCAACTGATATTATCCGGCGGCGCATAATTTGTCGGCTGGTTGTCACTTGAGCGATGAAGATATATTAAATCAGTTAGTTGTCTAAAACCCATTTGCGAGCATATTTTTTCCCGGGGACGGTCTCCGGGCTCAAGTATAATCTGCACGAAGTTATTGCCCTGGTCAACAGCCCATTGAAGCAGGCTGTAAATTACCTGTGTCTGGAGGTCGTATGTCTGCGGGTTATCAATTTTAGGCAGGTCCGAAAGTATGAAAACAGCCCGTCCCGGACAGGTTTCAAAAAAACAGGTGTAGATTATGTGATTATCATCAAGCACTGCCAGTTGGCAGGCAAGGTCATACCTTTCATGCAGTGTTTGCTCCCGAAAGGAAGCGACCTTGGCGGCAAGTTCACCGCTGCCGCTGAAACTTTCACATGAGAGCAATTCAAGGGCTTTATTTATTTCCCGATTTGATAGTGGACGCACTTCAAACATATATAAAAATGCCCATAATGGTACAAAAAATTAACAGTGCAAAGTCAATAGTTAATAATTCATATTACGTAACGTGTAAAGAAAATTTTAACGAAGTTAAGTGCCCTTTAGCCTCAATATGGCCCCTGAGTTGTACCGGCTGATATCAATAAAATATGGTTTTTCCCCTTGAGGTCAGTTAATACAAATCGAAAGTGCAAGTGTTTTGGGTTGATACTTTCGTAGGATTCTGATATGTTCCTGTTGATTCAACGGTGGCACATACCGTCAGTTTTAGGTTTTTAGAATTCGGATTTATCAGGAGAATAAAAATGAGCCAGATTTACCCAATCCCAAATACATTCCGCCCAGCCAGTCGTTGTTGTGCCGATGCCTCTTTCCACACATTGGTATCTGTAATAGCGTGTCTGCTTTTATGCAGTTGCCAAATGAGTGTTCAGGCCGGTACCGACAAGACCAAAATGCCGTTTTTCGAATCGGAAAACCTTGACCCGAGTATTCCGATGCCAGTTTCAGTTGTGGGTTACAGTGTTACCGAGAAAGCTGTTCGTTATCCTGCTCTTGTGCGCTACCTGCAAAGACTGGCCGAGGTTTCACAAAGGGTTACCCTGACCTCTTATGGGCAAACGCACGAGGGCCGGACACTGTATTACCTGACCATCACGAGTGAAGACAACCATAAACGGCTCGATAAGATAAAGGCCGACAATGCCAAACTGGCTGACCCTCGAAAACTTCAAGGTAAAAACCAGGCCAGGCAGCTGCTCAAAGAGATGCCGGCCGTAGCCTGGCTCTGTTACAATATACACGGAGATGAATTGTCCAGCACCGATGCGGCTATGTATATCGCATATCGACTGGCTGCCGGGAAAGACGAGAGTATCCTGAAACTGCTCGAAGAAGTTGTTATCCACATCGACCCGTTGATGAACCCGGATGGAAGGGAGCGCTTTTTGAGTCACCTCGAACAACTGACCGGTGTTGTTTCCAGCCCGGATTATCAGGCAATGCAACATATGGGTCTTTGGTCGAGAGGTCGCGGAAATCATTATCTTTTCGACCTCAATCGAGACTGGCTTGTCCATGCTCATCCTGAAGTCCGCAACAGGGTCGAAGTAATTCGCTCCTGGAATCCTCATCTTCTTGTGGATTCTCATGAGATGGGGCCTTATGAGACCTATTTGTTCGACCCGCCGCGAGAGCCTATCAACATTTATCTTTCAAAAAACAATATGAGCTGGCGACAGCGTTATTCTCTCGACCAGGCTGCTTCTTTCGACCGGCAGGGCTGGGGTTACTATACGAAGGGCTGGTACTCCGATTGGGGCCCGATGTACACCAACGCCTGGGCGAATTTGCTCGGTGCGACAGGCATTTTATACGAGCAGGCCCGGGCAAATGCCGCCACGATAAAACAGCCGACAGGTTACGAAACCAAATATTCTGAAACAGTACATCATCATATTGTCAGTTCATTGACCAATCTTGAGACTCTTCGAGCCAACCGACGTGAATTCCTGGGCGACTTTTTAGCCGATAAGCGGTGGGCTGTCTCCGGTCGAGAGCCTCATACCGAGACGTTTTTGCTTCCGCCGGCTAAAGACCGCTCGAGATGGAATAGTCTGGTTGAGTTGTTGAAGCGCCACGGTATTGAGATAAAATTTGCACGCCATACTTTCGAGGCTAAAAACCTGACCAATATATGGGGAAACAAAACCGATAGTCAAACCATGCCAAAGGGAACACTTATAGCCCTCTCGGATCAGCCGCTTCGGCGAATGCTTCATGCACTTCTGGCATTTGACCCGCATTTTACAGATAGTTTCTTAGCTGAAGAGCGCAAAGACCTCGAAAACCATCGCGGCTCACGCATTTATGACGTTACCTCCTGGAACCTGTCGATGAATTTTGGTCTTGATGCTTACTGGACCGAGACCATATCTGATGTTAAAACATCGTCCGAACCTTTGATCCCGGAGTCGAGTTTAGCGAGATTACAGGAAAGAAGCGATTACGGCTATCTGATTGATTTCAATAATTCTGATATTTATCCGGCCCTGGTTCGTCTGTTTGATAACGATTGCCATCCCCGTATTGCCACAAAGCCGTTTCGTATTAAAGACAAAAGTTATCCGCGGGGTTCTGTCCTGTTGCGCGTGTACGAAAATCCTGATAATCTTTTTGAGATTCTTCAGCAAATCGATACTGATTTAGATGTCGAGATTTGTACCGTGGAAACCGGCCTTGTTCAGGAAGGCCCCGACCTTGGAGACAGCGATTATGGATTGCTCTCGGCCCCGCGCGTTGCCATTGCTTCACAATGGCCTATTTCATCGAGGTTTTTCGGGTCAGTGTGGTATCTTCTTGACCATCATACTCGACTGCGAACCTCACCTATAAATATCCAGAACATCAATAGGGTCGACTTACGAAAATACAACTGCTTTATACTCCCCTCCGGTGGGCGCCTGGGCAGTGTGCTTGACGAAAAAGCTGTACAAAAGCTCAGAGGATGGGTCGAAGACGGCGGGACACTAATAGCAATTGGTGATTCTGCGGCCTTTGCTGCGGGAAAAGACAGAGGGCTCAGTTCTGTGCGATTAAGACGTGATGTACTCGACGAACTTTGTATATATGAACAAGCTGTCCAGCGGGAGAAAGACGCTCGTAACATCAAAATTGACCCTGCTAAGGTGTGGGGTATTAAGTCTGCCGAGAACCAACAGCAAAAAGAGGAAGAGAACAAAGCTGAAAAACCCGATTCTAAAGACAACATTGAAAAGCTCAAACGCACCGACGAATGGCAGCGCATCTTCAGCCCCAGAGGTGCATTTGTTACCGGTATAGTCGATACTGAACACTGGCTCGGTTTTGGTCTGGGGGATAAGATGCCGATTTTATTTTCTGGTAATTATGCGTTTATGTCCAGACATCCGGTTGCGACTCCTGTTCGTTTAGCCGATAAAGAGCATTTGCGGCTTAGCGGGCTGCTTTGGCCGGAAGCAAGACAGCGGCTTGCCGATACAGCTTATGCCACCGTTGAGTCTGTTGGAAACGGTCAGATTATTCTCTTTGCGGGCGACCCGACTTTCCGGGACTGGCTGGCTGGTTCCAAACGCCTTTTGCTGAACGCCGTACTATTGGGGCCGGGGATGGGCACCTCCGTACCGCTTCCATGGTAAATTTTGGCTGGCCGATTTAAATCTGGAATTCGGGATTTTTTAAGACATCTCTGCGACCAGCGTTTTTTCCCAACGAGCGAGCAGAATAAAAAAACCAACCATGATTAATATTGCCGCACCGATGCCCCAACACCACGAAAGGCCAAAAGCGCTGGGAACATAACCACAAATCAGCGCCAGGCCCGCAACGAAGAGGCTATAGGGCAGTTGGGTCCGGACATGCCTCATAAGATGACAGGAACTGGAAATTGAGCTCATAATTGTTGTATCTGAAATTGGCGAGCAGTGGTCTCCGAAGATTGCCCCGTCCAGCACCGAGCCGAAACAGATTATAGTTGTGAGGCCGTAACTTTGCCCGTCGAGTGCAAATGCAATTGGAATAGCTGTTGGGATTAGAATAGCCATAGTGCCATAGCTGGTGCCGATAGAGAAGGAGACAACAGAGGCAGTTACAAAGAGCAAAGCCGGGAACCATAAGGGCGAGAGATTGTCGGCCAGCAGAGAAGCAAGAAATGTTCCTGTATTTAAAGTATCACAGCAGTTCTTCAGCGACCAGGCGAGGGTCAGAACTATAAGGGGAAGCAGGCTTTTTTTCAGGCCTGTCCGGAAACATCTGCCGATGGCAGCTGAATTAAGTGTCCTGCCAAAAAGTGCGCATATTAAGGCCAGGCTTAGTCCGAATAAAGCTGCATAAAATATAATTATAGTGGTATTGCCGGCGTTGGCTATTACCTGGCGCCAATAGACCCAGTCGAAGAATGAACCGCCGGCCTTTAGTTTGGCTGGTCCGCCGCCGCTTAGCCATAAGCCGGTAAAGTCAAAGATTATCAGCCCCCCCAGAGGCAAAAGAGCGTTTATTGCGAGGGGGCGATGTTTAGATTGCTCAGCGCTATCTGAATCGGTCGAGATTTCCAGGCGACGTTTATTATTGCCGGGTTTTGCCTTTTTCTCAGCGGTTTTCATCGGACCAAAATCACGGCCAAGAACAATATTCAGGAAGATAAAAAAAATCATAATCGTACAGTAAAAGCGGAATCTCAGGGCGTCAAAAAAGATTGAATAGCCGTCCTTTTGGATGCCGAGCTGGTTCGCTATTGCAATGAACAGGCCCACCTCGTATGCAATCCAGGTACTGATGACTGCCAGTCCGCTGATTGGTGCGCTGGTAGCATCGACAATGAAGGCGAGTTTTTCTCGGCTGACACCAAAGCGATCAGTGACAGGACGCATCGCCGAACCGATTACCATCGCATTTGTATAATCATCGATGAAGCAAATCAGGCCCATTAAAAATGTGGCAAACTGAGCGGATTTTCTTCCATTTACCCAGCGCAAAAGCAGCTTTATTACACCGGTAAATCCTCCGGAAGAGAAAATAATTGCAATCATCACGAAAATCGGCGGGATGAAGGCAAGTATTTGAAGATTGCTTTTTGTTGTAAGGGCCTGTGTGGTAAAAGAGACGGCTGTCGTACCGGCTTTTAGCCAGGCAGCCGGACTTAATGGCGCCTGTGGGACAGTGGCGAGCAGACCTCCAGAAATTATGGCAATTGTTAAACTCAGGAAAACCCGGCCTGTAACAAAAGCAAGTAAAATGGCCGTCAATGGGGGAACTATGCTGTACCAGAAGCCAATCTGTGAATCCTGTTCTCTACTTTGTGCATAAAAGGCAACCAGTGCGCATAAACCTGCGAATATAACAACCGCCCCAACAATCTTTATGAAAGTTTTTGCTTTCAAGAAACTTGATATAGGAATAAGAGATTTACCGAATGAGAGTGTTGGGACTCGAACCCAAGACCTACGGCTTAAAAGGCCGTTGCTCTACCGACTGAGCTACACTCCCGAAAGTTATTTGATATTAACAAGTTCACATTTCTCTTGTCAAGTCCTTTAGTAACAAAAACAGCCCAAAAAAGCACAGCGGTGTCAATTTGGTGTCAATCGTCCTGAGTTTTAGTCAAAATACTGTTCAACAATTCACCTGTCACGACAAAGTCTTCGGACCTAACAGCGAGATAATATTTCTTGGTCGTTGCTACGCTGGAATGACCCGCAAGCACCTGAACTACCTGAAGGGGCAAGCTTTGATCCCAATTGGTGATAGCTGATCTCCTAAGGTCGTGAATGGTACACTCCGCCACATTTGCCCTGCGGCAAATCACATTGAAATCCCTCGTTAAATTATTGACCAGTTCGGACCTCGGATTCCACTTACCAATCTTTCGACGTTCTCTCATCCGCTCAAGACGCTTGGGTGAAACGAATATATAGCAATGTCCCTCCGGAGCATTTGTCAGCATATCAACTAGAAGCCGGGAACCTTCATCGGACATTGGAACAATATGATTCTTCTGATTTTTGGGCTCCCACTCAAGGATGTCTTCGGTGTTTTTCTTAGCATTTTATAGTCTTTGCCAGCTTTAAAAAAAATCAAGCGAAGCTACATGCTTTAATGTTGAATTAAAACTTTCAAAAATCTCAAAAAAAACCTTCTGGAGGAATCGAAAAAACCTATTTCAACATTTAGTTCATCGACTCCGCTTACATGATAAATATAAATCCTATGAGAGTTTATGTCTACAGACTGAAACAAGAGATAATTCCGGCAATGACCATAGAAGGCAAAAAAAATATTGCTGGCATAACCAGGGTGCTTTGTGTGAATCTTGAAAGCTCTATCAGCGGGGCTGAGCAGAGCTTTT
>Ga0272442_10010791_pt1 | contig 11220 bp, 10 predicted proteins | sample SSMForm2O_FD_200262 | JGI IMG/M metagenome (GOLD analysis project Ga0272442, IMG submission 200262) | Marine sediment archaeal communities from Little Sippewissett salt marsh, Falmouth, MA, United States - SSM-Form-2O | ecosystem: Environmental > Aquatic > Marine > Wetlands > Sediment ...
TCAGCATATTTATCCATTAGCCCAAGTTTATTGTGGGATGAGGATTTATATATTTCGAAATACGATTCCATTTTTGCCGATTTTAAATACACACCTAAAAAACTGACAATTACCTGCGGAACATTAGAAGGTGGAAGCATAGGCCGTTCAGTCCGAGATGGATTTGTTCCAATTCTTAAAAAGAAGCTCCCAAATGATTATCAGTTTAATTTCATTGAAATACCTGATGAAGGTCATTATTTTATTCCATATAAGGCTTTATATTCTGGACTCGTTTCTGTTTTTTCTGATTACATAATGCCATTTGCAAAAGTTAACGAAGGATATGAGTCTATTGAAAAATACTTTTCTGAACTCTCCAAAAGATATGACTATGCAATCAAAATATCTGAGTGGGCATATATGAATCTTATTAATGACCTGAATGGAAAGGGCAAACATCAGAAAGCAATGGATATCGCACATCTATATCATATCGACTATCCTCACTCGGCATGGGCAATATTACTCATTGGAAGGGCATTCGAACATATGAGTAATTATACCAAAGCAAAGGAATAATATGAATTGGCTATTAAAACTGAAAAATCAAAACCTGCACCTGATTCGGAAAGGATTATATCATTCACAATTAGGTTAAACTTGTTAAATGAGAAACTTAAAGATAATGAATGAGAATGCCCTGCTTATAATTATTAGTTATGTATATAGATACTGAAAAAGCTGATATAAAAAAAGAATGTTTATATATAAGTTTTGCTGCTGCAAACAATGAAACACACTTTAAGAAAGAATTATGAAAAAGAAAAACATTTACATAGCGTACCTTGCGATTGTTTTCGCTTTAAGCTATTTGTGGCAGTTCGTCATTTTTCGCACTGGAGGTGTACAATCATCACTTTTTTCTTTTTTAATGTGGATCCCTGGAATTTTAGCTATTGTTTTTATACTTACAAAAAAGGAAAGTTTACGAAAAGTAGGCTGGGATTTGAAAAAGTGGTCGTATATCTTTCCAGCTATTTTTATTCCTCTTACCATCGCTATTTCAATTGTTTTATTAATGGAGGCATTACACTGGGCCACATTCGCTGGTAAACTTTTTACTTTCAAAAATGGAATGGTTGAGATTTCCAACATCAAATTGATACTTGGAAACCAATCACAAAATATTCCGTTTTTCATTTTAAATTTTCTACTCTCACATACAATTTTCTTAGTTGTTGGTAGTATTATTACGCTTGGTGAAGAATTGGGTTGGCGGGGTTATCTGCAGGAAAAAATAGTAAGAAAGTTCGGATTGAACCAAGGATTAATTTTTTTAGGAATAATATGGGGTTACTGGCACCTGCCTATTATTTTAATGGGCTTTAACTTTCCTAATCACCCTGTCCTGGGTGCTCTATTACTTATGCCTTTAGGCACTATATTCCTAGGTATATTTATGGGGTGGCTTTACTTACGATCAAGGAGTATCTGGGTACCGGCATTGGCACATGCATCTGCCAATCTCTTCTCACAGCTTATCTTCTCGTTTGTGATTATGCATCAGGATGAATTATTTCGCCAATTAACATGGATAGCAGCCTGGGGAATAGTAGCTATACTATGCTTAATTAATTTGAATAGAAACAAACCAGTTTTTTGGCAGGAAACTAATGAAACAACACATAACAAATCGCTCAACCTGACCGAAAACGCGGGTGATACTATAAATCAAAACCTGCACCTGATTCGGAAAGGATTATATCATTCACAATTACGTTAAACCTTTTAAATGAGAAACTTAAAGATAATGAATGAGAATGCCCTGTTTATAACAAAACTTAGCAGGAATAAGGCTTACAGTGGGAAATCAAGAGGTATGCCCCGCATATACTTTTATGCAGGCGGATAGGGAAGAAGCCTGCAATCCCTTACTATTGCCACACCAGACCGATATGAAAAGAAAATTGCTTATGAGTTTGATATGAGAGGAGTAGAAAATTATCTTCCTGTTATAAAGACAATCTGACTTTTAAGCTGAGGAGGAAAGTAGATATGCTATATTTTGAATACAATAGATTATTTTTATGCAATCTCCGGGAAATAGAATGTAATAAACTGTTTTGTAATATTATTGATTTATGATTATAAAAAGTGAAAGACTTATTCCAAAACTTATTGGATTCTGGCAATTCCAGGTAATAGGGTGGAGTTTCATGGTCCTCCAGGATTTCATTCGATTGGAACCTGGTGAAAGAATATATATTCCTGTCATAGCACATATTCTGTCCTTTCATATAGCAGGTTTATTATACACCAGCCTATTACGACTTTTCTACCAGAAGCTCTATAAAAAAACCAATTCAATTATACGCTTACTTATTTACTCCTTGCTTTGTTCTCTGATCATTGCAATGATCTGGGGAATAACCAGGGATTATCTGGCATTACTGTTTGGGATAAACCTGGATGTAACATTATTTAAATTTCTGGATAGTACGGTCACTGATAGCCAGTTTCTTGGACAGTGGACATATTTTGTCTGGCCGTTCTTCTTATGGAGTATATTATACTTTGGGATAAAAACCTGGATCAACCTCATAAATGATAGGGAAAATCTGAACAAAATCACAATTCATGCAAAAGAGGCTCAATTGCAGATGTTAAGGTACCAGATTAATCCTCATTTTCTCTTTAACTCTCTTAATTCAATTAAAGCACTAATTTATGAAAACCCAACCAAGGCCGGCTATATGCTTACTGAATTCTCCGAATTCTTAAGGACAACCCTACTTTTTAAAGATAAAATCTATATTCCTGTCAGCGAAGAGATTGATATACTTGAAAAATACCTGTCAATCGAGAAAATAAGATTTGAAGAGAGACTTGATTATAAAATTACTTATGATGAAAATCTTCTGAATAATGAAATACTCTGCCTAATAACACAACCATTGGTTGAAAATGCCATCAGGCATGGACTTACGAATAATCCGGGAGGATTAAAGCTTAATATAAACTTTTCCGTTCATAAAGAATTCATGGTTATAGAAATTGAGAATAGTGGTTCCCTGAAGAAGAACGGCGCATCTAAAGGAACAGGAATAAATAATGTTATTGACCGCTTGAAAACTGCATACCAAGATCAATATGATTTCAGTATCATTGAAAAGGATAACTTTGTAAAAGTTAAGCTATCAATACCGATAGAAACATGACTTTATCTGCCATTGTTATTGATGATGAGCGGTTGGCGCGTCTGACATTAAAAAAAGACCTGGAAAAATTCCCTGAGATAATCATTGCAGGAGAAGCGTCTGACATAGCAACAGCAAAGAGCTTAATTGAACAAATCAATCCTGATCTTCTATTTTTGGATATCCAGCTTTCCGACGGGAGTGGTTTTGATTTACTAAACCAAATTGACTATGCGGGCAGGATAATTTTTGTAACAGCTTATGATGAATACGCCATCAGAGCTTTCGAAATTAATGCTGTTGATTATTTACTGAAACCGATATCAACAAAACGTCTTAAAAATGCAATTGACAAGTTGTACAATACTGATGTTCAAAACGTTCATAAAACTGCGGCTAAGTTAAACTACAACGATCATTTGATGGTAATGCATAGTAAATCAGTGAAATTTATTAAGATCAATACAATAACACACATTAAGGCATCAAGGGAATATAGTTATATAAAAACAAGTGATGGGAAGGAATATCTCACCTCAAAATCTATAGGGGAATGGGAAAGCAGGATGCCCGATCAAAATTTTTGCAGGATACACCGATCAACTATTATCAATTTCGATTATATCACTAACATTGATCATCATATTACCGGCTCAGCTGAAGTAATTATACAGGGTATTCCGGAACCATTGAATATTTCAAGAAACTACTTCAAAAAACTTAAAAGAAGATATGGTTTTTAGCATTGTTAACTCCATAGCTGAGATCCTGCTCGCTGACAAATAACCTATATATTTTTCAAACGACAGACGATTTTCAATTATAACTCTTAATCCTCCAAGTAATTATGAATAAAAACATTTTACGAATAGCAATGGCCCGGGTATCACCCCGGGACAATTAGACGAAAATATATACAAATCACCCTTGGCGGGTCCTCTGTTCAACATACCTGACCTGAGTCAGTTCATAGAGATGGTTCAGTTTTTAGGTAATACCGCTGTCCTTTTAATATGTTTTGTTATTATTTATTTGTAGTTGAATAAATAATTATCACCCCTTATAAACTGTGCCTGGTGTCAGAGTACAATAAAGGTATTAATTTCTTTACTAAAGGTCTTTGCAATCAATTGTTTATGGGATGTTGCTGAGCTTGCCCAGATGGCGAAATCCTTTCAAGTTCAGTTACTTGATTGTTTTCCTGTCATCTCCGTAATCTCAACTTTTAGAATTGACATCGAATCAACATGGTTTTTCTCATAATTCAAATCATGTGATGAATTTGCGCCATTGTGCTTCATAATCACATCCAGGGCCGTTCGCTTTCTATCATAATCACTTATTATCTCAACTTTCCCGTATCCTATTATCGATCGATACGCGGTCGCCCATTTACATGCCTTTTCATATCGCTCTATCTTAACGAATTGTTCAATCTCAATGCAAACTATATCATTTTTCTTTAACAGGTCAATCTTCTTGCCCTTATTGGCACAATGGATATAAATAAATCCATCCTGATACCCGTAATTAAAAGGTAATATATATGCTCTTTCGCTGTCAATGAATCCTAAACGACATATTTCGGATGTTGACAATATTTCATCAATTACTGTACTGTTTGTAATTTCCTGGTTTGTGCGTCTCATTGATTTAGAGAAATATCTCATTTAATTTCTTCCCGACCATCAGAATACCTCGCAAACCTTCCCTTTGCAGGTGGATGAACATTATCGTACCTGTTCCATGGCCAGCCACCAAATTGAGTTTTCCGGTAATCAGTAAAGGCTTGTTGTATTTCTATGGCATTATTCATCACGAAAGGGCCATGTTGGACTACTGGCTCGTTAATAGGTCGTCCCTGAAGTAATAGGCATAATGCATCTGAATTACCATTATTTATAATTACAGGTTGATCCGCTAATAATTCAACTGAATTATATTGTTCTACAGTAATTCCGGCGATATTGATTTCAGAACCTCTGTAAAAATAAAGGGAACGGTTTACTTCAAAAGAACCAGTTGGAATAGTCCACGAACCATTAGCTTCAATCTTTATTAACCAGATACCTATCTCATTATCAGGATCGGCTGCCCATGAGTCCGGAGCAGGAGGGAGTGCTTTTGTATCGCCCAGTTTTCCGGCAATAATTGTTACTTCTGTTAATCTTCCATTCGTATCTTTTTCTCTATGCAATGGGATATTCTCTGCCCAAAGCATATCATAATGCGGTTTGCAGAATTTTTTTGCTTTTGGTAAGTTAAGCCATATCTGAAAGAGCTCTAACGGGTTCGGTTTTTCCTTATTTAGCAGAGGGAACATTTCTGCATGTTGCAGGCCAGAGCCGGCAGTCATCCATTGCACATCTCCATTACCATATCTTCCTGATGCACCATGTGAATCTGAATGATCAACATAACCTTCTAATACAACAGTTATGGTTTCAAATCCTCTATGCGGATGGGCCGGAAAGCCAGGTACTTTATCTCCATGGTACATTCGCCAACCATCCTTTTTAGTAAAATCCTGTCCGAGATTTCTGCCTTCCAATGATGCTGCTGGTCCCAGTTCATCATTTCCTCCGGGATAATCATCAAGATGATGCACGCAAAACAAAAATGGATCACTGGTCTCCCATGTGAATCCTAAAGGTTTAATATCAGATATTAACTTATTGTACATTTTATGAAAATTTTTCTGTAAAAATATTAAAATATATCTATGCCACTTCTTCTCTGAACCTTTAGTTTTCTTCTGCTATCTGTTACATCGAATTCAAGCATTGAGATAACGTGGTGTTTTAACAAGCCAATGGAGAAAGTATCAAAGCTTGCAATCCTGTAGCGAGGGATCTTCAGGTAGGTATAATACTGGTTGCTCATCATTATAGACTTGTTGATTTATGATTCAGTCTTTTGCATTCCTCATGACGGCTCACAAATATAAGGGATCCGGGATTACAGGGACTATAGTTTAATATCATATCTTGTTTTTATGTTAGTACTAGCGCTCTGGTTTTGTGCACAACGGTCTGCGGAACCTAAGCAGGAATGCCTTCTGAGCTCGCCAGCTCAGCGATCAGCCGGATCTAAACCCGGAATTTGCCATTAACCACATCGATCGGAAAAGCTTTCCCATGGCCTGGATAAACATAAGTAATCCCTCTGTCAATAAGTGTTATCCAGTTTTCCTTTATGGCTTCAATATCCTGAGCGTAAATTGGTAATCCCGGTTTCAATCTGAATGGTAATCCACTATGTGCCATACAACCCACAATTGCTTCTCCAGAGTTCAGTATTACACTTACCGAACCAACAGTATGTCCGGGTGTATGAATTATTTCCCCGTCGATACCAAATTCGTTAAGAGGATAAGGATCATTATTAAGAAGGATGTCCGGTGTGAATTTAGGGAAAGGAATCTTAAAAGAAAAGATCATAGGTTGAGTAATTTTTCCCAACAGGTTAACACCTTTTGGGATTAATACTTTATCATTTTCCAAACATTCTCTTTCGCTTTCATGAATTGCGATTTTTGCCCCGCATAAATCCCTGATATCTCGTGCAGAGCCACAATGATCAATATGTGAATGAGTAAGCACTATAAGTTTAATTCTGGACGGGTCAATCTTATTCTTTGCCAGGACTTTCCTGAAAAGTTTTAATTTACCTGGCATGCCGCAATCAATCATTACTATCTCCTTGCCAATGATTAAATAGCAGCTGGTTAAACCAAGTTTGTAAGAAATGATCTCCGTTTTCATAATAAGGGTTCCTTTTAGCTCACTGTATTTTACATTACAGTTTACAATTTAGGTAATATTGTCAAATCAAGCAACTGGCTATTAGCGTATTATTAAATTTCACGGTTAATCAGCAGGTGGCTGCAATAGCTTTGGAGCAATTTACCGACCGATACGCAGTCGCCCATTTACATATATCATTGACCTGCAAATTAAAATGATTCCAACCGGATTTAATTATATTATTCCAGATTATTTATTAATGCACTGATTACATCAGCTATAATATTTGCAGATGGTTGACTGTAGTTAGATAATACAACGAAAGTATAACCATTGTCCAGATACATCTTATACTGAGCATTTACTCCTCTGCCATCGCCTTTATGACTGGCTATTTTGCCTGCATTACTCTCTTCTATGAAAAAGCCATAACTGTGAAATGCAGCACTCAACTCTGGTCTCCCTTCAAACATAAGTTTTGTATTTACGGCAGAAAGCAGTTTATTCATTCTAATTGCTGTGTCAAATTTGAAAAAATCCTCAACTGTTGAATAGGCTCCACCCGAAGGACTTCCTCTCATTATTCTGGTATATTGATTATTGTCAAAAGTCACTTCCTCATTTTCATATATTTTGGTGTAGCCCGTTGCACGATTCTCAACCGGTCGATCTTTGTAAAATCCTCCTGTATTTGTCATTCCTGCCGGGATGAAGATATTTTTCTGAAGGAAGTCAAAATAGGACATCCCACTTATTTTTTCAATGATTACTCCCAAAATAAGCATGCCACTATTACTATACGAAAATTTTGTTCCCGGTTCAAATGAAAGCTCGTCGTCGGCAAGCAGTGTCTGGTAATCGCTCAGGCTTCTGAAGACAGGTATATCATTTTGCGAATAAGCATCCTGGAAATAATCACCAAGTCCTGAGGTATGAGTTAACAGATGCTTTATTTGAATTTTTGAAGCTACTTCAGGCTTCAACCATTCGTCTCCAACGTATTTATTTACTGTGTCGTCATACGAAAGATATCCCTGCTCTGCCAATTGTATTATGGCAAGTCCGGTAAAGATTTTCCCTAATGATGCTATGTTGAATTTCGTGGTTGTAGTATTTTTAATATGATATGATTTGGATGCCTCTCCAATAGATGTCTTTAAAATCGGACTTCCGTCTTTGGCAATTAAAATAGCTCCCGAAAACTCATCATCTTCCTTCATTCTGTCCAGGCAGAGATTTACCCTTTCCAGAATTTCTTTTTCACTTAATTTCTTAGGTAGTTTATATCCTTCAGTTGACTCAGTCGGGCTTATTTCTATAAACCAGTTAACTTTAAGTGATAAAGTATCCTTGACGGGTATTTTTATTCTCACATAAGTTTCGGTGAGTTTATTATATAAATCGGCTGATATGGATCTTGCGGTAGAGGGATTAACCTTTATCAGGTCGTATCCCAATCCTCCTGTCAGATAATAAAATTCCATATTCATGCTTATTACCATAGATAATGGAGCTCGTTTTAAAATATTCTGGTCGTAGTTTTCCGAGATGAATTTTCCCAAATTTTCCCTGTTGCCTGAATTAACAATTCTGACAAAGTCTGATAATAACTCACCTGGAGTCGATTCCCTGGATATAGAATACTTTTCTGGAGTGCTTCCCATACTTAAAGGAAGTATAAATGAAAGCATCAATAATACCAGGATTCCTTTATTTCTAATTTTCATGATTGAAGTTTTTGCGTATTAGCTGTTGTTTTTTATATATGTATCTCCTGTATTCAACTATTCCATATTTTTTACCCGATATACCTGCCTGTAATTTAATATGCAACTACTATCAGGCGCTTTGGAGGGATCATTTAGAAACTGTAAAACCATTGGTAAAGCACATTCAGTAGCATTGTCGAAAGCAGAATGTGGCACCCCATCAAATCGGTATATATAACAGTTTTTCAGATCCTTTTTCATTACCTCATCGTACTTAAGTGGTATCACTGGATCGTACTTCCCATTAATTACCAGAACCGGTACATCAGATGGTTCAGGGTATTTAATTTGTGCTGCATCTAATTTAGAGATATCCCACTCTTTGTCCACCTCTAACAGAAACCTTCCTCCCAGACCGGTCCTCATTACCCCTTCTGAAAACACCTGATATTTCGGATCTGACTTAATATCTGAAGAATCGTATACGCCTGTTTCGCTAATGAAAACTGTAAACCCCAGACCATCGGCAAAGTAACCAGGGATCAGGCTGTATGAAAGATGATCCACCACATCGCTATAATCTCCATCCAGAACATTGCCAATAAGGAGAGGGATCTGTGTTGAATAGAACATACTGAGAAACAGGTAGGATGATAACCTGTAGCCATTCAATGCATATTCAAGTTCCTCCCCTGAAACCGGATCATCGAGAACGAGCATTACTGGATTTGCATTCAGCTTGTTAATAAGTTGCAGGAATCGTTCTTCCAAATCAGGATAGGCAGAATTACACCCATGGTCATTTTTACATTCTTCAAAATAGTTCTTCAGGCAATCTACTATAGAGGGCACATAATTGATCATTATTTCTGAATTCAGAGGCAATCCGGCATCCAGGATTGCACATCTGACACGATCCGGGAAATCCCTTATTACATGATGAGCCACCATGGTGCCTGCTGATGATCCTACTATATTGAATTTATCATACCCAAGTTTACTCATAATTATTGCAATGTCGGATGCAGTTTCCACGTTATTGAATGCGGACAGATTTATACCTTCTCTTTCAAACCTCTCCTTCGAGGCTTTAAGTGCTTCTCTCAACACAGCCATGGTTTCTGGGGTGGAGAGATTCTGCCCCATTATTGATCGCTTCGCATCGCTTATCTCATGGCACATTAAAAAGGGTTTTGAGTACCGCAAACCTCTTAATTCAATTATAACAATATCTCTGTTAGGAAGAATGTAGTTTCCCAGTCCACCAGCTATTTGCGGAATGAAATTATCCATGTTGGATTTACCCGGTCCAGCAGTATTCATGATCAAGGGATCCGGTTCAGGGTTTTCACTACTACTTGGGAAAATCGCCACAGACAGTTCCAGGGTTTTACCATTTGGCTTGCTGTGAAATTCCGGAACAGTAACATATCCAAATTTAAAGTTCTCACCCTGCACAAGTCCTTCTGGCAAAGGGAAAGGACAATCTGCTTCCCTGAATTCTCCAACCTCATGATTAAGATCTTGTCCTGTCAGAGCCGGACTAAATAAAATAACCAGCAGTAAGCTGACGGAAACGGATATAAGTGAATTCTTCATTCTGGTATTATTTTGTATTTCATCAGTTTATATTAGCAGCCAGCAAACCTGGTGTATGCTTCCGTCTGGTGCCTCGTAGCTACCTGGTATCCTGGGGTGATAAAGTTATGTAAATAAAGCCAGCCACCAAACCCCTGCACGACCCCCAAATGCAACATATTATTGGTTATGTGTAGTACTTATTCTGTTATCTTAAAATTAATTTGCATAATTTCAATGTTTTCACAACTTAATCCTTGACCTCCACTACAGGTCTCAATCTCAACATAATCTGATCCTCCAAAACCTGTCTTTGGTTTATACCGATAGACTACGCTCCAATTATTGGTTGAATCTCTGTTCAGTTCACTTATCTGATAGTGTTTTGCTTGAGTTATGATTGTCGCTGCGGATAAAAATCTTTCCTTGTTCGTCGTAAAAGTAATTTGATGGACCGCCAATTTCATTATTGAAAGTATAATTCTCTTTGCTTATTCTCAAATTGCTTTTACATGACAAAAAAGGGCTTGAATAAAACCGGGCAGGCTGCTTTTTTTACTTGTATGTGTAAAAAATGGTTGGCTCCATCTTCAATAAAAATCCCAGAATTCTTTAATCAGATTACCAATACTATCATAATTGTAATATACTTCGCAAATAACATCACTGTCTTTTAATATAATTCCTTTTTCTTTTTTTCTTCCATAATAAACTCAAATTAGTGTTAAGATAAACATTAAAATGTCTCTCTTAACTTTTGTACAATAAGAGTCCGATTAGTTTGGAGACCTACAATATTACACAATGAAGTATGCGTCATATATATCCGTAAAGACCAATATGGTGAGAGGTAAGGTAAAGCAACCAGTGAGGTATTCAGCGTACATCCTTCGTCCATAGTTTTAAGGTTTTGGAAATAAAAAACCACCTGTAGGATTTCAGGTGGTCATTCTCTATCATCTGGAGTGTATCATACTCGATCTTACACAGTTACTACTACTTTCCCCC
>Ga0272442_10010794_pt1 | contig 11218 bp, 10 predicted proteins | sample SSMForm2O_FD_200262 | JGI IMG/M metagenome (GOLD analysis project Ga0272442, IMG submission 200262) | Marine sediment archaeal communities from Little Sippewissett salt marsh, Falmouth, MA, United States - SSM-Form-2O | ecosystem: Environmental > Aquatic > Marine > Wetlands > Sediment ...
CATACTGAATTCCAGTTAACTGAGGACTATTTGAGTTGGTGGATTCCGGGAGACTGGGATATTTATGAGCACCTGTACAATACCTCACGCGTATCTGAGATCGATGCCCTTTCCAAAAGGGGCCATCCGAACCTTGCTTCCACCTTTATCCCGGAAAATGCGGTCAACACCCCCGTGACCATGCGTTCCGCAGATGGGCTGCACCTTAGTTTTCACGAAGCTGACCTTACGGATTACGCGGGGATGACCCTCAGGGTGGATACCGAAACCCTCAAACTCACCAGCGCCCTGGTGGGCTCGGATCGTTTCAACCATAAGGTCAAACGCGCTTTGCCGTTCCATACGCCCTGGCGAACGATTCAGATCTCAGACCGGGCCGGGGGCCTGGTTGAATCCCGCTTGATCGAGAACCTGAATGAACCCAACAAATTGGGGGATGTTTCCTGGTTCAGCCCTATGAAATACGTCGGGATCTGGTGGGAAATGCACCTGGCGATCGCCACCTGGGATTATGGGATGACCCTTGACGAAGATGGCCGGTGGGTAGATACAGGGGAGGCCCATGGGAAGCATGGGGCTACTACCGAAAACACCAGGCGATATATCGATTTTGCCGCAGAGAACAACATCAGGGGGGTGCTTGTCGAAGGATGGAATACAGGCTGGGAGCGCTGGATCGGGTTTGAAGACCGGGAAGGGGTTTTTGATTTTGTGACCCCTTATCCGGATTACGATATTCAGGCACTTGCCGCCTACGGACGTGAAAAGGGGGTGGAGCTCATCATGCACCACGAGACCTCTGCAGCTCCCCGTACCTATGAGCAACAGCTGGACACCGCCTATTCCCTGATGCAGGATCTGGGCATTCACTCCGTCAAGACGGGCTATGTGGGCAAGATCATTCCCAAGGGAGAATACCACCACGGACAATGGATGGTGAACCATTACCGAAAAGTGCTTGAGACCGCTGCCCGCTATCAGGTAGCCATCAATGCCCACGAACCTATAAAAGCTACAGGGCTGAGAAGAACCTATCCGAATGCTATCTCACGGGAAGGGTTGCGGGGGCAGGAGTTCAATGCCTGGTCGGTTGAAGGAGGGAATCCTCCCGAACACCTGCCGATCGTGGCGTTTACCCGCATGCTTGCGGGGCCCATCGACTTCACGCCCGGCGTGTTCGATATCGGCCTTACCCAAAAACCCGAAAGCCAGGTTAATACCACCCTTGCCCAACAACTGGCGCTTTATGTGGTCATTTACAGCCCAATACAAATGGCCTGTGACCTTCCGGAAAACTACGCGGGGCAACCTGCATTTCAATTCATCCGGGATGTTGGGGTAGACTGGGAACAATCCAGGGTCCTTAGCGGGGAGGTTGGGGATTTCGTCACCATAGCCCGTGAGGAAAGGGAGACGGGCAACTGGTTCCTGGGTGCCATTACGGATGAAGACCCCAGGGATCTGGAAATTGATTTCAGCTTCCTGCCCGAGGGCGTTTCCTATAAGGCAACCATCTACAAAGACCATCCTGATGCCCACTACCGGGACAACCCCACGGCTATTGAGATCGAAGAATTGACCATAACCGGCAATACCCGCCGGGAATTTCGGCTGGCTGCTGGGGGCGGACTGGCCATAAGCCTTATGAAAGAATAAGGCTCACCAGGGATCCAGCCCCAGAAGCTTTTTGCCAAGATCCGTCAGTTCCGCGGTCTGCTGCCGGGTTTGCTCCCAGTTTCTTGGATCTCCGGGGAAGGCGTAACCCTCAGGGGCTACACGGTTTTTCCAGGAATGAATCCGCCACTTCCTCAGGGGTTCATTTTCAGGTTCGGCAGGCATCATTGAAATGTATTGCGCGATTCGCACCTTGTCCCTGGAGCGATTCGGACGAATTCCATGGGCGAGCAGGCTGTTGAAGATCAGCAAGTCCCCTGCCCGGAGTTTTACCTTGACCAGGTGTTCTTCCAGTCCTGAAATATCCGGCTGAAATGGATCCCGGTCCTCGGGCTGGCTTTTTTTCCATACATCGTAATTGCGGTACAGCCAGGGGATACACTGAAAACCTCCCATCTCCGGATCCGTCTGATCTGAAAGAGCAAGCACGCCCTGGACGTTTTGGGGCTTTGTTTCCGGATCGTAGTCCCAATGGATAAAACCGCTTTGCTGAAAACCCGGGCGGGAGGGAAGATTTAAATTAGCCCTGTCAACAGTCACCCAGAGCTTTTCCGTTCCCCAGATATCTACGAAGGCATCGTATATCCGTGGCTCAGAGCGGTTATCCCAAAGCAGCTGGTGGTTGTAGACTTCCACCATTCCGGTACCCGCCAGTTCCTTCATTTGCATTTCTGCCCGGGGAGGGGTGTGCCAGGTAGCCGGGTCATTCGGATCTTTTTCCTCAAATTCCCAAAGAAAGGCAGCGGTTTTTTCCGCCTGCTTTCTGGAAATCGCCTGTTTGACAATGACATAGCCTTCCCGTACCCAATGGTCCCAGTCCGATTCGCTGAGGACCCTAAGGTGTTTATGGACGGACCGGTCATTTAACTTCCTCGTGCTGGAGGTCGCAGTAGAGGGGTTTCCAGGAATCTCTCCGTGGGCCTTGTTGCCCATCTCTATTTTGTTTGAATACTTCATGCCTTCAAAAATTATCCTTTCATAAGGTAGTGAATTTCAGCCACTTTAAATGTGGTTTATATCGCGGACAGGATTGGGTTTGCCGGATAAAATCCATGAACCACCTCCCTTTTCACCAGCAGAGCAGGGCCCATTTTCAGCAATGAGGAATGGAAATTTGACTACTTTTGGGCAAAACCACCTGAGGATGAAGGAACGTCCGAAATATGCCGTCCTGGGAGGCGGAAGCTGGGGAACCGCCCTGGTGAAGATGCTTTGTGAAAACCTGGATGAGGTGCATTGGTATATGCGAAATACCGAATCGCTGGATTTTATCCGGGAGCATGCCCACAACCCCAATTACCTGAGCTCCGTTACCTTCAACCTGTCCCAGCTCAGGCTAACGGATCAGCTGGACCAGGCCGTCTCAGAGGCCGATATCCTGATCTTTGCCATCCCTTCTGCCTTTCTAGAAAAGGAGCTTGCCAAACTCACCGTTTCGCTGGAGGGAAAGATCGTTTTTTCAGCCATCAAGGGTATTGTCCCGGAAAGCGGCAAGATCGTCGGAGAGCATTTCCTGGAACATTACGGTATCCCGGTCAAGAACATTGGGGTGATTACCGGACCCTGCCACGCAGAGGAAGTTGCCCTGGAAAGACTGTCTTACCTCACCATTGCATGTGTCGATAAAGAGAAGGCGGAAATGGTGGCCACTGCCCTAAGCAGTTCTTATATCAAGACCAAAGTGAGCAATGATATTATCGGGACAGAATACGCCGCCATGCTCAAGAACATCTATGCCATTGCCGCTGGGATCGCACATGGTCTGGGATATGGGGACAATTTCCAATCCGTGCTGATGAGCAATGCCATACGTGAGATGAAGCGCTATACAAAGCGCCTCTACAACATCGACCGTAATATCAACCACTCTGCATATCTTGGGGACCTACTGGTTACGGGGTATTCGACCTTCAGCCGGAACCGAATGTTCGGCAATATGATCGGCAAGGGCTACACCGTAAAGAGCGCAATGATGGAGATGAACATGGTTGCAGAAGGATACTATGCCGTCGAAAGCGCATTCAGGATCAAGGAAGCCTTTGAAAAAAAGGTGAAAACACCCATCATTGATGCGGTCTATCAGGTCCTCTACAAGGACAGGAACCCCAAAAAAATCTTTGCGAGGCTCGCAGACCAGATCAATTGACCCGCTCCGGTTTCCAAAACATCAGGCCATCTCGAGGGTAAATGAACTGTGTTGTTCCAGCTGGGCAGTCAGTTCCTTTTTCCAGGAGGCGAGGGTTTGGTCATCAACTCCCAGTTGCTCTGCACATTCGGCAATAACATGATCCATGTAATTCCGGATGGACCCAATATCAAAATACAGGCGTCCTGTACGCCGGATCAGGAAATCCATGGGGTTCTGTATCATCTCAAAGTTCAGCCCGAACAGGAGTTCTGCCTTCATCAGCCTCCAATGTGCATCCGCATCCTTCAAGGCCCGGTAGGTATCGAGGATCTGATCGGTTTGTTTTCCGTAATTGGTGACCAAATACCAGGCGTCATAAGCTTCAAACCCATCGGCTTCCAGGATCTCCAATACCTGCCCTATATATTTTTTCACCTCTTTGAACTTCTTGAAATCAGTGCCACACAGGGGAATCCTGTCGGTTGAACACTCAGGGAGTTCCCTGTTTTCCTCTTCTTCCATTCGTTTGCCGATCCGGTTTACCACCCGTTCAGCCATTTTCCGATATCCGGTAAGCTTTCCGCCTGCGATGCTGATCAGGCCTGAATCCGAGGTGAAGATCTCGTCCTTGCGGGAGAGCTCCGAAGCAGACTTGCCCTCCTCGTGTATCAGGGGTCGGAGGCCTGCCCATGAAGATTCGATATCCGACATTTCCAGCTCTATGGACGGGAACATGTTGTTTACCGCAGAGATGAGGTAGATGGCATCGGCCAGGTCAGTCCGCACATCATCCTTGTCAGAATTATAGTTCGTATCGGTGGTCCCCACATAGGTGACCTTACCCCTCGGGATGGCGAAAATCATCCGGCCGTCCGGCACATCAAAATAAACCGATTGCTGTACCGGAAGTTTTTCCCGGGGGAAGACCAGGTGCACCCCCTTGGTCAGGTGCAGCCGCTTTCCCTTCTTGCTCCGATTGACGCTTCTCAACTCATCTACCCACGGTCCGGCAGCGCTTATCACATATTTTGATTTTACCTGGTGCGATCCGCCACCTATCAGGTCCGTGAATTGGACCCCGCAAACCCTGCCGTCCGAATCGTAGCGAAACTCCGTCACCTCGGCATAGTTCAGAGCCCGTGCGCCATACTGCAGGCTGGTCTTGAGATTTTCGATGGTCAGGCGTGCATCATCCGTGCGGTATTCCGCATAGTACCCGGCCCCTTTCAATATTTTCTTGGGCAGCAGGGGTTCCAGTTTGAGGGCTTCCTTCTTTTCCAGCATTCTTCGCTTATCATCCCCTCCCACCTGTGCCAGGATATCGTAGACCTTTAGGCCAATGGAAGTCAGCCATTTGCCGTAGGACCCCCCTTCAATGAGGGGTAGTAGCATTTTTTCCGGCAATACCAGGTGTGGGGCCAGTTTATGGACGATTGCACGCTCCGATCCCACTTCGGCCACCAGCCAGAAGTCAAATTGCTTAAGGTATCGAAGCCCACCGTGGATAAGCTTGGTAGATTTGCTGCTGGTACCGGAGGCGAAGTCCCCCTTCTCCAGCAAAGCAACCTTCAGCCCTCTGGAAGAGGCGTCCAGGGCAATCCCGGCACCGGTGATCCCGCCGCCAATGATTACCAGGTCAAAGGTTTCCCCTGTCAAAGCAAGGAGATCTTCCGACCGGTTCAGGGCCGAAAATCGGATGGGTTTCTTCATAGCAATCCAGTCTTTTTCAAAAATAAGCCTTATCACGACCACGGTCAAATCCAGGTCGTTACGAAAATGTGATCAATGCGCGCCGGACGCGTTTCGCCTAAAGGCGTATTCCCGTTCTACCCTGCAGATGCGTATTTGGTACCATTCGTACCAGGTTCTCCGCCCTTCCTCCTGAGCCAGCTGATGTTCAGCATGGGATTTCCAGGCTTCAATGCTCGCCAGGGAAACCCAGTAACTTATAGTGATCCCAAGGGTCTCACGGGCGTGTTCCATCCCGAGAAATCCGGGCTGTCGCCTGGCGAGCTCGTTCATTTTATCGGCCATGGCCGCATAAGCCTCCTCATCAGAAGAGGTTCTCAAAGAGGTAAATATGACGGCGTAGTAAGGTTTTTGAGCTTTCACAACAGGTACTCCTTTTGCGTAAAGTACATTACGATCGCTTCCTTCATCAGTACGGCCTGTTCTCCTGCTTTTAGAGGGGGAAGGGATTCAACCAACCGGTAGTGGGGCCATCCGTCAGGATCGAAATGATCAAATTCATAATACCCAAAAGGCTCCAGCAACCTGCAGATGGCAATATGCATCAGGTTGATCTTTTCATCTTTCTTAAACCTGCGGTGGAACCGTCCGAATTCCTGAACCCCTATCAAATAGATTATGGCGTCAAGGTCCATCGGAGCTCCCTCCGCAAACTGCCTGGAAAGCTTCTGTGTGAGTAGTTCCCACTGTTCTTTGAGCTGGGGATCACGCGCCATGGTTTCTCATCTTTTGTTCGCGTTGGGAAGAGTTCAAAGGTACAAATCAATGCGCTATATTTGTTGAAAATGGTCTATGGGTATTCTGGATATTGTCCTGGGCGTGCTTTTGGGGTACGGACTCTTCATGGGGCTTCGCAACGGTTTCCTGGTTGAAATTGCCTCTGTGATCGCCCTGATCGTCGGTATTTACGGAGCAATTCATTTTTCCTATCTGTTGGCGGATTACCTGAGTGCACGCCTGGATTGGGAGGCCTCATACATCAAGGTTATAGCCTTTGTGCTTACTTTCATTGCCCTGGTCTTCGCGGTAAACCTCCTGGGTAAATTTCTGACGCGCATAGCGGACTTTGCCATGCTGGGACTGCTGAACCGGCTCGCAGGGGGTATCTTTGGACTGGTAAAGGTTGCCGTGATCCTCGGTGCACTTCTCGTGTATCTGGAAAGGGCCAATATGCCGCTTCATCTGATCGATCCCGATAGCTTCGAAAATTCAATCCTGTACGGCCCCGTAAAAGAAACAGGGGCTTTTGTTTTCTCCAGGGTACTGGAGCCAGAATTTCTCGAGGACTACTTACCTTAAAGGTAGTCCTTTACTTACTTCAATTTCTTGATATTTAAAAGGTTAACAAAGCATGGGAGATGCGGATGATCCGATTTATTGACCGGTCTTCGAATAGATTGAACCATTGATCGAAAAATCAGGAATCTGATCGGAATCGTCTCATTGAAATCCTTAATATTAGAGTCCTGCTCGGAAGAGCTGGCAGAGAGAACACCCCCATTCTTACCTTCTTAGGCTGCTGCCAAAGAGAACACTATATGAAAACGAAATTGCAGCGCGCCTTTGTGGCATTGTCGCTTGTTATTGGCATGGCTTGCTCCAAAGATTCAGGCATCTCGGAGCCTATCCCGGAAGCCCGGAATGTAACGGCCGTGGAAATCCAACTCCTGGATCTTGTAAATGACCACCGCAAGTCCCTCGGGCAATCGCCCTTATCCTTTAGTCAGGTGGCCTACTCTTACGCCAGCGATCACACGGATTACATGATTGCCAAAGGTTCGATCAACCACGACAATTTCAACATCAGGGCATCTGGAATTGCCTCTGAAGTCAACGCCCGGGCGGTCTCAGAAAATGTGGCTAAAGATTATGAATCGGCCCAAAAGGCCTTACAGGGTTGGCTGGCCAGTGAGTCCCACCGGAATACTATGGAAGGGGAATTTTCACATACCGCGATCAGTGTCAAGGAAAACGCCGAAGGCACCCTATTTTACACCCAACTTTTTTACCTGGAATAAGGCCCAAAACCTTTTATGAAAGATCGGCCGCTGTCCCCTGGCGGGGCATTTTGTGTATCTTTATCGGGCGATAAAGAATGTTTGCATCATGGAAATACGCCCGCCCTTCAACCTTAAGAAATGGATCGAGGCCCACAGGGACGAATTAAAGCCCCCGGTAGGGAACCGCAACCTCTACAAAGAGGCCGGAGATTATATCGTAATGATTGTCGCCGGCCCGAACGCCCGGAAGGATTACCACTACAATGAAACCGAAGAACTATTCTATCAGCTCGAAGGGACCATTGAGGTCCACATACAGGAATCCGGCATAAAAAAAACATTCACCCTCGGGCCCGGGGATATGTATCTTCACCCGGCAAAAACCCCCCACTCCCCTGTTCGGCATCCAGGTTCCATAGGCCTTGTAGTAGAACGCCGAAGGGAGCATCTGAACCTCAAAGACGGGTTGTTATGGTACTGTGATCAATGCAACCACAAGCTGCACGAGGTCTACTTCACCCTGAACGATATCGAGAAGGACTTCCTTCCCCATTTTGAACACTTTTACAATTCTGAGGATTTACGGACCTGTGATAACTGTGGAACCATTATGGAAACAGACGAGCGATTCACTGTAAATTCGGATGCCTAGGAGAAAGCGTTTTCGCTATTCATAAAAGAAAGCTTTATCGGGATCTTCACACAGGAAGCAGTATAACAACTCCCCGCGGGCAGGGCTCATTCTCACTCCCAACCAGCTCCGGAAATGTCCCTTTAAAAGTTCCTTCCTGCCGGTGGCAGGCCCGATAGAATTCGTACTTTTACAGTTGTAAAATTTTGTAGATCTAAATTATCAGACAATGGCGGAAGTAGCACTTGATTTCGGAATTGAAGAGGCGTTAGAAGCCCTGGGCGTAAGGGAATTAAATCCCGGATCCTCTACCGGGAATTTTTGGTTCGGCGAAGGTGAAATCCTGGAATCGAAATCCCCTGTGGACGGGTCCCTCATTGGCAGGGTACGCTCAACTACCGGGGAGGATTACGAAAAGATCATTCAGACGGCTTCAGAGGCCTTTAAAATTTGGAGGTCTGTGCCTGCACCCAAGCGGGGCGAAGTGGTCCGGCAATTTGGAGACCGGTTAAGGGCGCTCAAAGAACCCCTGGGGAAACTGGTTTCCTACGAGATGGGGAAATCCTATCAGGAAGGTTTGGGAGAAGTACAGGAGATGATCGATATATGCGACTTTGCCGTGGGACTTTCCCGCCAACTGCACGGCCTGACCATGCATTCCGAGCGGCCCCTGCACAGAATGTACGAACAATATCATCCCCTTGGGATTGTTGGGATCATTTCAGCCTTTAACTTCCCGGTAGCCGTCTGGAGCTGGAATACAGCCCTTGCCTGGGTATGCGGGGATGTCTGCGTTTGGAAACCTTCTGAAAAAGCCCCGCTCTGCGGAATTGCCTGTCAGAACATCGCAGCCGAAGTCTTTCGTGCCAATGACATGCCTGAAGGGATTTCCTGCCTGGTCAATGGGGATTACCGGGTGGGAGAAATGATGACCCACGACCCCAGGGTGCCGCTGGTCTCTGCCACGGGTTCTATCCGCATGGGCAAGATCGTCGCTCAGGCCGTAGGAGCACGTCTGGGGAAATCCCTGCTCGAACTCGGAGGCAATAACGCCATCATCGTAACTCCGGATGCAGATATTAAAATGACGATTATCGGTGCGGTTTTCGGAGCCGTGGGTACCTGTGGTCAGCGCTGTACCTCCACCCGAAGACTGATCATTCACGAAACCATATACGACAAGGTCAAGGAAGCCCTTGTGCGTGCGTACGGTCAATTGCGTATCGGGAATCCCCTGGATGAGAACAACCATGTCGGGCCGCTGATCGATACGGATGCGGTTGCCCTGTACCAGAAGGCTCTTGACAAAGTAGTGAAAGAAGGAGGAAAGCTGCTCGTAGAAGGCGGGGTCCTGGAAGGGGCTGGATATGAAAGTGGCTGCTATGTGAAACCTGCCATTGCAGAGGCGGAGAATCACTTTGAAATCGTTCAACATGAAACCTTTGCACCCATCCTCTATCTCCTCAAGTACGAAGGTGGGGTCGAAAATGCCATTGCCCTTCAAAATGGAGTGCGCCAGGGACTTTCGTCTGCGATCATGACCAACAATCTGAGGGAAGCTGAGGCATTCCTGTCAGCTGCTGGCAGCGATTGCGGGATTGCCAACGTAAACATAGGTACTTCGGGAGCCGAGATTGGCGGAGCTTTTGGGGGCGAGAAGGAAACAGGTGGTGGACGTGAATCCGGATCCGACGCCTGGAAAATATACATGCGCCGTCAAACCAATACCATCAATTACAGTACAGAACTGCCGCTGGCTCAAGGCATCAAGTTCGATCTGTAGGTCATTCAATACAGATCGGAAGCACGCTAATGCATCGACAAACAAAAATCCGCCTTAGCAGCTTAGCAGACTCTAGGCGGATTTTTTAAACTAACCAAACTAATCCAAAATAAAACCCACTCAATATAAAGCCCGGGAATAGAGAAAATATTCCTTGGAAATGGGCCTTTTTGAGGTTTTAGCGAATATGCCTATTCAATCCTAATATTTCAGCTGTTTTTGTATAAGCGGTACGCATCTTTGTATGATTGGCTGATTTGCCTTTCATAGATCGTTAATTCCCGTATCCATATCGCTTATGCAGGAAGCATTTTAGGTCGGCTTCCCGCTTTGCTCCGTTAAGGTATTCTCCCACTAAAAGGGTCTTTCGAAATGAGGGGGCGTTTTTCAGTTACGGCCACGTTCTCCCGGATAATATTCAAATACAGGTTGACTCTGCCAGATCTTTTTTGTGGTGATCTCCATGGCTGAGAGAGCCCCCCGAAAGCCCGCCCCCGTATCCATATTCCAAATATTGGCCGCCCTGTGGGGCTCCGAGTATCCCAGTCTGGTGACCGGGGTATGCCCCAGGTATATTTCACGGTATTGCCGCAATCGGGAAGGATAACGGGAGTCATCCGTTTGCAATCCGGGATCCAGGGCAAGTGCGGTCTCCCAAAGCGTTCGGTCCCAGTAGAAGTTCTGTGAAAAATATTCGTGCGTCACCCCCTTCAAATTGGTGAACCCGGCATGCAGAAACAACCGATTGGCCTCATCCAAATAGTAATTTTCAAGGGATTCGAAAAAACGGATATGTTCATTTCTAATATGTGTTTCAACCCCTTCATAGGATTCACGCGTGGCCTGCCCTCCAGACTGCAGCCAAAGCGGGTGAGCGGTTCCCTCGGTAAGCCACTGCAAACACAGCGCATCGTGATTGCCCCTTAGCAGCCGGCAGGGGATCCTGTTTTTCAGGGCGATCAAATAGTCAACCGTTTCGGCGGCCTGACTCCAGCCGTCGACATAGTCTCCCAAAAAGATCAGCAGGTCCTCCTCTCCAGGCTTTATTGAAGCCAATAACGCTTCCAGAGCGCGCAGGCCCCCGTGAATGTCCCCTATCACAAATGTTCTCATATGCAAGCTTAATACCTTCCCCCGGGAGGAATCCAAAACCCAATCAACAGCCCCGGAGGCAATACCATTGCGAAATTACAATGACGTGCCGAGCATAGAAAAATGAAACGAGAATAATCCAGGAAATTTTGGGTATAAAG
>Ga0272442_10010795_pt1 | contig 11218 bp, 4 predicted proteins | sample SSMForm2O_FD_200262 | JGI IMG/M metagenome (GOLD analysis project Ga0272442, IMG submission 200262) | Marine sediment archaeal communities from Little Sippewissett salt marsh, Falmouth, MA, United States - SSM-Form-2O | ecosystem: Environmental > Aquatic > Marine > Wetlands > Sediment ...
ATATTGCCCAGCCACCTCCAGCCTCCTGTATGCCAGCGAGGTTGGCAATACCCACCGAAGCCGAAGACAGATGACCGCCAAGGCCATAGCCGGTGATGTTCTCACTTTGATCGTCAATACCTGTTATTGAATCACTACCAACATTTGCCACATACTTCGTATCAGCAGTTTCAGCACCATCTACAACAACATCTTTCATCGTTCCACTACTGTTTGCCTCAATGATAATAACACCAATCGTTTCATTGGAACGAGTTGTATAGATATCTCGCAAAACGGTTTTACCCACCTTAAGTGCCGTACTGTTTGGTATATCTGTTCGTGAGCTACCCTGACACCAGAAAGTTGAAAATTCCGAGCCTGCAAAGGTCATAACCTGACCAAGAACCACAGGACTTGTGTAGGAGTTAGCATAAACTAGGTCTTGCCCGGTCCATTTAGCTTCCGAATCAGTAACGGTTGATGTAATTTTTCTGGCTTCCATCTTTGTGCCATGGTCAACAATATTGTAGACGCCTTCTTCCATTACAATGTAATGTATATCAATGCCATTCATTGTTCCATTTTCTGCCGGATCTACACGTATCTTGAAACTATTTCCTGAAGCATTCCGGATTCTCACAATTGCTGGATCATTACCGCTATCATAATTAGCTGTTGTTACTACTACCATTGAATCATAGTTTTGACTGAGGGTTACCTCAGTCCACGAATCGTCTATATCGCTAACAATACCAATCTCAACTTTTGGATTGTTATCGTTGCCATTGGTGCCGGCAAGAGCTTTCTGCTCAACAATACCAGCCAAGCACAGTCCAAGTAAAAGAAAGCTGATTGCTGTCACCATTTTGCCGGTTTTTCTTGTCATTTCACAGTGAGATATTTGTTTGTTTTTGGCCTTAGTTAAATTTTTCAATAGACTACCTCGGGGTACCTTATCTACGTCATTTTGTTTTTCTGTTTCGGACATTTTTGTCTCCTTTCAAAACTGACAGCCTTCAATAAACTGTTCATCTATTTTTACAATACCAAGTACTGCCTTTACAATGTCATTCATGCAAAATGTAAATAGTATCAATTGGAACTTTGTTATCCCTACTTATTGACACTCGTATAAAATTCAGTGCTCGCAGGTAGGGTGGCGAATAATCATATTCGCCACCCTAAAAAAGCTCTTGCTTATTTTCGTCAAAGCAATTTTTTATCAACAGAAGGTTTATCATTTCCATATTTACTCAAAAACAATATGGCTAAGTTGCTCGGTTGTGTGATTCCGTTCATTATCAATGACATTATCTTCGTCGATTGCCAGTGCCAATGTATCCAGACTTACTGGATTATCACCATACAATATTGGCCATCCACCATCGGACTCATCAACGCCGGCAGTGCTAGCAATTCCAACTGAGGCTGAAGATAAATGTTCACCAAGATCGTAGGAAGATGGGTCGTTGTCGACACCTTGGATTGAATCACCACCAAGAGCCGCTAAATACTTTGTGTCAGCAGCTGCAGCGCCATTTACAATAACGTCTTTCATCGTTCCACTGCTGTTTTCCTCGATAATGATTATTCCAAGTGTTTCAGGAGAACGCTCTGTAGATATATCTTCTGATACGGTTTTACCTACCTTGAGGTTCGAACTGTCAGGCGGATTTGTTCTTGAACTACCGCGACACCAGAAGGTTGAGAAGTCGGACGATCCATAGCTCATAACCTGACCGAGAACTACGGGAGTTGTATATGAATTGGCATAACTTTGACCTTGTCCGACCCATTTAGCTTTGTAATCAGTAACCGTTGACGTAATTTTCCTGGCCTCCATCTTCGTGCCCTGGTCAATTACGGTATAGACACCTTCTTCCATGACCATATAGTGTACTTTAATACCATTCATTGTGCCGCTGCGTGCCGGATCCACGCGGATTTTGAACTTATTTGCATAGGGACTGCCTGCATCTTTGATTCGCACAACTGCTGGATCGTCACCGCTATCATAATTTGCTGTTGCTACCACAACTATTGAATCATAGTTTTGACTGAGGGTTACCTCAGTCCACGTATCATCCACATCGCTTACGACACCAATTTCCACCTTTGGTGAAGCAAGGCCGTTACCAGTAACGCATGTACCTTCGCAACTCTCACCACAAGAAGCAACACATACTGAAACACCGCAGGTACTGGTGCAACCGTTAGTACAGTCCTCACTGCAGTTGGTACCACAGTAATCACCGCAACCACCGGTACATGTTTCACGGCAGCCACCCGTACATTCGAAAAAGCAGCCACCTTCGCATGTACCCTTGCAAGTACCAAAGCAATTACCCCCGCAACCGGTAGAACAACTACCTCCGCAGCCACCACCGCATGAATCACCACAACCGCCTACACATGTCTGATAACAACCGCTAGTACATGTTGTATAGCAACTGCTACTGCAAGTGCCAGTGCAGTATGAAGAACAAGCAGTACTACACCCTGCATCACAACAAGTAACACATGTGCTTTCACAATTGTTACCACAATCACCGGTGCAATTATTTCCACAAAAACCGGTGCAGTCAGTGTTGCAAGTACCGTCGCAGCCGCCCCCACAATTTGCTCCACACGAAGATGTGCAATTTTCAGCACAATTTTCCGTACAAGTTCCCGCACAGGTTCCCGTACAGTTGGAACTGCAACCAGCTTCACAAGCGGTAGTACAACCCCCAGAACAGGTGTTGTAACATATACCACTACAAGTACCGCCACATGCTTCTGCATCAACGGCTGAGTGGCAATAGCCTGCACAAGTATCATCACAGTTCAGGGCACAAGTTGTCGCGCAACTCCCTGTGCATGATGTGCTACATGCGGTACCACAACTACCAGTACAAGTACCTTCACATGTTCCAGTACAAGTACCTTCACATGATTCACAAGCAGCAGATTTTTGTTGCGGAATGCCAGGGAGCCCCAAACCAAGGAAAACCAAGCCGGTTGCAGCAACTGTTTTGCCGGCTTTCTTTATTGCTTCACGACGCGATATAAGTTTGTTCTTAGCATTAGTCAAATCATCTAAAATACTATCTCTGGGCATCCTATCCGTATCATTTTGTTTTTTTATCTCAGACATTTTTATCTCCTTTGTAAGAAATTAATATTTTTTGTATAAAACACATACCTAACTCACCAAAAAATTATTCAATAAACCATTGAAGGCGGAGTAAATCTCTCAGGGGGGATATCTACATTGAGTTCAACGTCGGACAGTTCTATTGTGTACTCCCATCCCAACACCTCGTCACCACTTCCCTTTTTCCAGGTTAAAGTAAATCGTTGCGGAAATTTAGTATTATTGCCTTCCTTCTGAATATAATTTTCATAACGAAAACTTCTGACAACATTTTCCTTTGGTGAGAATATATCTATCTGTCTTAAATCACCGGTTTTTGCACTAAACCAATAATGAGCATCTACTATTGCAGGACTATCCAAAAATAGATATTGTGGTTCTCCGTCAAATATATTATCTGTTTCCTCTGGTGTGCTGCCACGTCGAATAATTCTCTGATTTTCAAAATAATCTTCTTTGGGTTTTGTATACTTATTATTCCATTTTCCTTCCGAATAGGTTTTTGCCATGAAATCCAGCGGCAAGAAAAGCAATTCATCAGTATTAAATAATGCATTTACATGTTTGGCCTTACGACTCTCGACAGAAGATGTTGAATCTTCTGCCCATTCCCATGAAGGTGATTCTGAATCAAAAACATTATTTTTCAGATAATTCTTTTTATTGTCATCATTAAATAATCGAAACTGTACCTTTGCCGGACTTTGACGCTTGATAGGACTACTTAAAGGTGTTACCGTAAATTCTAGTGTGCCGGTTTGGGGAACCATTGTCTCCCCTACAAATTTGCCTTCTTTTATACGTCGCAGCTTTGTTTTATATCTGGCCGTACCACTTTCAATTGCAAGCCATGTATCGTGTTGAGATTCGAAGGAAGCAATAGCTTTTTCGTCTTCTTGCATTGGCAATGATGAGAAAAAAGGCAAAGGAAGATCATCAAGCGAGAAGTCCATGGTATCATCCGAAAAGTTCTTTTCAGCAGCTTGAAGTGTTTGGGTGGTTGTAGAAAAAGAAGGAACTTGAGGAAATGTCTTGTCGGTAAGTGCCGTTGATGTAACCTTGGGGTCATGGTTGTGTGTCGAACTGGTATTATTTGTGGTTTTTCGATTGGATAACAATAATTTTGGGGCTGATTCTACTGAGTTAATCTGAGATTTTTGGAAGTCCATCAATCGCCCGTTATTTGTAGTGTCTTGGCCGGATAAGGAAAGTTTTTCATATTCCAATGGTTTTTCAGTGTCCAGCTTTTGAAGAAGAAATGCTCCACCTAATGCAAATATAGGAACAATTAGAAACAATATTTTGGCTTTACTTAGAACTTTCATTTGCTAATTTCCCATTCGTATTTACCAATCTTCTCTTACAGCACTTTCTTTTATATTTCCTATAATGCCACCAACCAACTCTTGGTGACGTTTATCGCTATCACAAGGATGACTCTGCTTGCTTTGTTGGTACAACACATTATTTTGATATTAATGTTCTGCTTTAATCTTTTCTGAGAATAAAGCTAAAATTTCACAAGCTCTTAATCTGTTTCTCTATTACTTAATGGCAGAAACAGCTAAAATCCGGCGCTCTTTTTTTGGTTTTTTGAAAATATTTATAACTCACTTGTTATCAAGGTCTTACAGGCTAAAAAATTTTCTAAGGACGTTTGATGACACATGTGCATTACGAAGCCGTTTAGCAGTAGGATAGGCTCGGATACCGCAACCAGGCATTAAATAGAGAGACCATCCTACATATTGAAGTGCGTTAAATCCGGATATTTTCTGAATACAAGTTCTATCGTGTAGGCAAGCGAACAAAACAGTTTTCGATGGTTATGGGTTTATGCTATCTACCGATTAGACGTGTGGTTTCTTCTTCTGATTATGTGGGGTTTGTGTCTGGTTTTTTGGCGTTTAATTTCCTGTTCGAGTTCAAGCCTGCCCTTAAAGGGGATTTCAAATATTCTTGAGCCCTCCAGATTTGTCAGGCTGCTCGCCAAAACGTGCATGTTTTCAGGAAAAGCCTTGATATCAAGGCGTATGCGGGAATAGACCTGGCCGTTTCTTGACCTAACGTAAAGAAATTTATCTTCTCTGTTCACGCCTCTTGAAATATCGATCTTCACCGTTGTCTGGTTCTCGTAGCCGGCTTCCGGGGCCTCTTTGAGCAATTCATCACTGACAATAATGCCGCCTTCTTTATCCAAGGCGGAAATCTGGAGGTTATAACTTGTTCCATCATCGCTTAAACCTGCTTTAAATGATAAATCGTTTTGTTTCTCAAGTTCGGCGTCGTTTTTTTCTTCGGTTCCGATGCTTACTTTCCAGGAGTTTAGTTCAGGCTTTGGGTTTTTCTTCTTTACCGGCAAAGAAGGAAACGAGGCATCGGTTAGATCGAGCTTATATTCAGAGACCTTTGACTTCCAGAAAACAAAAGTATTCAAGGATTGAACTATTGTCGGACCATCGCTTTTTTCCAGGTAGAAAATAGTCAACTCTTCGGGATTAATATCACCTGATTGAAATAGTCTTTTATTTTTGTCCTTCGAGAATTTATAGCCTAATTTTCTGATGGTTTTTATGTCGATGGTTTGGCCTGTGGCGCTCAGGTTAAATAAGCCGTTATGGTCGGTTTTAATTAAAAGTTTTTCAGTTTCTTTATTCTGTTCTGCAGGGATGATATGAGCATGAATAAAAGCTCCATCAACGGGATTGTTATTGTCATCAATTACCTTACCATGGAAACCGATCTTAATATCGCCTGTTGACGCCTTTTCTTCCCATATCTGGTCTTCCTGTACCACCTGGCCTTGCTCAACATTCTTCGCATAGGCATTTTGATCCTGAGTTTTCACCTTTTGGGCGGTCTTCTGCTCAGGCTGCTTGGATTGAGTTTTATTAGTGGCTAAGTATATAACACCTGCCAATAAAAGGCAGCATACCGCCAAAGCTGAAATTGTGATAACTTTATTTCTGTTCATAATTTTCCCTTTCCAAAATCAGTGGGTTTAATTTTGTAAAATACTCGGTTTGTACAGATGATACAGAATCTTATTCCCCCCGGTTTTGACTTGCAATCCTTGCAGCTAGTATCAGACTGCGATTTTTACTAGAGCATCTAATAAAATGCCGTTGCATCCAAGCGTCTCTTTTTTGTTATTCTTTCTTCAAAGTGTTTTGGTCAAGCCAAAGTTTGAGGCCGGGCAGACGGATTCCACCATAATCACCACATTCCGGAAACTTCAATATGACATCATCCTTATTATAAGCTTGGACAGATGCCGTATATGAAAAATTTTTGTTTTTTGTGTGTATTTGAATTTGCAAATGTTCTATATCTTTATCTTGGCCGGAAATCCGAGCATCCGCCAGGATTTTCTTTATAGTCTTGGTTACCTGAGGATTTTGCAATTTGACAGTTACACCTGTATCAAATGCAGCAATAAATAAAATAACGTTCATGCGAGCCAGAGAACGTATAATCTTAAGCTCTTTGATTAAAAGAAAGTGCGCAGGGTATGCTTCTTCTTGGTCATCAATCCCAGTAATGGCTTTAGTGCTTTTTTGTAGTAGCTTGGATTTATACCAAGGCTTATCAAAATAGGCAAGCACAAACACAGTTGTACAAATCACCGGTATCAGGAGCCACATTTTCTTAGGAAACAGATAAAATAGATAACCACAAATTACAGAAAGTAATATAACTGTGCAAAAAGTCTCAATACTTTTCTTTTTCATCTATATGTGGCTTCCAATATTTAATACTGTTATATTTAATGGCCACAATTATCCATAATACATCCTCCGACATCTACCGCAAGTTTGGTATAAGATGCAGCTTCAACAATACTAGTTGCAGACGCGTACTTATAAATATTGTAGCCCCCACACAAGCTACAGAATACTAACTCATCTATCAGTGGAATCGGATCTGGAAGAGAAATGTCTGTTACACATAGCCAACATGCTGCTTTACCTGCTGCATGAATCGCAGCTTTTTTTAATAATTCTGGAGCTGCTGTATCCCATAAGCAATCTTTCAAACCACTCCAATCACATTGTTTGTCTAAAATGTCTATGACTTTCGCGACGTCTTCCCACATCATGGCTTCAAATTCATCCATTTTTCCAGAGAAGTACTCCTTGGCCATATCGATGAGATAGGGATTTTCTGCCAGGTTTTTCGGTTCAAACCAAGCTTCACGCCATGCGTTAGTTGTTATAGCCACATCCATTATATCCCCTGGACTCTGAGCCTGACTTAGACCCGCATCAAGCATAGTATAATACATGCTTATTCCATAGACAGTATTCATAATAAAATTGTAAGCACTTCGGCCCGTTGGGTCTGTAAAGTTTATCGGATTATTCATGGAATACAGATACCTATGCAAAGTCATCGGTTCTTTGAACTTTCCACAGGCTGGGTCACGCGAGGTGAACCTTCCGAGATGCGGGTTATATTGTCTTGCGCGGAGGTAGTATTCATCAATCTCAGAATCGAAGTACTGGCCGGCAAACTGGAACGGATTATCTACGGTTTCATTAACTTCAGTTGCAAAACTCTCACCGAACGGCTGATAGGTATAGTAATTAACAACGTTGGCATCGGTATCTATTACCTGGCGAACAGAACCTAATCTATCGTGCAGATAGAAGTAGAGGTCATTGGGGTCGTCACCATCATGCTGAGCGATAATCTGGTTGTTGGCATAGATGTAAGTCTTGACTTTATCAAGTAAAACGCCATCGAGTTCCACGAGGATTACGGGGAGATTACCAACGGTATCTATGATGTACTTGCGAGGTTTCAAAGCCGGCGAGGACGGGCTCGTGTACTTCGTATAATATCGCTGAACGCGGTTACCATCTGGGTCGTACTTTATCTGGATTTTATCCTTATTCGAGCCACCCAGGCCGGACCATTCAGCTTTTCTGAGTTTGTTGTCCCAGTTGAAAACCATATTTACATCAATGCTGGTAAGCATGTTGCCATTTTCATCCCAGTCAAGATCGAAACTCTCTCCGCCGGAAGCAGTATCCATCAGATGGCCATCAAAAGTGAAGTTTGTTGTGCTTGACTGTATTGTCCTTGAATACATATCCCCGTTCTTTTTATAATTATACTGAGCAACCCAGTTAGCACTATTTATATCACTTATATTGGCATCAGTCAATTGTGACAGCATATCATACTGGTAATTGACCAGATGTGCAACAGTATTTCCGCCGATTTCGGTTACGGTTTCGTTGGCATCAGTGAGCCTGCCCAGACCGTCAACGTTGACATCTGTGAGTGTAAATGCTGGGCCGGTAACGCCGTTGGAAGAAGTGCTGTAGCTTTGAAGCAGGTTGTCACGGTTATACACATAGCTGATGGATGTGCTATTACCATCCGAAGTACCATCCAGGCTGTAGGTTATCTGCGTGCGGTTGCCTTTTTCGTCATACTGGAATTGTGCGATGTAGTCATTGGCTCCAAGTGTCGGCTCATGCACGGCCAAAAGGCGTAAGGCCGCATCGTAATCATATTCAACCGAATAGATATTTGCGTCAGCCGGATTCTTTACGAGGATAGACTTTTTCTGATTATCCGCGGTGTATGTATAAACTGTTTCGTAATCATTCTGGTTGGTAACAGAGGTGACCCTGCCAAGCACATCATAGCCATAAGTTATCTGGCCGTCACCGCCGATGTTGTCGTTTGGCTCCCGACTGTCTGTAACAAGAGTTTTTCTTCCGAAACCATCATAACTGTAACTTATATTTCCGCCATCAGGATAGTTGACATCCGTTAGTTTGCCATAATTGTCATAGTAGTACTCAATCCAGCGCTTTGTGCCATTTGGTTCAAAGACTGCCCGTCTCTTTAATGTACTGCAACAACCATTGTACTCACGTTCATCGAAATCACCGGACGGGTAAAGCATCTTCACTTTCCTCTTGAACCCATCCATCGCTATACAGGTAATTTTGTTATTGGGGTCTGTGATTTTAATCTGGTAATCATTGCCATCGTAGACAAAGCCTGCATCATTGTAGTCATAAACAGTTACAGCGTCATTGCTGCCGTCAATTTTCTGGTTAACTTCTATAACTCTCTGTCTTGCATCGTATTCAAATTCACTGCGGGCAAGGAGCGTGCTGTCATAGTCATAGGAATTTACATTCCTGACCTGTCCGTTATCATAGTAGGAAATTTGCTTTTTGATTGCGGCATTAGCCTTTGCCGTGCCGGGGGCAGCGGCAAAGTATTCTGCAATCTTTCGGTTTGCATTATCGTAATCGGTATAGATAATGCTGCCGTTAGGGTCTACTGTGCTTATATAATTGCCGACAGTGTCATAGTTGTAGGATGTTGTCAAAGCCAGTGTATTAGGATCGACCACGGAACTGCTCATCCTGTCTAAAATATCATAGTTATAATCAGTTTGTTTTTCAAGCACAACGCCGGGTCCATAAACATCGTCATATTTTTTCTTGTCGGAACCGTAGTACTCACTGGACTGGCGTTTGATAATTGAAGTGTCGTCATAGTCATACCAAACTGTCTCGATGTGTCTACCCATCAAGTCATATTCGAAGTTTACGTACCAATCTAGGCCGGTGTTTGCATCGTATTTGTAATCTTCTGTTTTCAGCCCACGGTTGTTATACGTGTACTCAACATAACTGCCATTATCGTAAGTTTTCTTCTTTTCAAGGCCGCTAAGCGTATACTCTGTGTTTATTTCACCACCGGCGGGTTTCTGTTCATATGTGCGTCTTCCACGAGCATCGTAGCCATATATGACTGTTGAGTCAGGTGACATATCGTTGTAGTCATCATAGACAAAGTTAGCATCAGGTTTTGTCATTGCGTTCGGATCATCATACTTTCTTACCTTCCACAATCTGCCGAAGTCATCGTAATCATTGAGGGTTACACCGCCGAAGTTGGTGGCTTTCAGCCATAGCTGGCCTATTTCGTCATAGAAGTATCTTTCAACAGGCTCATTGAAATCAGATGTCCCCTTGCGAATGAACTTTAAATAGCCGTTGTCATCATATTCGAACCAGGTAATGAATCCTTCCGGATCTGTCTGTTTTCTTGTCAGGCCGTTATCGCAGTATTCAGAGTAAATCGTCGGCCACAGACTTGGTTCACCAATATCATCCTGGGATGTAAGTATTCGTTTTTGCACGATATACTTGCCGGTATTGGGATCTGCTGTACCATCGGCGTTACCATAGATTGTTAGACTGTGAGTTTTATTGCCTGTTTCGTTAAAGCCCTGATAGCCGACTTTACTAGTTTCGAAGCCATACAATGGATGATAACCGATTTCTGTCAGGACATAGTTGGTATCATCAACATATACTTTTTGCTCGGTCAAATCACCATAGATGTTATATATGCCGTATGTTTCCCGCTCGTAGCCGTCGAAGTATTCAACGGTCTTGGTTAATTTCAACGGATTGTTGGGATCTTCATAATACAGGTTCACATCCTTAACCTCAGCATCATCAGGTTCACCATATTGATCGTACAGCAGCGTAAACCGTTCTATTAAATTGCCAAACTTGTTCTGGACGGCTACAGATTCTTTCCTGCTGCCATCCTCAAAGTTTGCTGTGGTAACCGTTTCAAGATATGACACCGCTGAGTTGGTATCATCGGGCTGATAGAACGTATAATTATAATCTGTTACAAGATAATTATCGGAGTCGATATAATCGTATCTGGATTGAACCCTGCCATAGTCATCGTATATGACCTGTGTTGTCTTTTGATTAAGTATATCCGTGCTGTTTCCGTCATTGTCATAGAACAGCACGACAAGGTTATTATTAACGTCATATTGATACTGGGTAACAAATTCCTTCTCGTTAGCCTCAGTGTAAATACCATTGGCATCAACTCCATATCCTATCTTAGTAACCGTATAAGCACTGCCGCCTGGATAATTATCCGGCATAGGATTCGTAGCAACGTCATTGAATTCTACGGTCCTGTAAACTGTATAGTTAACATCCTCTGTACCCTCAAGATCATCGCCGACTCTTAATTCAACATCAGTATAATACTCATCGCTATCATCTCTTGTAAACACAAGTCCGGTATATA
>Ga0272442_10010796_pt1 | contig 11217 bp, 6 predicted proteins | sample SSMForm2O_FD_200262 | JGI IMG/M metagenome (GOLD analysis project Ga0272442, IMG submission 200262) | Marine sediment archaeal communities from Little Sippewissett salt marsh, Falmouth, MA, United States - SSM-Form-2O | ecosystem: Environmental > Aquatic > Marine > Wetlands > Sediment ...
TCTGCTTGTTTCCCAGCACCCCCGCCTGGTGCCACTCCTCGCCGTACTCGCCGCCGCCGCGGATGTTGGCCATGGCGAAGACCCCTCCGTTCTCCAGCCAGACGACGCGGGAAATCGAAAAGTACGGTGTCCGGCTGACCTTGAAGCCGCCGTAGCCGTACAGCAGCGTCGGGTTGTTGCCGTCAAGGGCCAGTCCCTGCTTGTGCACGATGAACATGGGTATCTTGGTGCCGTCCTTGGATTTATAGAAGACCTGCTTGGTCTCGTACCCGCTCAGGTCGATCTTGATCTCCGGCCCCCGGAAAAGCTCCACCCGGTCGGCGGTGAAGTCGTAGCGGAAGGCGCTCTCGGGCTTGGTGAAGGACATGAAGCTGAAGAACATCTCGGTGTCGTCCTGCCGGCCGGACAACCCGTACACCGAACCGATCCCCGGCAACCCGATCTGGCGCACGTGCTTTCCCTCCGGGCTGTAGATGTTCAGCACGTGGCGGGCGTCCTTCATGGTGGCGACCACCAGGTGGTTGTTAACCATGGCCACGTAGGCGATGGTGTCCTCCTGCTCGGCGACGATCTCCTTCCAGTTCTTCCGGTCGGGGTTCTGGACGTCGATGGCGACGATCCGGCCTTTGGGTGCATCGAGATCGGTGTGGAAGTAGAAGGTGGTCCCCAGGTTCCCGATCGGCTCGTACATGGCGTCGGCCTTGTCCAGCAGTCGCACGAATTCGCCGTCGCTTTCCACCTCCCGGTAATAGACGCGGTTCTTCGGATCGGTCCCGCGGTGGACGTGGAGCACCAGATACTTCCCGTCCTCGGTGACGAACGGGTAGAATCCCAGTTCCTTGTCGTCCTTGCGCTCGTAGACCAGCTTGTCTTCGCCCTGGGGCGTGCCCAGCCGGTGCCAGTATACCCGGCTGCAGGCGTTGCGGTCCTCCGGGGGAACCGTTTCGGGATCGGGGAAGCGGTTGTAGAAGAAGCCGCTGTTATCGTGCTTCCAGGCCATCGATGTGAACTTGCAGTGTTTGATGACTTCCGGGTAATGCTCGCCGGTGTCGACCTTGAGGATCTTCAGCTCCTGCCAGTCACTGCCCTTGTACGAGAGCGGATAGACTATCAGTTTGCCGTCATTACTCACGCTTCCCCCGGTTACCGCCGTGGTTCCGTCTGCTGAGAGCTTGTTGGGATCCAGGAGGATGCGGGGCTTGCCGTCCAGGCCGTCCTGGACGTAGAAGACGTCCTGGTTCTGAAGGCCGTCGTTCTTGGTGAAGAAGTAGCGACCGCCCTTCTTATAAGGAATGGAATACTTTGGATAGTTCCACAACTCGGTGATCCGGGCCTTGAGCTTCTCTCGCTGAGGAGTGTGGATGTAGGCGCGGGTCAACGCATTCTGCGCCTGCACCCAGGCGACGGTTTCCTCCGACTTGGAGTCTTCGAGCCAGCGGTAGGGATCGGGCACTTGGGTGCCGTGGTAATCGTCGACGACGTCGGCCTTGCGGGCTTTTGGGTATTCGAAACCGCGGGTGGTCGCACAGCCTGCCAGGAAACCGACCAGCACAATCGTCCACAGCTGAATTCTTCCGATCACGACAACACCTCCTTGGATGGGCAGGACTATACCGAATTTGATGGACCGGCGCGACCGCGTTGTTATGATGCTGGTTCCATGAAGCCCCCTGTCGATACCCACGCCGACCGCGAATGCATCCAGACCGGGGTTCCTCCGGTGTGCGGGCCGGTCAAGGGGGGATTCAAAGAGGTCTGGCAGCTGGCCTATCCGGTGGTGATCACCATGGCCTCCATGTCGCTGATGGGGGTGGTGGACACCCTCTTCATGGGCTTCGTGGGGACGCCCCAGCAGGGGGCGGTGGGCCTGGGGGCGGTGCTTTCCTGGACGCTGATGTCCTTCTTCAACGGAACCATCACCGCCACCAACACCTTCGTGGCTCAGCTCTACGGCGCCAAGAAACACCGGGAGTGCGGCCCGGTCGTCTGGCAGGCCTTCTACTTCGCCCTGCTTTCCCTGGTGGTGGTGTTTTCGGTGATCATCCCCAACATCCGCCCCCTGGTTCATGCCATCGGCTCAACCGACGAGGTCACCTGGCACGCCTGCGGGTACATGAACGTGCGCCTGGCCGGCTCGGTGTTCGTCTTCTGCAACTTCTGCGTGGTGGGATTCCTGCGCGGGATCGGGGACACCAAGACGCCCATGAAGGTCACCCTGTTCGTCAACGTGCTGAACGTCGGTTTCACCTACCTGCTGGTCTTCGGCAAGCTGGGCCTTCCGGCCCTGGGCGTGCCGGGCGCGGCCCTGGGTACGGTGCTCAGCCAGGGAATCGCCTCGGGTATCTATCTTCATCTGCTCTTCAGGAAAAGAACCGGCGATCGGTTCGCCACCCGCAGGTTCTACCCGCCCATGCGGGACTTGTTTCTGCGCTGGCTGAAGGTGGGCGTGCCCATCGGCCTGTGGTGGATCCTGGAAATGGGCGGGTTCACCGTTTTCACCATGTTCATCGCAACCCTCGGGGAGACCCAGCTGGCCGGCCACCAGATCGTCCGGCAACTCATGCACCTGTCCTTCCTGCCGGGGGTGGCCCTGTCGGTGGCGGCCCTGACCCTGGTGGGCCAGTACCTGGGCGCCGGGGATCCGGTCTCGGCCGAGCGCAGCGCCAGGACATCGATCAAGATCGCCGTGCTGATCATGGGATCCCTGAGCCTGCTCTTCGTGCTGCTGCGCTACCCGATTGCCTACCTGTTCAACCGCGACCCGGCGGTGCAGGATGTGGCCGCCAACCTGTTCTTCTTCGTGGTGGTTTTCCAGATCCTGGACGCACTGGGGACGGTGGCCAGCGGAGCCATCCGCGGAGCCGGGGACACCCGCTGGCCAATGGTGGTCTCCCTGCTGCTTTCCTGGTTCTTCTTCGTGCCTTCAATCTTCATCCTGGGCAAGGTCGCCGGCTGGGGGATCTACGGCGCCTGGTCCGGGGCCACCGTCTACATCTGCATCCTGGGCCTTACCATGTACGGCCGTTTCCGGGGCGGAAAGTGGAAGAAAATGAAGATCTGAGGTAGGGAAGATCCGATGTCCCCGTCAAAGCCGTTCTTGACGCTTCTGCTCGCCCTCGCCTGCCTGGCCTGCGAGAAGCAGGAAGAACCCCAAATCGCCGACAAGCACAATTCGGCCGAGACCCGGCAGAAGCTGGGCGAGCTGCTGATCGACGCCGTCCGCCACGGGGAGGCCGAAAGGGTCGAGAAGCTGCTGGAGCAGGGTGCGGACATCCTCGCGCACGACCAGAAGGGAGAAACCGTCCTGCACGCGGTGTTCTCCCGGAGGAACTGGCGACTGGATCTCGGGCTGGTGATGCTGCTGCTCCAGCAGGGCGCCGAGCTCGAGGCGCGGGACCAGCGCGGCTGGACCCCGCTGCACGCGGCGGCGGAGCGCGGCCGCCGCGAGGCGGTCGAGTTCCTGCTGGACAAGGGCGCCGATCTCCAGGCGACCGACGACGACGGCCAGACCCCCCTGCATCTGGCGGCCTGGCGGGCCAACGACAAGGTGGTCAAGCTGCTGGCGGCCCGCGGCGCAGAGATCCTGGCCCGGGACGAATCCCAAAGAACCCCCCTGCACCGGGCCGAAGAAGAAAACCAGAGGCAAACTGCCAAGCTCCTGGTTTCGCTCGGGGCGGACATACTCGCCGAGGATTCCTTCGGCCACTCCCCGGCCGGGTGGCTGGTCAAAAGCTGCTTCGAGGAGCTCGAAGCCGGCCAACGATCCGGCAACCTCTGCTCCACCCACCCGGACCTGCGCTCATACACTTTGCTGTATGCCTCGGTCGAAGGCCACCTGGAGGTAGTCCGCCATCTGATTGACCGGGGCGCCGACGTCAACGTAAACAAAAGCTTCCACGAGGATCTGGCGGTCCCCGGGGTCACGCCGCTGCACGGCGCCGCGTCCGGCGGCCACCTGGAGGTGGCTCGCCTGTTGATAGCCTCCGGGGCCCGGATCGATGCAAAAGACAAGTACGGGCGCTCGGCCCTCGAGTGGGCCGTCTGGAAAAAGCACCGCAATATCGCCGATTTCCTGCGCAGCAGCGGATCGAAGCCACAAAAGGACCGAGATTGACTTTTTTTGCTACATCAGAGTAGTTTGACATACCGGAATACCAGGAAGGATGAGAAAGATGAAAATTTTCAGTGCCCTGATTGCAGCGGTTTGCCTGGTCTTGGCCCCGCTGTCCGCCAACGCGCAGACCTGTCCCAACCCGACGCCGATTTCATGCGGCGACACCGTGTCCGACAACACCAGCTCCGGCTCAAACAACATCGAGGATTACCCCTGCCTGAGCTACAACTACGAGGGCCCCGAGTTGTACTACCTGCTCACCCTGGAGTACGGCGCCGAGCTGGAAGTCACCGTCACCCCGACCAGCTTTTGGGGCTGGGACGTCGCCCTGATCATGATGCCCGCAATCGGCGGGGACTGCTACCCGTCGGTCTACAACGGCTGCTCCGACACCGGCGACGTCGGATATGACGAGGGTCTCACCGGCATACTCGACGCGGGTGAATACATCATAGTTGTCGACGGCTACTGGGGCGACTACGGGCCCTTCGATCTCGAGATCACCTGCACCGAGTGCACCAACTGCGTGGACGGCGACGGAGACGGCTTCGACGCCAAGGATCCGGCCGGATGCCCCTGCGGCACCGACTGCAACGACAGCGACCCGGCCCGCAACCCGGCCGCCCTGGAGATCTGCGGCGACGGTATCGACCAGGACTGCGACGGCCAGGACAACCCCTGCCCGAGTTGCAACTCCCAACTCTCCGTACTGTGCGGCGACTCTAACAGCGCGGATACCCGCAACGGCAGCGCCATACTGAACAACTACTGCGCCTCGGACTACGACCTGTGGAACGCCCAGGAGTATGTCTTCTCAATCACTCCGCAGACCGACGGGGTGATCGACTTCAGCGCCACCAACATGGGAGGCGAGCAACTGGACGCCTTCGCCTTCAGGAGCTTTGGAGTGCCGGGGGTGTGCAACAAGGACGCCTGCTTGGACGTCTCCTCCTTGACCACCGGCACCCAGCGCCTGGCGTTCTATGCCGAGGCGGGGGAGACCTATTACATCTCGGTGGACGGCCGCAACGGTGACCAGGGAACCTTCGACTACACCGTGGCCTGCCGCGAGGAGGCCTGCACCGCCGGCTCAGCGATTCAGTGCGGCGACAGCGTCGCCGGCGACACGACCGGCGGAACCAACACCGTCAGCGCCTACCAGGGTCTGGGCTGGCATTTATTGGGCCCCGAGGACGTGTACTCTTTCACCGTAGCCAACAACGACGCCGAGGTCGCCGTCCTTCTGGAGATCGACTCCGCCGGAACGCCGCCCGACCTGGCCCTGCTCATCATCGAGGACGACGGCAACGGCGCCTGTCTTCCCACCCAAGCCATCTACGTCTCCGATCTCATACAGGAGCAGGGTTCGGTGCCTCCCGAGTCCGCCTCTTTCTCGGCCGCCGCCGGCTCCACCTATTACATCGTGGTGGATGGAGCCCAGGCGAGCGACGCCGGTTCCTATACCTTGAGCGTGGATTGCGCGGTCCAATGCGCCCCCGGGGAGACCGACTGCTCCGGTGTCTGCGTCGACACCGACACCGACGTCAGCAATTGCGGCACCTGCGGCAACGTCTGCCAGTTCGACCATGCCGCCGCCTCCTGCAACGCGGGCAGCTGCGTGATGGGCGCTTGCGACGCCGGCTGGGAAAACTGCGACGGCGACCCGGCAAACGGCTGCGAGGCCGACCTGACCTCCGCCGCCACCTGCGGAAGCTGCGACAACGCCTGCCTGTTCGACCATGCCGCCGCCACCTGCGACGCCGGCAACTGCGTGATGGGCGCCTGCGACGCCGACTGGGGCGACTGCGACAGCGATCCGGCAAACGGCTGCGAGGTCGATCTGCAAAACGACGACGCGAACTGCGGCGCCTGCGACAACGCCTGCACCGCCCCGGACTTCTGCACTGCGGGCGTCTGCGGGCAGACCTGCCCCGGCGGGCTGGAACGCTGCGGCACCGAGTGCGTGGACACCGACTCCGATGTGAACCACTGCGGTCAGTGCGACAACGCCTGCACGGTGACCAACGGCACCCCCGCCTGCCAGGGAGGCAGCTGCGTGGTCCAGTCCTGCGACGCCGGATTCGGCGACTGCGACTCGGCTTACGCCACCGGCTGCGAGACTACCCTGGGCACCGACGAAAACTGCTCGGCCTGCGGGGACGCCTGCACGTACAACCACGCCTCGGGGTCCTGCGTGTTCGGGTCCTGCGTCATGGGCAGCTGCGACACCGGCTGGGGCGACTGCGATTCCAACTCGGCCAACGGCTGCGAGGCCGACTTGACCAGCACCCAGAACTGCGGCACTTGCGGTAACGCCTGCGGCGCCAACGAGAGCTGCCAGAACGGCCAGTGCGTATTCTACTGCGCCGACGCCGACGGCGACGGCTTCCAGGACGTCAACTGCGGGGGCACCGACTGCAACGACAACAACGACACCATCTATCCCGGGGCCCCGGACCAATGCGGGGACGGGGTCGACCAGAACTGCGACGGCACCGACGAATGCGTCTGCGCCGACGCCGATTCGGACGGCCACCAGGATCAGGCCTGCGGCGGCGACGACTGCAACGACAACAACAGCCTAATCCACCCCCAGGCGCAGGAGATATGCAACGACAACCAGGACAACGACTGCGACGGTCTCACCGACTGCCAGGACACCAGTTGCGCCACCGATCCCGCCTGCACCTGCCCGGACGCCGACGGCGACGGCCACCACGCCTTCAACTGCGGCGGCAACGACTGCGATGACAGCCGGTACGACGTCCACCCGGGAGCCATCGACGTCTGCGGCGACGGAATCGACCAGGACTGCGACGGCGAGGACCGCAGCTGCGGGGAAGACACCGGCTGCGGCTGCGGCGCCGGTGGAACCGCCGGATCCAGCGCGCCGGCCTTCCTCTTCGGCCTGATGATGTTTTTGGGCATGCTGCGCCGGAGATTCTAGTCCACATTCTTGACACTTCTCCACCGGGGTTGCTAGGTTGGGGCCGATGAAAAGACTCCTGCCAGTATTGTTGCTCCTCTCGGTCTGCCTGCCGGCAAACGCCGACGACTTTCTGGGTACCCGTCCCCTGGGAATGGGCGGGGCCCACCGCGCAATCGTGACCGGCAATGACGCCATAATGCTCAACCCGGCGGGCATGAGCCTGTTCCGCCGGTACTCGTTCGAGGCGCAGTATCTGCTCAAGCCGGACACCGACGGAAACGGCCTGGAGGAGCACGTCTTCCACACCTCGGTGATCGACAACCAGTTGGCGGCCTTCGCCACCGGCCTGGCCTATACCCGGGTGCAACGGGGCGACAACAAAAAGGGCAACCGCTACGACATGGCCTTCTCCCTGCCGCTGTCGCAGAACCTGCTGATCGGCACCGACATCAAGTACATAAACTTCGACTGCAACCACAAGGAGGACGCCATCGACGCGGTGACCGTCGATCTGGGCCTCCTGTTGCGGACCGACTTCGGGCTGAACATCGGCGTTGTGGGCTACAACCTGACCAACACCGCCGATTACCTGGAGCATCCAATCTCAATGGCCGCTGCGGTGATGTATTCGCCCTTCCGCACCCTGGAGATCGCCTTCGACTGGTTCATAAACTTCCAGCGGCCGAAAGATCTCCTCGATCCGGTCAACTGCGACAAGGAAACCGGCTATTCTTATCACTTCGGAATCGAATACTTGCTAATGAGTCAAATCACCATGCGGGCCGGCTACGTTTACGATCAGGCCCAAACCGACGACGGCGAGCACTTCTGGGCCGCCGGCGTCGGCTACGTCACCCAGCGGTTTGCCTTCGACTTCGGCTACCGCGGATCGTTCGAGGATTCCTGGAAGAACACCTTCGGTTTCTGCGTCCGGCTGTTCATGTAGCCGCAAGGACCGACCGGATCAATACTGCCCGTCGATATCACCAACTCCCAGAATTGTGCAGCACCCAAACGTCCCCCCGGCGTTTTTCGACCAGGGAAAAGTATATCAGCAGTCCGGGCTTTTCGCCCGGACGGATGCGCCAGGGAAATACGAAGCGGGTGCCGGGCAGGTCCAGTTGCCACCGGGGATCGTCGCCGTACTTCCCCTTGCCGGTTCCCGGATAGATCTCCAGTTGATCGGGATTCTCATCTGAGCCGCCGCCGGCGCTGCCCAGCACCAGGTCCCCTTTTCCGTCCCCGTTGAAATCCTCGCCGAACAACGGGTAGGGTCCGGAGAGTTCCTGGGCGGAGCGGAAGTTGATGCCCAGCGACGCGGGGATTCTGAGGCCGGGCGCCTCGCAGAAAGCGCCTTTCTTGGAAAAATACACCTCGAAGGTTACGCTGAGCTTCCCCGCCAGCATCATGCGGATCAAGTTGGCCAACCCCATCTCCACGTGCGGCCAGACCAGATCGGAGCGCCCGTCACCATCCACGTCCTGAAGCCGCGCCGAGGCGCCGTGGCCCTCGCGCTCGACCGAGTAACTGGGCTTCTGGGGATAGTCCCCGTCGGCCAGCGCCAGGTACAGGCGCGCCTGGGTCTTCATGTTGGAAATTCCCCCGACGGTCTTCTTGAAAAACAGATCGGCCCGGCCGTCGCCGTTAACGTCCCCGGCCTCGCCGCGCACCATCAACCCGCGCTTGACCCGCTCGTCCGGCTCGAGCAGCCCGAACCCCCGGTAGAGATCCGGCTCGGAGGGGAAGGACCCGTCTTTGCGGGCCCAAAACACCGCCACCGAATCCTGGGAGAAGAACAGCAGGTCCATCCGGCCGTCGCCGTTCTGGTCGGCGACCGTCCAGCGCGGATAGGTTATCTGGAAGATCACGCCGAAATCCCGCGCCGAGCGGAAGTCCTCGGCGGAGGAATGTATGCTCATCCGGGCGGGGACCCGCAGCACCTTGCGGAGAAACCAGCCCTTGTGCCGGTCGAACTCGTACAGCGCCAGCGGACCGATCGGAACCGTAGGAATCAAGAGCCCCTTGCGGCCGGCCCGATCCAGATCCAGCAGCAGCGCGACCCGCGGAATGCGGTCTTCATGGGGAAACGCCGCCACCGTCATGATCTCGACCACTTTGCGTCGCTGTTTGGACAGGGTTTTGTCCTTCTGTCCCCCCAGCGCCCACACGCCGTCGGCGCACAGCAGCAGCAGGTCGGCCCGCCGGTCGGCGTCGATGTCCCCCACATCGAAGGCCACCGTCCCCTTGGGCAAAGTGCGCACCTGCACCGGCCGGGAGGATATCTTTCCACCGACGGCGCCGAACACCGACACCCGGCTGACGCTTTCCGGCGGAAATCCCTGGCTCCAGAACACCAGCAGGTCCTGCTGGCCGTCGCCGTCCACGTCGGCGGGCACCACCGCGCTGACCCGGCCGGGAAGCTTCAACTCCACCAGCTCCAGGGGGCCCTGCGAGGCCAGGAGCAGGATCAGCAGGCCGGAGAAGCTCATGCCTCCGCCTCCGGCTTCTTGGCCATGGGCGTGAACAGGCGGTGGCCGGTCAGTTCGTTCACCCCCACGTAGATCTCGGTCCCGAAGACGTCCCGCAGATTGCGGTAGGTCATGACTTCTTCCACGCTTCCCGCCCGGGCGATCCGTTTTTGCGAAAGCAAAGCTACGCGATCGCAGTAGGCCGCCGCCAGGTTCAGATCGTGCATGGCCGACACAACCGTGAAACCGGTGCGGCGCCGGATGTCCTCGATAAGCTCGTATAGGGATACCTGGTGCCGGATGTCCAGGTGAGCCGCCGGCTCGTCGAGCAGCAGGATGCGCGGCTGCTGGGCCAGGGCCTTGGCAACCACCACCCGCTTGAACTCGCCCCCGGACAGCTCGTGCATCCGGCGTCCGGCCAGGTGCCCGACCTCCACGGCCCGCATGGCCTCCCGGGCGACTTCCAGATCGCCGGGACGATCCAGCGCCAGCGGCCCCCGGTGGGGAACCCGGCCGAGCAGAACCACCTCCTGCACCGTAAAAGGAAACGCCAGGTCGAATCGCTGGGGGACCACGGCCACCAGGCGGGCCAGTTCGCGCCGGTCCCAGGCGTTTACATCACGTCCCAGAACCTTCACCGCGCCGGAATCCGCCCGGATGGCGCCGGAGAGCATCTGCAACAGCGTGGTCTTGCCCGATCCGTTGGGGCCCAGGAGCCCGAAGAACCTCCCCGCCTCGATCTGGAGATTGACCCCGGACAGCACCGGCTCGGAGTCATAGGCGAACGTGGTATCGACGAACTCCAGCGCGGTTTCTTCTTTAGATTCCGACTCCACGGAGTGGGATGGTACCACTGCCTTGCCGTGGTGCGTCAAGTCTGCTAATGAAAAGACGATGAACGCCGTCTTCCTTTCCGGCGGGGGTGCTCGCGGTGCCTACGAAGTAGGGGTCCTGCGGGCTCTGCTCAAGGACGGCCCCCCCATCCAGATGCTGGGCGGCGCCAGCATCGGCGCCATCAACGCGGTGGTTGCGGCCACCGGCCAGACGGAGGACGTGGTGGGTGTCTGGCAGCAAACCCCCACCCTCAAGGTTTACCGCCCCCGGCTGGACTTCTGGAACCTTCTCAAGTGGCAGTCGCTGATGGACAACACCGGCCTGAAGAAGCGGCTGCGCGATCAGATCCACTGGGCCCGCCTGCCCCACTCGCCGCTGCAGGTCTTCATCTCGGCCACCAACATCACCCTGCGCACCAACGAGGTGTTCAGCAACACCGACATAACCTACCGGCACGTGCTGGCCTCGGCGGCCATTCCAATCCTGTTTCCCCCGGTGCGCATCGGCAAGTACTGGTACATCGACGGCGCCTTCTCCATGCTGCGCCCCCTCAAGCCCTTGCTCAAGGCCGGGGCCGAGCAGATCTTCACGGTTTTCCTCAGCCCCCGGCGCCCGCGCATCCAGCCGCCCACCTCCATCGCCGAGCTGGCCGACCGGGTGCTGGAGGTGATCCTCTCCTCATCGATCGCCGCCGACCGCAAGCAGATCGAAAACACCAACGAGGAGATCGAAAGGCTGAAGACCGTCGGCGTAGACCCGGCCACCTTCCAGCACAAACCCTACCGCCCGGTCAAGGTCATCTCCATCTACCCCTCGCGCGACCTGGGCAAGGTGGGCAGCTACCTGTACATCTCCGGCGACAAGGCCCGCGA